>Ga0209633_10001007_pt1 | contig 30541 bp, 30 predicted proteins | sample Cruoilmetagenom1_FD_187290 | JGI IMG/M metagenome (GOLD analysis project Ga0209633, IMG submission 187290) | Oil polluted marine microbial communities from Coal Oil Point, Santa Barbara, California, USA - Sample 1 (SPAdes) (version 2) | ecosystem: Environmental > Aquatic > Marine > Oil seeps ... | reverse complement strand
CCTTACTCTAAAAAACTTTAAATCCTACTCAGCTGAAACATTTAGTTTTCACGATAGATTTAACCTTATAATTGGTGAAAACGCCCAAGGAAAAACCAATCTACTTGAAGCTATACACTTCTTATTAACTTTCAAGCCGTTTAAACAATTGAGATCTGAAGAAGTTATGAGCTTCGGAAGCTCGGAGTGCAGGCTAAAAGGAGAGATTCAGTCTCCATCAGGTTTTGATGAGATAAATATCCTGCTAAATGAAAACCATAAAACTCTTAAGCTCAACGGTAAAATAATATATAAAACCTCTAATGTTTCTGGAAGATATAATGTTGTTACTTTTCTTCCTACAGATATAGATCTAGTTAAAGGCTCTCCTCAGGGCAGAAGAAGGTATCTGGATACCTTAATATGTTCTATTGATCCGGCGCATCTGAGGGATTTAAAGCTATATCAAAGAGCCCTAAGCCAAAGAAATGCAATTTTGGTAAAGTCTTCTTCGTTAACGCTTGATAAAATTGAGGTTTGGGATGAACAGCTAGCTGAAATTGGCAGTCAGGTAATTTCAAGGAGGCTTAAGTTTATTAATAAAATAAAGCCTCAGCTAAATAAAATATATAAAGAAACTTCGGGACTTGATCAAGAAATAGGAATTGATTATCAAAGCTCTATTGATTTAAATAGCAATATAGAACTGTCGTTTAAAGATGAGCTCGCACAAAAGTTTGATCAGGACAAAAAACGCTTTCATACAACGGTTGGACCCCATAGAGACCAAATCAGCTTTTCTATATCTGACAAAGATGCGTCTACTTATGCTTCACAGGGAGAGGCTAAGAATCTTGCCTTAGCTTTAAAGGTTTCTGAGATTGAGATGATCAGGCAGGTTTTGGGGAAAGTCCCCATTCTATTATTAGATGATATAACCAGTGAGCTTGACGGAACTAGGAAAAAGTTTTTGTTTAAGCTGCTTGAGAATTTCCCCGGCCAGATTTTTATCACAACGACCAGCATCAAGGAGATCTTATATAAGGGACACATCAGAGGTTTCCATATAAAAGATAAAATAGTCAGGCAAAAAGATATACAAACTTGATTTCTTCTCACCTCAGTATATTTATATAATGCATAGTTGATTCATGATCTTGAAATTCTATATTATTCGGAGAAAGAAATGAGTGAAAAAGCATTCCAAGATAATTGGGAACATAATGAGTGCTGGGGCTGCGGGTGTAATAATGAACACGGCCTGCATATAAAAAGCTATTGGTCTGAAGATAAATCTATTTGCGAATGGATGCCCAGCGAAAATCATAAAGCCGGGCCTACCGGCTATCTAAATGGCGGAGTTATTGCAACAATAATTGATTGTCACTCAGTTAGTACTGCAATTGCTGATGGATATAAACAAGAGAGTAGGGATCTAAGCAGTGAGCCTATAATTTGGTATGTTACAGCTTCAATGAAGATTGATTACCACAAACCGATTCCGATAGATAGGAAAGTGCGATTAAAAGCTAAAGTTACAATGAGGGAAGGAAGGAAACTGTTAGTTGTTTGTAAACTTTTCTCAGGCGATGAGAAATGCGTAAGCGCCGAGGTATTGGCAGTCAGAGTGCCCCCAGAAAATTGGTTCGATAAATAAATCCGAAAAAATGATTTGCTTATAAGTTATTATAATCTCTAGGAACAGGTTCATGAAAAGCATCTTAGTGTTAATGACTTTCTTTGCTGCCGGGCTCACAGCAGCTTCTTTTGCCCAAGAGGTTCCAACTCCTGTAAGGGTTAAATTAGTGTCAAACATAGATAGAGTGAAACCGGGAGAGTCGTTTGATCTCGGAGTCCTATTCGATATAGATCCTGGCTGGCATATTTACTGGAAGTACCCTGGTGAAACGGGTCTGCCTACTAAAATTGAATTTGATATTCCAGATGGATACCAAGCTGGTGGAATCATCTGGCCTATTCCTTCAGCCTACAATAAGACTGACGGCGGTACAGATTTCGGATATGAGAGTTCTGTTATGCTGTGGACTAATATTAAAGTCCCCTCTAATGTTCAAATAGATAAAAGCGCTAATATAGAGACTCAAGTTTCCTGGATAAGTTGTAAGGAGATTTGCATCCCAGGTAAAGCAACACTTAATTTTGCTGCAAAGCTAGGTGAGCGTAAGAGCTCTAACAGCAAAGCCCTTTTTGCTGCCTGGTCTGACTCTATACCAATTTCTTTAACAGATAGTAAAGACACATTTGAAATTGAGGTGCGTAAAATAAATTCGGCTGATCAGCAAGTTAAAGTTGAATTAAATTTGAAATCCACTCCGCAAAATAAAAAGATTGAGTATTATCCAAACCCAGATGATGGCCTGCTTGTTCAAAATCTTAGGTATATCAAATCGGAGCATAATGTTGTAACAGAAATCAACTTTGATGTAAAAACGCAAGACGGAGTTGTGTTATCTGAGAAAGTTTTAGATGGATTAATAGTATATTATGATGAAGGGAAACGTTCGGCAGTTGAAATGAAGATTGAATTTAATGATACTTGAGTAAATACTAAATTCTTTATACAAACCAAAGAGGATGGACATGTGACTATTAATAACTTGGGCCTACTATTATTTCGAGTTTCGGTAAGTGCAATTATGATTCTTGGGCATGGGTTGGGAAAGTTGTTAAACCCTGATCCTTTTATCGCAAATCTTACGAAGATGGGTCTTCCTATGCCCAATATTATGGCATATCTGGCAATTTCAGCTGAAACTTTATTCCCACTCCTAATAATATTTGGATTATTTGTCAGAATATCAGCATTGATTGTAGGAGTAAATATGTTAGTTGCAGTATTTGTTATACATCTAGCAATATTTAACGATCCATTCTCTAAGTTCGAACTTGCTGTACTTTACATGATTTCATTTCTATTCATCGCATTGGTGGGTCCTGGCAACTGGACCGTTCAAAAATTATTTAGCGGAGAATAATAGATCTTGTACTAAACAAAATAAACAGTATGCGCTCTTAAATTCATGCTTCATCTGAAATTCATATAAGGGCAGTATCCTAAACAGTGGAGTTTAAATAAATATGGGTGTTAAAAAGAAAATCAAAATTATCGGAGGAGGGTTTGCGGGGGTTAAATGCGCTTTAACTTTGAGGAAAAAACTTTCCAGAGAAGAAGCTGACATAATTCTTTACAACAGCGAGAATTATTTAGTGTTCCAGCCGCTTTTAGCCGAAGTTGTTGGAGCGTCAATTAGTCCAGAACCGGTAGCTGTACCCTTACGTCAGATGCTTCCAGGGGTTTACTGCAGAACAGAAGATATTACTAAAATTGATGTTGATAATAATTATGTCGAATATTTCGGCGATGCGGGCAAAAAAGGACAAATGCAATATGACCATCTAGTTATCGCTTGTGGCTCTTCGGTGAATTTAGGATTGATTCCAGGCATGTCCGATCATGCGTTTCCGCTTAAGACTGTGGGCGATGCGGTAGCTCTGCGTTACCATGTAATGCAGCAGATGGAGAATGCAGAGATTTGTGAAGAAGTTAACAGGCGACGCTGGCACCTGTCCTTTGTTATTGTAGGAGGGGGCTTTAGCGGCGTTGAGGTCGCTGGTGAAATTAATGATCTAGTGCGTGATACAAGAAAGTTTTTCAGAAATATACCAAAAGAAGAAATCAAAGTTACGCTCGTTCATTCAAGGGAACAGCTGCTTCCTGAAGTAAGTTCAAAACTCAGGGATTTTACCAGAGTAAAGATGGAGCAGGCCGGGATTAATGTGGTATTAAACAAGCGTGTGTCATACGTAACTCAGGAAGGAGTAGGTTTTGGCGAGGGACAAACTATTGACGGCGCCACTATAGTATGCACAGTGGGTAATGCTGCTTCTCCGATAATACAAAACTTAGACGCGCCTAAAGAAAGAGGTAGGTTGGTAACGGATCCGGATATGAGAGTTCAAGGACATCAAAACGTATGGGCAATTGGAGATTGCGCTCTTATTAACAATTCTTATGACAATACGCCTAGCCCCCCTACGGGTCAGTTTGCAGAACGCCAAGGCAGACAGGCGGCGCAGAATATAGTTCGTGTCTTGAAGGGCAAAGAAACAAAGCCATTTAAATTTAAGCCCCTTGGTCAGCTGTGCGCCATCGGTGGGCATAATGCCGTAGCGGAATTTTTAGGATTTCATATTTCAGGCTTTATAGCGTGGTTTCTATGGAGATCGGTATATTTATTTAAACTGCCAAGCTTCTCTCATCAATTAAAAGTTGGTTTCGACTGGGCATGGGAGATCTTCTATTCTCGAGATCTTGCCCATCCCAAAGCTGATCTGACAGAGAGGGTATGCAAGTCGCATTTCCAGCCGGGCGATTATGTCTTTAACGAGGGCGATCCTTCTAACAATTTTTATATTATAGAGTCCGGGGAAGTTGATATCGTACGTAATGCCGGCAAGGAAGATGAAAAGATACTGGCAATATTGGGTTCGGGAGATTTCTTCGGAGAAATGGCGCTGCTTGATGACAGAGTAAGAACCTCAGCTGTGCGAGCAAAGACGGAGCTTGAAGTTACCGTTATGGGCAAGAAAATATTTGAGCAAATTTCTGGAGCGCTAAGACCTTTTAGGGATTTTCTGGCAGATGCGGTAAAGAGACGCAGTGGTAATATGTGGCAAAAATTGCCTGTAGTATTCGAAATACTTGAGAATCAGCCACTTTCTACTTTTGTAAAACCTGTAGATATAAGCCTCAATCCTAATGATACTTTCGAAACTGCCGTTAAAACTTTGAGTGGACAAGAGCTTGATTTCTGCTGTGCTATAGATACCTCGAATAAACTTAAAGGAATCGTGACACGAACTGATATCTTCAGAGCAGTTGAATCAGGAGCTACACCATTAACTAAGGTTTCGGACTTTATGACAGAATCTCCGATTGTTGCTACAGAATCTGATTCTTGCACTATTGTCGCCGCAACAATGAGGGACCACAACTTAAAGTGGGTTCCGGTTGTGGACAACCTAGGTAATCTATATGTAAAGGGTTATATAAGACGAGATAAAATGATTAATTTTGTATTAGAAAAGTTTCATGAACATCATGAAAGAGCTTTAACTTCATGATTTGCCTATTAATATCCCAGCCGTAAGAACAATGACTCCTCCTACGATTATTTGAAAAGCGGCGCGTAAAAACGGAGTGTCCATGTACCTCTTTCTTATATAAGCAATAACGACTAATTCTATTCCTACAACTACGCATGCTACTATAAAAGCTGTCCAGAAATGTGGAATTAAAAACGGCAGCGCATGTCCTATAGCGCCCAAGAAGGTCATTAGGCCTTCCACTATTCCTCTAGACCACGGGCTTCCGCGGCCACTTATTACCCCATCATCAGATAATGCTTCAGAGAATGCCATACTAATTCCGGCGCCCACAGCAGTTGCCAGGCCAACTAGAAATGCAGTTTTGCTATCCTGAGTTGCGAGAGCTGCCGCGAATAGAGGCGCTAATGATGAAACCGTACCATCCATCAAACCAGCCAGACCTGGCTGAACTACCTGTAGTATAAATTTTCTTCTTTCGTTGTCAGGATTACTGTTTGAATTAGCGCTCTGGGTTGATTCTGGTGCCATGAATCTAATTATACACAACCTGGTCAGCAATAAAATTACGCCATAATTTCCTTGAATTGGGTACTCTTTATAGTTAGAATGGTTTTAAGAACGGTAGATTACCAAATATAATCAGAGGAGGTTGTTATGAGCAAGATAATAATGTCTTTAGCCCTTATGTTTCTTTTATTTTTGGGTGGAATGGATGTAAATGCAGCAAATTTGTCTACAGCTGAATTTAGGCAGCTCTACGACAGTTTATTAGCTGGAAAAACTCTTTCTACTCAAGTAGAGAAAGATGGGGTTGTTATTAGTTCGGAGTGGCAGTATGGACAGGCCATAGATTTAGGAGAAGGTGATTTTGATATTCCAGTAACAAGAGCTATTACAATAACCAAGAACGGAGAAATGGTTCAGAAAAAAACAATAGAGATTTTAGACAGAGTAAATACTCTTGGCAACTCCGCATTTATATATGAGGAATCCAGGATGTTGACTGTTGAAAATGCCGGCTCAGAACCACTTACAACCAGAGACTCAGAATTTCTTGGCCAATTTGTTGCGTCAAAAAACGATAAGGGCGGGTTTGATATATATAATTTTGGTTTAATCCCTTCAGTTGCGGTGGAAGGGGAAAATGATGAGATAGCAGCCTCCAATATTTCATATTCCTGCTACTCTGAAAATAGTAAGAGTAAATGCGTCTTAACTATTCGCGACTATAAGCTAGGTGATTATAATGCTCTCCAGGGATATACGCTTGGTGACCCAATAGGGACAGATCACGTTATAGTTGCAGAAGAACAAGTCGCACAATAAACTATTTATATATGTTTTCGTTTGTGACTATGAATTTAACTTAAACACGGAGGTTATAAAATTGAAAAAATTATTATTTTTAATACCTATGTTTTCTGTAGTAGCGATACTTGGATGTCAGTCATATTCTCCAGTTATAGATCCCGGAAGCGTTCAAAATAGCGATAGATATTACAGAGATCAAGCTGAGTGCAGAGCCATAGCTAAACAAGGAGCTCCAGGCTGGAAAGACACTGCCAAAGATACTGTTGTAGGCGGCGCTGTTGGTACAGGAACGGGAGCATTAATTGGAGCTATTGCGGGTGATGCAGTTAAAGGTCTTGCATATGGAGCCGTTATTGGCGGTGTAGCCGGTGGAGCTAAAGGCGTATATGACAGTGAAAAAGGTTACGAACAAATATACCGCAACTGCATGGCCGGCAGAGGATATAACGTTTTAAACTAATAGATATTTGCCTTGAAGAAAAATGAATTGGCTAGTTTAATTACTCTCTAGTTGATACGTTGATATGGATCGGAGGTTTCCCGGATGCGCTCAGGTGAGGTGTAATCGAGCAAATTCTCCGCTGCGCACAATCTCCGTACCCGCTAGGAGAAAACGGATCCTTTAAAATGACAAGAGATCATTTTAAAAGACACAGGAGTCTGCAATGTACAGATGGATTTTGTTAATTGTGCCTATCTTATTTATTACATCCTGTAATATGAGTTGGAAACGACCGTTGAAAGAAAAACAGGCCAATAAATCAGCCTATGAGGAATGCTTGGAGAATTACCCGGATAACCAGATTAAATGTGATGCCTATAAAGACTCTTATGATGATTCTGTTAGGCAGATGAAAGGTAAATCCGAAGATCCTACTAGTGACGGTGGACTATACGACGAATAGGTTGACAATTATCTTTATGGGCTAGGTAAGCAATGCAGGAGGAAACTATGTTAAGACTATTTTCACTATTATTACCTGTAATTATTTTGCTGAGCACCGAGTTATGTTTTGGAAGAGATGATCTTATTACAGTTACGAAAGAGTCAGAGCAAGTCCCGCTCGCCACTGGTAAGAGCGTTTCTGTAAAAAGTACCTGTCCTGAGAACAGCGTGCTTGTTAGCGGGGGAGGGGAGTGTTCGGGTTCTCTAAATACAGAGAGTAAAATAGTTCTTACTAGAAGCGCTCCAGACAGCTTAAATGCTGCCTGGAATGTGGAATGCTCTAATATGAACCCTCAGGCGGGAGATGCTCAAGCTAAAGCATGGGCAATATGCTCTGAGTATTGATTTTGGGTAGTCTAAATTTCTGAGCAGTCTGATTTACCTATTCTAAGGATGATAGAATATGAATACAAATTGTAGTAAATATCATTTATTGCTTATCCCTGTATTAACCCTTTTTTACTAATATTAGCTTATGTTAAACCACTGGGCGCACAAACCGGTATCCCGCCTGGCAGCTATAAGAATTCGTGCAAAGACATACAGGTGATGACAGGCAATTTATTATGGGCTTTATGTGAAAAGACAGATGGCAAATATGAAAAATCAACATTGCAATTTAGTCAATGCGAGGGCGATATTTCAAATAATAACGGAAAATTGTCGTGTAAAACAAAACCTAAAAAACAGCCTCCCAAAGGTACATACCAGAATTCTTGTAAAAACATTAGGGTTGACGGCAATCAATTGAAGGCTAAATGTGAGAAACGGAACGGTTCATGGAATAGCACGAAAATTAATTATAAAAAATGCAAAGGCGATATAAGCAACAATAATGGAGAGCTTAGCTGTAACGGCGGCGGCTCGAAAATTCCTAAAGGTAGTTACAGAGACACATGTAGAGACTCATACGTAGAGGGGGGAAGGCTTTATTCTCAGTGCAAAAAGAAAAATGGCAGCTGGAATAAAACTTCTATAAACTACAAAAATTGTAATAAAGATATCAAAAATGATAACGGGAAACTTTCTTGCGGCAGCGGCAATAATTCAGACTTTCCAAAAGGGAGCTATAAAAAATCATGTAAAAACCTTTACATGGAAGCAAAGGTATTAGAGGCCGATTGTAAAAATGATAACGGTAAATGGAAACACTCTAGTATTAAATATAAAAACCGTAATAAAGGCATTTGGAATGATAATGGAAGGTTAAGATGTACTTAGCGCCTTTTTATTATTACTTAATATCTTATGATTCTGTATCTATCTTATTTAGTACGAGATCTTTCAGGGTTAATTCCCCTAACGCACTGTGAATAGCATCATCTACATTCTCAGTAATTTTATCAATTTCGGGCTTCGCAAGATATCTGTTTTCTAAAAGTGGAGTTTCCTTATTAATACGTGCTGCATCAATAATCTCAGCCAAAGTGATGACTTCTATATCTTTAGCTGGAAGATAAAATGTTGGTTCATCACCTACCTCTAGTATTAATTTTTTATCTTTGAGCTCCTTAAGAGTAGTATCCACCGATTCTTGTGGGAGGCCTAAATGTTTTACTAAGCTATCAAAAGTCCATTTCTCTTCATTGTGGTAAAAGTTATACCCAATTAGATACATAACAAGAAAAGCTAATTTTTCTTTTACTTTACTACTAAGTTGAAATATAGTTCGGCCTAAATCAAGGGTCTTTATATTTTGGTGGCAATATGCAATCTGAGCCCCGATGAGCAATATTAACCAATTCACATAGAGCCATATCATAAAGAGTATTAGTACTGCCAAACTAGAATAAATTGCTGCGTACTTGGTAGATTTTGCAACTGAAATAGCGAAGACCCAACCTGTAGTTTGCCAGGCTATACCCGCTAGTGCGCCGCCAATAAATGCAGATTTGAATTTGACTTTGGTATTGGGAATAACCACATATATAAATGTAAACACAAGAAAAACGATCAAATACGGAATCAACTTTGCGCCAAATAACAGCAAGGTGCCTAAAGGCTGTATTGACAGTACTTTTTGAACGAAAGCATTACTCTCAAAAGAAGCGGTTAAACCTATTGCAGCAAACATGAGGACCGGTCCTATCAGTAAGATAGTTATATAGTCGCTTAATCGCCTTATAATACTTCTTCCTCTTTTTATTTTCCATATATGGTTTAAAGAGTCTTCTATTTTCATTATCAGTGATACTGATGTATAGATCAGCAGGAGAAGGCCAACTACACCTAAGACACCGAAATTAATTCTGTTTATGAATTCTAAAATCTGAGTTGTTATTTCAGATCCCTTTTCTCCAAGCGGCTCTAGGAAATTATTCAAGAATGGTTCTAGCTGGTTTTCGACAACACCAAATGCCTTAAGTATTGAAACACTGAATGCTAATAACGGGACGATTGACAGGAGAGTTGTATATACAAGACTCATAGATCTTAGAGTTAGCTCATTTTCTGTAAATCCTTTAACAGTCGCATAAATTAGCTTTAGCAGATAAACAAGCAAACTCCTGAATCTGTTTAAAGATCCTGTGTCTAGGTGCCACAAGTCCTTGGTAAGGAAATCATTTACTTTTTTTATTAGTTCTACCATTTTACGTTAACTATGTAATGTATAGGTTTATACCTATCTCCATAATTTAATTCACCCATTTTTCATAGTCAAATTGATATAAGAGGTTTTTATGATATAAATTTGTAAATTTTTATTATGAATTGGGTTCTATTCGGATATACAAATTCAATCAAGATCAAAGCAAATCTTTTGAAATTTACATAATTCACAAATTTTTCTATCTTCAGTTCTTAGAAAATTACTCATTACTGCCTCGTTTTCTTGAGGGTTGCTAAGATAACCCTTCATATTTTCAATGCTGCTGTTAATGTATTTTTTGGCGTAATCCACCTGTTCAGGAGTGAATGAGTGGATTTTGGTATAATTTTCAAAAAGATTTAGCTCAGTGACACTAATTTTGTCCAGATCAAAGTCAAGTTCTTCAAGAGCATATAACGCATATATTAAGAATTGAAGATCATCTGCCTCACCTGATCCTGTCTTCCAATCATAAATTTTGATTGTATCTTCAATGCTGTATGCCAAATCCAGTTTGACGTAATAAAGCTCAGTATTAAAAGAGAAATATGACCCAGTCATACTCTCAATTGAACATACAACCTCTTTTGGAAGACCGGAGACTTCTTCAATCACACCGGACTCATAAAAGTTTTCTAGACATAAAATTACCTCATCATAATTTCTCTTCCAGATTTGATCAGGCATGTCCGGTCTATATTCATGTTCAAAAAGCGCCGGTTCATTTCTTAGACTGCCATTTTTGTTCCAGTACGAACCTTCACGGGATGATCTGAAATCATTTCTCATGATTTCAGTTACTCTGGATTTAGATTTATCAAGCGGGGTTACTATACCAGTACTAACCAACTCTTTTAAAATTCTTTCGATTTCGTCATGGACAGCTGAGCCCTTCCACTGCCAACGGTTTTGGAGATTCTTCAGAACATATAATGTTCTAGTAATGTCATCGGCTTTATTCTTCTCCCAACCGCCCCAAGAACCATAGTAATTATAGTAATATTCTCTTTTGCATTCTTTAAAAAGGTTATCTCTTGAGTACGACCAGCTAAATTCATTTTTAAAATCAGCCACCTGCAAACCCCTTTAACTTAAGTTGTAAAACATCGTGTAATTATTTTCGTTTATTTTACTGGAGTTTTTTCGTTTATCCTCTTCATAGCTTACGAATCCGAACTTTTTGTATAGTGACTGCGCAGTAATATTATCTTTATCAACATCAAGAACTATTTTCTTGCATCCTTTCTCTTTTGCTATCATGATAGTTTCTTTTAATAAATAAGCGCCGATTCCTCGGTTTCTATATTGTTTGTCTACAACTATTACGCTGATATAAAAATCATCTTCTTCTAAGTATGGCGTATATGCAGTGTCGAATAATTGGGAGCTAATTATGAGGTAATTTAGAATTTGAGTCAGCCTTAATTTGAATAAGAGATCAAATAACGTTTTTAGCTTGCTATATGATTTCCCTGTATATCCTATCACTAATCCAGCTAAGCAATTATCGGTGAGGCAGAGATAAATATTCTCGTGACCTATGAAATTATTTCCGGTGTCCACAAAATCCTGCACTATTTGTTTTGAATTCTCATCATATGAGATGTTTTGCCCACCCTCACTATATGCTCTCAAAATTAAATCGGCTACGATACCAATGTTATCAGTTTTTCGGTCAAATTTTCTAATTTTCATATATAAACTGTAAAAACTTGTTTCTGGTCGTTTTAGACTAGGTTATAATATTTCCAAATAACAATCAAAGTAGGAAATTAATGTCAAACATCGTTGTTCAAAGTCTTGATTCTGATAGTAACTTGCTTATATTTCGAGTGGAAGTGATTCAAGGGGATTCCCAAACTACTCATAAAGTGGAATTAAATAGAGATGAGTATCAAAATCTTACAGATGGAAAAGTTTCTCCTGAAGAGTTCATACAATGCTCTTTTGAGTTCTTACTTGAAAGAGAACCTAAAGAATCAATATTAAGTAGTTTCAATATTTCAGTTATATCACGTTATTTTCCTGAGTACGGCAGGGAGATTATTAATTATTTCTAGAAGCGCAGGAAATTCTATACGAAAAGGAGTGAACGCTAAGTTATGAAGAAATTTTTCTATATAGTTTTATTAATTTTGATAGTTGGCGGATTTATTTATGTCTATCCTGAGATTGAGTGGTCTTCACCCGAAGTGAATATTAAACTCCAATCAGACAATATTGGTACTCGTCCATTTGATATTGAAGTTGTAGATAAAGGTAAGGGACTCAAGAATGTAACCGTATTATTAGTTGGGGATCATGGAGAATCAATTTTAGTAAATAAAAATTATCCTGAAGGTGTTAAAGGGGATAAGATTACTGTAAAGCTGGATCCTAAAAAGCTCGGTGTAAAAGGTGGAGCTGCGGAACTCAAGGTTAGCGCCGAGGATAGATCTAGGATTAAAATCTTCTCAGGAAATAAAACTAAAATAAACAAAAATGTGAATCTGGACCTGGTACCCCCCAAGCTTGATGTTATAAGCACTGAGCAGTATATCAACCATGGAGGATCCGGACTTATTGTCTATAAGGTGTCACCCGATACTGTTAATAGCGGTGTGTCTATAGGTGATTACTTCTTTCCAGGATATAAAGGGGGTTTTAAAGACAAAGGTGTGCATATGGCGTTCTTTGCGTACCCTTATGACTTAGAGTCTGGAGAAAACATCATTTTAGTAGCTCAAGATCAAGCGGGTAACGAAAAGACGTCAGGTATTTTTTATAGACTCAGAGACGTCAACTATAGAAAGAGTGATATAAACATCAGTGAAAATTTTGTTGAGAACGTGATGATTCCTATAATGGAGGAAGATAGTTCCGGATCCACTCATAAAGAAATATTTCTCAAAGTGAATAACAAAATGAGAAAGAAGAACGACGCAACCATAAAAAAGATTGGGACTAAGTCAAATAAAGAAATTATGTGGGACGGTGCCTTTCATCAGCTATCAAATTCAAAAGTCGAGGCAAACTTTGCTGATGAAAGAACTTATATTCTACACGAAGAGCCAATTGATAAGCAGTTTCACCTCGGTTACGACTTGGCAGTAACAAAAAGATATCCCATAGAAGCTGCAAACAGCGGCGTAATCGTCTATGCGGATGAACTGGGTATATACGGCAATACGGTAATGATAGACCATGGTATGGGTCTTCTTACGCTTTATGGCCATATGAGTACTATTGATGTAGAAGTTGGCGATAAGGTAGCTAAAAACGATATCATAGGCAGAACAGGAGAAACTGGTCTTGCCGCTGGGGATCATCTACATTACGGCATATATGTAAACGGCGTTGCTGTTAGACCGATTGAATGGTGGGATAATAAATGGATTAAAGATAATGTTACTACTAAGATAAACCAGGCCAGTGGAGAATTTAATTCCCAAAGTCCTGAGACGCAGCCTCCAAATTAAAGCATAGAATCAAATTACTACGAATAAGAGAATATAAGAATTGATCATCTACGGAAAAAACCCTATCATTGAACTACTTTCAAATCCTTCTTCGGAAATAGAGGAGCTTTATCTTTCGAGGGATTATAAAAGAAATGATACTTCTGAAATTCTGAAAACTGCGAGGGGTAGGGGGATAAAAACCTCAAGCCTCACTAAAGAAAGTCTAACTGATTTATGCCAGACCAATTCTCACCAAGGTATTGCAGCGCGTGTTAAAGACTTCGAATATACAGACTTAGCCGATACTCTTTCTAGGGCTAAAGAAAAAAGAGAAGAACTCCTTTTATTAATATTAGATCATTTGGAAGATCCGCAGAACTTAGGGGCAATAATCAGAACTGCTGATGTCTTGGGCGCTCATGGAGTAGTAATTCCAAAAGATCGGGCAGCATCTGTTACACCGGCGGTAGTTAAGGCTTCCGCAGGAGCAGTAAACCATCTGCCGGTTTCAAGAGTAGTAAACCTAGCCAATGTAATAAGAGACTTAAAGAAAAAGGGTGTTTGGATAGCTGGAGCGGATTCTTCATCCGCGAAGTCTGTTGACCAGGAAGATTTTAAGAATCTGGACATAGCTTTAGTTATAGGGAACGAAGGGAAAGGGTTAGGGCAGAACATAAAAAGCGAATGCGATTTCCTAGTTTCAATTCCTCAATTGGGTAAAGTTTCGTCTCTTAATGCTTCTGTCGCAGCCGGGATTATGATATATGAGATAATCAGACAGAGAAATCTTAACTAATCAGAATTAATTAGCTTAAGGAATTCCTCTTCCGTCAAAACTTCTACACCTAATGATATTGCTTTGTCATGTTTTGAGCCAGGGTTATTTCCGACAACAACATAACTCGTTTTTTTAGTAACTGATGAAGTAGCCCGTCCGCCGTGACTTTGTACCAGAATTTGAGCTTCGTCTCTGGTCATATGTTGCAAAGCTCCGGTAAAAACAAAACTTTTCCCGGTAAAATTATTGCTGATTTGAGTTTTCTCTTTGTGTCGAATCTCAATCCCTGATGCAAGCATTTTGGAAATAAGCTCTTTATTTGCTTCCTGCTCGAAAAAGTGGACTATGCTTTTAGCTATTTCATCGCCGACCGTATGGATATCTAGTAATGATTGTTGGGTTACGGCCATAAGCTCCTCTATGCTTGAGAAGTTTTCGGCCAGGATTTGAGCCGTGCGCTCCCCTACGTGACGTATGCTAAGAGCATTTATAAAACGCTCAAAGGAAACTTGTTTGCTCTTTTCTATTTCATCTTCCAGATTAGCCGCCGATTTTTCAGCAAATCTCTCAAGGGGGAGTAAATCTTCCTTAGTTAGATAAAAGACATCAGCTAGGTTTTTGACTAACCCTACTTCCATTAGCTGCTCGACTATCTTTTCACCAAGTCCCTCAATATCAAAAGCCCTTCTTGAAGCCAGGTGTTTAATTCGCCCCTTTAACTGAGCCGGGCAAGAGAGATTGGGACAATAGTAATAGGAGCCTTCTTTTTCAACAGGCGTTTTACACGAAGGACATGTCTCCGGCATTGTGAACTCTTTTTCATTCCCAGTTCTTTTATCAGTGATAGGCATTACTACTTCGGGTATAACGTCGCCAGCTCTTTGGATTAACACTGTATCTCCTATTCTAATATCCCGGTCTTTTATTATGTCATCTGTGTGCAAAGAAGCTCGTTTTATTGTGATGCCGGATATTTTTACTGATTCAAGCTCGGCAACTGGGGTGAGAAGTCCAATCCTTCCAACCTGCACAGTGATATCATTAATTTTAGTTGTTGCTTGTCTGGGCTTAAATTTATAGGCAACATTCCATCTTGGGTGTTTTGCGGTGGCTCCCAGCTCTCTTTGATAATCCTTTCTATTTACTTTAAGAACTATTCCGTCAGCTTCGTAAGGAAGGTTGTCCCTTACCGGTTCCATCTCCTTTTGATATGAAATGCCTTCATCAATATTTGCGCATTTCATTATATGGTCTTCGACTTTAAAACCCCAAGATCTTAACGCTTCGACTATCTCCCATTCAAAATTGATCTTGAATCCAATTACATCCCCAACACCCCAAGCATAGAAATCAAGCGGTCGGTTTGCTGTTATTCTTGAATCAAGCTGCCTAATGGCTCCGGAGGCAGCATTTCTTGGATTGGCAAAGACAGGCTCGCCTTCTTCTGATAATTCTTTGTTGAGAGCTTTAAATGCTTCAATCGGATATAAAACTTCCCCTCTAATCTCTATTAGCTCGGGAATATTATTGCCGTTTAGTCTCAGGGGAATAGTGTTAATAGTTTTTAGGTTCGCAGTAACGTCCTCTCCTACTGTTCCATTTCCACGTGTGGCTCCTTGAGTAAGTAAGCCATTATCGTAAGTTAAAGAGGCTGAGACGCCGTCAAATTTAGGTTCAGCTATGTATTCAATATCCTTTTCTAGTTCAAGGATCCTTTTGACTCTTCCATCAAAATCATATGCTCCCTGTTCATCCGAAATATTATCAATACTCATCATAGGCACTCGGTGAGGTACAGAGTTAAATCCTTCTGCTACAGCTCCTCCCACTCGCTGTGTTGGAGATTCCGGTTTTACCAATTCTGGGTAAAGCGCCTCGATCTTCTGTAACTCCTTTAACATAGTATCGAATTCATAGTCGGAGATTTCGGGGCTGTTCTTTATGTAGTAAAGATAATTGTGTCGCTCAAGCTCTTTTGAGAGTGTATCTATTCTTTTTGCTGCTTGAGATTTTGAAATTTGTTTATTGTCGGATGCCATCAAAATTATTTCCTAGGTTAGTAAATATCTATTTCTTGCTCTTTAGCCATTCGTTTAATTCATCAAATTCTAGGGCGTTTAAAACATCTTTTTTCTGAACCCATCCTCTTCGGGCTGTTCCGACACCATAGCGCATCTGAAGCAATCCCTCCGGTCTATGAGCGTCTGTAGAGATAATAATTTTCACTCCTGTATCTACAGCTTTTCTAACATGCAGGTCTTTTAGATCAAGCCTTAAATAAGAGGAATTAACTTCAAGTGCTTTATCATGTTTGAGCGCTGCTTCTATTAATTGATCTATGTCCACATCGTAGGGCTCGCGTTCGTTTATAAGCCTTCCTGTGGGGTGCCCAAGCGCGTGAACAAATGGGTTCTCAAGCGCCCTCAGTATCCTTTTTGTAATTGTGTCTCTGTCCATTTTGAAGCCGCTATGGACCGATGCTATGACTACATCTAGTTCCTTTAAAATATCATCCGGGTAATCAAGGGTGCCGTCAGTTTTTATATCCACTTCAGATCCCATTAATATCTTTATTCCATTCATTTTTTTATTAACTGCCGATAATTCTTTTTTCTTCTCTTTAAGTCTTTTAATAGATAGTCCGTTTGCAATGGTGGAAGAAGGGGAATGATCAGTTATGGCTACATATTCATATCCTAACTCCATAGCGCTCTCTGCCATTTCCTGAATTGTTGCCTTGCCATCGCTCCATTTGGTGTGCATATGGAGATCTCCCTTGATATCGCTAAGCTCTATCAGATTAGGAAGATTTTCTTCCATCGCGGCCTCTATTTCGCCTCGATCTTCTCTTAACTCAGGGGGGATGAACGGTAGATTGAGAGTCCCATACATTTCTTTCTCGGTTTCTCCAGCTACTTTTTCTTCATCCTTGAATATTCCATATTCATTTATTCGGAGTCCTTTTTTAGAGGCAATAGTCCTTAGTTTAACGTTATGAGCTTGAGAGCCTGAGAAGTACTGAAGCGCTCCGCCGTAAGATTCTGGTCCTACCACTCGGAGATCAACTTGTATTCCGTCTTTCGTAATTACACTCCCTTTAGTGCTTCCTGAAGCAAGGACCTCTTTTACAAAGGGAAGCTCAGTAAATTCCTTTACTGTTCTCTGTGTATTATCAGAAATAGTAAGTATATCTATATCCTTAATGGTTTCTCTCATTCTTCTAAGAGAGCCGGCTATAATAGTTCCCTCTGTGCCTTTTATGCCTTCTACTTCCTTTTTAATTGCTTCTGCTAGCGGTAGAGCCTTTCCAAGGTGAGTTCTTTCTCTTTTCTCTTTAAGTAAAGGGATACCTCTTTTTATTTCATCGACTTTTTTTTGCCCGAGTCCTTTGAATGTAAGAACCTCATCACCATCCAACACTTTCTCTAAATCTTCAAGACCCCTCACATGAAGTTCTCTATATAGTAGGGCTAAAGTTTTTGGTCCAAGACCCAATATTCCCAGTAGCTCAGTCATTTCTAAAGGAACCTCTTCTTGAAGTTTATCGAATTCCTTAATTTCTCCAGTTTCAACATATTCTTTTACTTTGTTTGCAAGGTCTTTTCCAACCCCCGGTATATCTGTCACATCATCCCGGCTCACTCTGTCTTCAATGCGTTCGTTGAGCTCCAATATGTTAACGGCAGCTTTCTTATATGCCCTAATTTTAAATGGATTTTCGTCCAAAATGCTAAGCATTTTAGCCATCTGCTCAAATATATTGGCTATTTCCGTGTTTTTACTCATAGAGTGTTTATCTTTCCCACCTCTTATCAGTCATTCCCGAATGTTTTTGTCGGGAATCCACTCTTTGTCCTTCTGAGGCCCTTCGATAAACTCAGGGCAGGGCTCCGCGAAGAATCTGTCTTTTGCCTTATAATTGCCGATTCGGCGCTTCTGATAAAGGGAATAATAACATGTTTGGCTTCCGATTTTTAGGACAATGTGCAACAGCAGAAAAATCGTATTTCATACTCTGAAACTGAAAATCATTTATGGGATCAATATAAGTTTAGTTGAGGGTAGATATTGCGAACATCCCTATTGAACTGATGCTGTTTGCATTTCAGTTGAAAATCTTTGGACACCTACAAAAATTCCGTCTGCAATTTTATTTATATATTCATTGCTCTTTAACCTTTTTTCATCTCTGGGGTTTGTTATAAATGATGTTTCTACTAGAATGCTGGGAATATCTGCGCCAATGAGCACGATAAATGGAGCTTTTTTAACTCCTTTATTTTTTACCGGAGGATATTTTGCAGATACATTTTTAACAACAGAACTCTGAACGTGTCCCGCGAAACGTTGTGATTCTTGAATTTTTGCGCCAAGTAAATATTGCTTTAACACTTTGTCCATATCACTCCTGGATATGCTAGTGCTGGCATTTTCTCTTGCAGCAACTGCTAGAGAATGTTTGTCATTTGTTATACTTAATATATATGTTTCAATTCCGTAAGCCTGTTTGTTACGTGCAGCGTTACAGTGTATGGATATAAATAGATCAGCGCCTAATTTCTTTGCAATACCTGTTCTCTCTTCAAGCGGTATGAACTTGTCAGTGCTTCTGGTTAGATAAACTTTAGTTATACCAAACTTTTTACCATCTTTATCCAGTTTTGCTTTAAGTGCTTTTGCAATTCTAAGGTTTACATCTTTTTCCTTTAGCCCGCTAGGACCAATAGCTCCGGGATCATGACCTCCATGCCCAGCGTCAATAACTACAGTCTTAATTTTCAAACCTAGAGCTTCAGAGAGAGATGCAACGTTGTCTTCCGGCATACCGGATTTGTATTCGTATGGTTCGGTATTTTTATCTCCAGCATAATATCCGCCAGATTTTTTCCCGCTTCCCTCAATATCCATAACAATCCTGTTAGGGTCTTTTAACTTAAAGACTTTGTAATCGTCAAAACTGTTTATGTAGAGGACAACTCTAACCGTGTCTTTGGTGTTTCTGCCAAATTTGATTTGTTCAAGCAAACCTTTCTTCACCGGTTCTACATAAAGGTTCTTATCTACTGTTGCTCCCTCAATGTCTACAAAAAGTCTTGGGGGCTTCCCGTTTTCGGGGTCAGCTTTTAAGAGCCTTGATTTATATTTTGCATCCTTAGCTAAATGTATTACAACCCTTGTATAATCATCAGTAGACCAGTGGCGTATCTGGCTTACTTTTGTAAGTCCAAGTGTGGAAGCATTGTTATTATTGTCTCTGGCTTTATATACAGGTTTGCTTGCGGGTTTAAATGGTGCAAGTTCAGCCTTTTTGTTTTGAGCGACTGGTTTCATGTCGCCATTTGGGAATTCCGTTATAAGTTTATCGTATTCTAAATAAGCATCTGACTTGCTCTGTCTTTCAACTATTCTGGCTACCCTAAGCTGAGCATCATCAGCCAGATTGCTATCAGGATATTTTCTTACAAATTTCCTTGATATACCTACAGCCATATCAAAATCTTTTTGCGAATTAAACCTCTCTCCCATTTCTTCATACATTTTTCCGGATAAAAATAATGAATTGGGAGCCTTAGGACTGTTAGGATAATCCTTATCTATGCTAAAAAAAGCGCGGGCAATTGTTTCCCAGATCTCTTTATTCTGGGATTTATCTTTATTTACTGTCAGATTTTTATAAAGTTCAAAGGTTTGATCGTAAAGTTGTTCACCTCTATTCTGACCAAATGATGGTTGAATGGAGGAAAATAGCGCTATTAGAGATGAAATTATTACGAGAGATAATGTTCTGTTAGTCACCTTAGGAATATAATTATACTATTCTGATAGTTATTTGTAAACATTATTTTATAATCTACTTTAACATTTCAGATCTCTCTTTATACTAAATCAGGGATTATTTTTTGAAATGATTATAACTTAATGCTAAATTTGTTTAAATGAAGGTTGTTATACTTGGTTGCGCTACATCCACGGGTGTTCCGATAATCGGATGCCCTTGCCCTGTATGTACTTCGGATAATCCAAAGAATAAAAGGACCCGGTGTTCCGTATTTATAGAGACAAAAGGTAAGAATATATTAATAGACAGTGCTACTGATCTCAGGTTTCAGGCTCTAAAACACCAAATTACTAGACTTGATGCAGTTTTATATACGCATTCCCATGCGGATCATACACACGGTATAGATGAGCTTAGGACATTTAATTTTGTTAATGATATGGTAATTCCGTGTTACGGCAACTCATTGACTATTAACAATCTAAAAAATAACTTTGGATACATATTTGATGGAGTTTATTCTGCAGGCGGCAAGCCCAAATTAGAATTAAACGTGGTAGAAAATGATTTCGATTTTGATGGGATGAATATAACCCCTGTTGAGATAAATCATGCCAAGTGGATGATTTTGGGTTATAGAATCGGGAATTTTGCTTATCTAACAGATTGCAGCGGCATACCCGATGAATCCATCGAAAAGTTAAAAGGTCTCGACCTCTTAATCTTAAGCGCTCTTAGATATAGAGAACATCCGGCTCATTTCAATATAGAGCAGGCTGTTGAAATGGCTCAGAAACTAAACCCAAAACTTGCTGTATTCACGCATATGGGACATGAGGTTGAATATGATACTCTATTGAGTGAGCTTCCAGACAATATAGTCCCAGCGTATGATGGAATGGAAGTAGAGCTTGATGAGCCTTAACTTGATTCGGGCTAAAACTACAGGGACAATTTAAGTTCTTCATAAATCCAAGAGGTGTAACGATGCAGGGAGTTATAAAAAAATTACTTCAAAAAAACGATACAAAAATAGTGTTCTGTGTGTTGGATGGACTGGGTGGACTGCCACAGAACGGAAAGACTGAGCTTGAGGCGGCTAAAACGCCAAATCTTGACGCGCTTGCCCAAAATAGCGCCTGTGGTCAGCACTTGCCCGTCGCATTTGGTATTACACCCGGCAGCGGCGCTGCCCATCTGGGCTTATTCGGATACGACCCGCTTAAATATGAGATAGGTCGCGGTGTGCTTGAGGCGTTAGGACTAGGTCTGCACCTTACCCCTAATGACATAGCTATCAGAGGTAACTTCGCGACGGTTAAATATGAAGGCGGCACCCCTGTAGTTGTGGACAGAAGGGCAGGGCGAATTCCCACGGAAGAGAACAGAAGAATAGTCTCAAAAATAACAGAGAAGATTAAAGAAGTGGATGGTGTGAAAGTAAATATGGTCTCGGGAATGGAGCACCGCTCGGCAATTGTGCTTTCTTTCCCTCAGCCTATAGGTGAAGAGGGGGATGATATTCACGACACTGACCCCCAGCTTGAGGGCAAGAGCCCGATTATCGCTACCGGAAATAATCCTCAAGCGGACAAGGTTGCCAAAGTCATAGCAAAATTTGTAGATCAGGTGGCTGAAATAATTAAAGACGAAGAAAGAGCAAATTATCTCCTTTTAAGAGGCATCGCGACTCATCCGAACCTAGCGACTTATTCGGAAGCCTACGGGCTAAACGCCGCATGTATAGCGACTTATCCTATGTACAGGGGCGTTTCAAAGCTGGTTGGGATGGAGGTTCTCGAGGTTGAGGAGAATTCTATTAAAAGCGAGATTGATACTTTAAAGCGCGACTTTGACAAACACGATTTTTTCTATATGCACATTAAAAAAGTGGATAGTTACGGAGAGGACGGAAATTTTCAGGGCAAGGCTGGAGTAATAGAAGAGTTTGACAGTTTTGTACCCGATATTCTTGAATTAGAGCCCGATGTTATAGTTATCACTGGCGATCATTCAACTCCAGCTAGCATGAAAGCTCACAGCTGGCACCCGGTACCAATACTGATTAACGCTAAAGATGTGAGGGGTGGATCCGAGCGATTTGGTGAGACAGATTGCCTTAAAGGTGAGTTAGGTACTTTCAGAGCTGCTGACCTTATGACACTTGTTCTTGCTCACTCGGGAAGACTTCAGAAATACGGCGCTTAAATCTTGATATTCAGATTTCTTATGCTAATTTATACAGGCCTTATTGCCAAGCTCAGCTGCTTAATCAGCTTCTGAGACTAAGGACTTAATTTTTTATATACCCTCAGCGCACAGTATTTAAGATGTTGTATGCATCCGTGCCGAAGTGGTGGAATTGGCAGACACGCAGTCTTGAGGGGGCTGTGCCTTCGGGCGTGCGGGTTCGACTCCCGCCTTCGGCACCATTTTAATTTGCCCAATAATACCACTAGGATACATAGCTTTTTCTAAATCTTTACTATCGTAGCTACATTTCTTTTTTATCCTTAGCGTCCAAATAGGTGTTCATGTTAGCTATAATTAATGGATATAATCAACTTGCAATAAAATTACAATCTCAATATTATTCAATGATTTGGGATAGTTATAGTGTTGCTAGCAACTTATCATAATCCCAGTATAACTCTTGATGCATTCTTGTTTGAATCTCGACTTAAGTACCAGATTAATTAATCAAACAAACGTTTAGTAAACTAATGATAGTTGACATACGACTATTAGAACTGATATAGTGTATTTTAACACATGAATGCAAGAATTTAGTGTTATTTGGTGCATTAATGTGAAACGAATTTGATTTTTTATCATCTTGATAACTAGTAAGATTTACATACAATTTAGGAGGTGTAGGATGAGGAAGAATTGTCAATTTGTAGCAACCCGTAGAAGTAATATTTTCCCTAGGTTTATTTCTTTCATAACAATTCTAATAGGAATTTTCACACTCTCATTTAGCCTTAATACATTAGCAATGCCACCTGGGGGGCATTTAAATATCACAGAAGTTTTGGTGGATTTTGATACTCAAACTTTAACAATCATGGGGGAGGATTTAGACTTCGGAGGAGCTCTTGATGTAACTCTAGGAGAGTTTGGTAGTCTTAATGTTACTACCGAAACCCCAACACTGATTGTAGCTGACTTTCCATTGGGAGGTTTGCCGGATGGAGACTACCTTTTAACTGTAAGCAGAGGAGATGGTCAGGGTAAAAATGATGAGTACGACCTTACAGTTGGTGCTTTAGGGCCCGAGGGACCTCAAGGACCCCCAGGAGCAGATGGTTCTGATGGAGCAGATGGAGCGGTTGGACCTCAAGGACCAGCAGGAGCAGACGGTTCAGACGGAGCAGATGGAGCTGATGGAGCTGATGGAGCACAAGGACCAGCGGGAGCAGACGGCGCTGATGGAGCAGATGGTTCTGATGGAGCACAGGGACCAGCAGGAGCAGACGGTTCAGACGGAGCAGTTGGACCCCAAGGTCCGATAGGACCAGTGGGAGCAGATGGGGAAGATGGAGCGCCAGGTTTAGCCTGTTGGGACTTAGATGCAAATACAGAATGTGACTTTGGAATAGAAGATGTAGACGGTAACGGCATTTGTGATGCTGCTGATTGTCAGGGACTCCCAGGAGCAGATGGAGCAGATGGAGCTGATGGAGCAGACGGAGCAGACGGAGCAGATGGAGCACAAGGACCAGCAGGAGCAGACGGAGCAGATGGAGCACAAGGACCAGCGGGAGCAGATGGAGCTGATGGAGCACAAGGACCGGCAGGAGCAGATGGTTCAGATGGAGCACAGGGGCCAGCGGGAGCAGATGGGGAAGATGGAGCACCAGGTTTAGCCTGTTGGGACTTAGATGCAAATACAGAATGTGACTTTGGAATAGAAGATGTAGACGGTAACGGCATTTGTGATGCTGCTGATTGTCAGGGACTCCCAGGAGCAGACGGAGCAGATGGAGCAGATGGAGAAGATGGAGAAGGACACGTTGGGGCCATTTATCGTTGGAACGAATGGTCCACCTACGCTCAATGCTGTGGATGGATGGGAAATAACAACTCCAATCTTTTCGGTGGGGTAACACCCCAGACTTGGACAGATGGAAACGGGCGTGCTGCTCAAATTAGTTCTAACAAAGAAGTGCTGCGCACGTTGTTTAACCGCAAGGGTTATGCTGGGAAAAATGCCATGGTGGTATCAGACACGCACAATTATGTCTCCTCAACCAATGGCAAGCAGGCGGGCGTACTTTTCCGTATCAAGAATATCACTCCGTCTACCATTACCTGGACCGTGCAAGCCTACATGTCCGCATACTCTGTTTGGGGTGAACTTGCCAGCGTTGCGGTGAACGGGATCGAAATTTATATGAGTGGTACAACCAATCCCACCAATTTAGTCTCGCACAATATTCCCATTCCTGCCGGCCAGACAAGCACGGTCATCTTTATCTCGAGCTCTACCCAACCATCAGGGGATTCACGGTCTCTATTCTTGGCGTTTGCGAGTGATAGCTTAGCATTGCCCGTTGGACTTGAATATGTCAATGACCTAGATACAGCCACTGGTGGCTGGGAGCAGTAAATAATACGTTGTTGTCTGTATATGTGGCAGGAGTGGTATAGTATTAATAATAATACCGAAATGTTATATAGGATTTTATGGAGATACTATTAGTGCTTAAAGTTATTTAAGAGGTGTCTATATAGTTGTCCATACTAGTCAGAAATAATCTAAATACTCGAGATATTCAAATACTAAATCATAAATATTATTCAATGATTTGAGATAAATATAGTAATATCAGATAGTTGCGGAAACCCCAGATTTAGTCTTGAGGGGGCTGTGCCTTCGGGCGTGCGGGTTCGACTCCCGCCTTCGGCACCATACTGATTCTACTGATTATGTATTTACTTATAAAGGTAAACCTCTAAAAAGTGTACGTACTGCATTTGAAAATGCTTGTGAACGTACTGGCATAAAAAACCTTAGATTTCATGACCTTAGACATACCTTTGCTACTAGATTGGTGCTTGCTGGAGTAGACTTAGCGACCGTTTCTAAGCTCTTGGGACATTCATCTATCCAGATGACTATGAGATACGCACATCCAACTCCAGAGGCTCTCAAAAATGCCGTTTCTAAGTTAAATAAGTTATAAACTGTTAGCAATACTCATTAGTTTAGTTTTTTAAATTCTTCCTCTGTCATTTCCACTGCGCCAATGTCACACCCATTTCCACCTGTGGCATTAGCTACCGGCAGATCCACGGGACGACGTATGCCACGTTGATCAGAACTGGACGTTGGACACTTTCCTTTATCCAGCGCATTGCTATTTAGTCTAGGTAGATGAGTCATGCCAAAGCCTCCGTTGTCAGTTAGAGCAAAAAGTCCCGGAGCGATTGGGCTTGCTGAAGTCCCTACCTGGTCAGCAGTGCCGGTAAAGCCGACGCTATTGCCAGCATCACCGATCAAGTTATAGCCAGCCGAACCGTAGATGCCTAAGACATCGGGATTATGAAGACCCCCAATAGTCCCTAACTGCTGATTACGGGCAACAATTGAATTCTTAATTTCTGTCTTTGCTGCTTGTGCGAAGATCCCGCCTCCCCGTCCTTGAGCATTGTTATCACTGTCTGCAATGTTTTTAACTACCGTGACACTAGTGATTAAAGTTTTAACCTGGTTATTTTGTCCTTGTGGACTCATAAAAGCAATTGCACCCCCGTTACCATCAGCCTTATTTCCGCTAAAGGTGCAGGTAGAAATATCAACTATTGACTCCGATTCATCTGACATTGGTATCACCAAAATAGCACCGCCATGTGTACCAAGAGGAGCTAATACATTCATGTGCAAGGTGTTATCAACCACTGTAATATTATTTACAAAAGAACTGTTAGTTGCCATTAAGGAAAAATCGATACCTATTGCCATTATAGCACCCCCGCCGCTATTCAACCAGCCATTGGTGCGTGCTTGATTGTCCACGAAATTGCAATTATCTATCCTGAGCACTCCTGTAAAACCTAGTCCGGAATGAAGATAGATTGCACCGCCTCCAGATGAGCTAACGTTACGCTCGAACGACATTTTGTGTAGCTCCACATTTCCGCCAAATATTGCTATCGCACCACCGTGTGTATCAGTCTGAGCGCCATGACCGCCACCGTTTTGCAATGACAATCCGCTTATTACAACCGACACAGCAGTTATATGAAAAACTCTGTTGAACCCACCGCCATCAATTATCAGATTAGATGCGCCAGGCCCCCTGATTACTAAGTCTCTATATATTTTGGGCAACTGACTTATAAGCTGTATTGTACGGGGTTGAGAGGATTGCCCGAGATCAAACCGAATTGTATCCAGACCACTTCCAGCTGGACATGAACCGCTAGGTTGATCGGTGTTGGCCGCGTCAATGGCGTCACGCAATATACAACGAGACGAAGATCCATTAAGTACATCATCAGCCGAATTGACAACAATCTCAGCTGCCTGCACTTGATTAGTTGTGATGAATAACAAGAATACTATAAGCGCAAGTAACATTGCTCGGGAATCGGATTTATAGTAATTAAGTGAATTTCTCATGATACCCTCCATTAGTTCACTAAGTGAAGTGAACTGGTTTAGTTTATTTCAGAACCAGCAACTGAAAAGGCAATCTAACTATAAATTACTTTGCAAAAATGCAATTTCATTGCTATTTGGGAGAAATATACTAATTACTACCAGTCTATGCCATGCTACTACGAGTCTGATTTTATGTCAAGCTAATTAGTGCTTGCTGGAGTAGACTTAGCAACTGTTTCTAAGCTCTTAGGACACAGTTCTATAAAGATGACTATGCGATATATGCTCATCCAACTCCGGAGGCTCTTAAAAAGGCAGTCTCTAAACTGGATGAGTGAGAAATAAAAAAAAGAGTTCGCAGAAGTGTTAGCACCCTATTTCAATTCCAGTACAAATTGATAATTTGTTCTTTTGATAAAGTTTGAGGAATCTATAGAGGAAACTGTGACACTGTGACACAAAATAATCAGTCACTACTTTTAGTCATTCTAAATATATGTAGATAAAAGGGGAGCACTACACAATGGCGGGAGCATTAGGGATAGTAGGATTTATGGTTATAAGAAGAAGGAAAGAGAGTGCTTAAGGTCTAACAACACTAAAATTTAAATATAACAAAGGGGAGCTTCGGCTCCCTTTTTTGTGTTTATAATGAGGTGTCCAAATAGGTGTCCATACTAGCCAGAAATAGTCTAAATACTCGAGGTATTCAAATGTTAAATTCTGTAAATTCTCCAATGATTTGAGATAAATACAGTAATCTTAGGTAGTTGCGGAGACCGCAGTTTTAGTCTTGAGGGGGCTGTGCCTTCGGGCGTGCGGGTTCGACTCCCGCCTTCGGCACCATTTCGTCTCTCGTGTCAATTACTGGTATTTCTATATATAATCTCTGGATTATAATCCGGCACACGTAAGGGCTATAAAGCCAATTATCACAACGATTGCGATAACGATTATAATTATGGTGTTACTAGCACCGCTTGATTTGGACGCAAAAGGATTATCACAGCTCGCACAACCCTTTTCCTCAGTGCTCGCTTCCTTTCTGCAATCCGGACATTTTATAAGAGCCATAATGAAACCTCCTGTTATCTAAAAATTATGAACCTGCAATAGTATATTTAACAAACCCTATTTTTTACAGTTTCTTTTTACTTTTTCTTTTCAATATACAAGAGCCCATTTCAGGTTTCATGTATTATTTGTATCTGTAAGTTGACACTTACGTAAGTACGTGCTAACCTATATTTCATGTTAGAGAAAATTCAGGCTATAAGCGATCCAACGCGTTATGCGATTTTAAATCTGGTGAAAAACCGGGAATTACCGGCAGGAGAGATTGCCGGACACTTCAAATCTATAACACGTCCGGCTGTATCTCAACATCTTCGGGTTCTAAAAGATAAAGGTCTTCTTTCCGAAAGGCGGGAAGGGACAAAACGCCTTTATAGTATCCGTAATGATGGATTTGAGGATATCTATAATTATTTATCAGGATTCTGGGATTTACGTTTGGAAAAACTTAAAACTTTGGCCGAGAACAAAGGAGTAGATGATGAAAATTGAAATCACACGTGAGGTTTTTATAAAAGCCAGCCCGAAGACAGTTTATTCTTATCTGACTGAGCAAGATAAAGTTGCTCAGTGGTTTGGGGTTATCAATGAGATTGACGGGCGACCTGGCGGTATTTTTAAGGTAGGAGCAAGTGATGAATTTGTGGTCGTAGGTGAATTTGTGGAGACTGTGCCTTTTGAAAAAGTAGTTTTCACCTGGGGTGGTATCGATGGTCTGCAACCAGGGGAGACGACAGTAGAAATTATGCTTTTTGAAGAGAATGACGGCACACAACTAAAGCTCAGACATTACAATATACCTACTCAGAGAGCAGCCGATGGATTTGCTGAGGGCTGGCCTAATCATGCTTTCCCTCTGCTTAAGCTAGTTGCGGAAGGCGGTACAACAGAGGAGCGTTGTTTCAGACCTGGTGAGAATTGTGATGTATGAAAACTATATAAGGAGATAATAATATGAATAACCAAAATATTGTTTCACAGAAAGAATGGCTCAATGCTAGGAAAGAATTATTAGTAAAAGAAAAAGAATTCACCAGACTAAGAGATAAACTCTCAGAAGAGCGCCGTCAGCTTCCCTGGGTTAAAGTAGAAAAAAATTATGAATTTGAAAGTGAAAACGGCAAAGAGTCACTCTCAGATTTGTTTGAAGGAAAGAGCCAGCTGATTATATACCACTTTATGTTTGGCCCGGATTGGGAAGAAGGTTGTCCAAGCTGCTCATTTTTATCTGACAGTATAGATGGAACTAGGGTCCATCTTAACCATAGGGATATCAATCTTGTTGTAGTCTCAAGAGCAAAGTTGGATAAGTTAAAGGCATATAAGAAAAGAATGGGATGGGGTTTTAAATGGGCGTCGTCATTCGGGAGCGATTTTAATTTCGATTATAATGTTTCGTTTAATTCTGATGTTCCAACAGATTCCAGACATTATAACTACGTAACCAACGGCTTTCCTGCAGATGAAGGACCCGGTGTGAGCGTTTTTATCAAAAATGAACAGTGTGAGATATTTCACACTTACTCAAGTTATGCCCGCGGCTTAGACATCTTAATTAATACTTATAATTATATTGATCTTACCCCGATAGGACGTAATGAAGATGAACTGCCTTTCACCATGGCTTGGGTACGCAGACATGATCAGTATGAAGACTGATGGTAAAAAAAAGAAATGGAGATTACAAGACAGAATTTGAGCGGCAAAATTCAGAGTAGGGCAGGGCTCGGCAGCTCTGCCATATCCTCACTTCTCTTTGTGATAATTCCTAAGTGTCCGGTTTGCCTTGCTGCCTATTCTACCTTCTTCACTGCTATCGGTGTGAATGCTTCTGTGCTTTTAGGAATCCGTATTGGCCTGAGTGCTCTACTTTTGATCTCTGTTACTTGGCTCACACTAGGAGCATTTCGAAAACGAAATTATCTGTCAGGTTTAGGGCTCATTACTGGTACAGTCCTAGTACTTTCAAGTTGGATCATAGAAACACCTATTGAATTTGAGATTGGATCAGTAGGATTTCTGACCATCGTAGCATTCTGGGTGGTACATTCACGCAAGAAAGTATCTAAATCCCGACAAGTAGATTCGTGTGAGCAGTGTTAGGTAGAAAATTAATGAGAGGATGTACTTAATATATGAGAGTTAAGTTGAATATGGGGGTTAAGTTAAATAATTTTCTTTAGTGAGTAACAACCCTCTTTAATCTCTTCGCCTGTCTTACCCACTTTTTAACCAGATTAATACTGGGTAGTTGCCTGACCAGCTTTTTCTTACGCCTTGAGTTTACTTCTGTCATCTTGGCATGAAGGTTTTCAGGAACCCGTTTTCCAAGTTCAACTACGGTGTCCACACCGCTTTGTTCTAATAAATCTGCATACTGTGTTCCTACTCCTTTAATCCTAAAGAGATCTGCACGGTTTACCCACTCTAATACGAGCTTCGCAAAAATTCCGGACTCCTTTGCAATTTGGTTCCGGCCTTTTCTAGTAGCACCGTTTTTAAGTAAGGCTTCAGATGAAGAGATTCCAGCTTTTTTTAGCTGCTTCTGATACTTCTTTCCTATACCCTCTACTTTTGTTAGACTGGCCATATTTATCGCCTCCTTAATATTATCTTATAATAACCAGACTAGTACAAATAGAGTTTGATGTAAATAAGTGTTTTCATTCTAACACACGGCAACTATTTTCAGATTAATTTTTTACAGTTCGGTTGCGAATAAAAAATAATCTTCTCCTACCAAACATATCGGCAAGCCTGCCGCCAGTTACTATGAACATCAAGAACGTGAGCAAGTAACCGTTAATTACCCACTTAATAGTACTAAGGTCAGAGTGAAATTGTCTCTCAATCCCTGAAAGCGCCACGTTCATAGCAGATATATCCATGGCTAGTAGCAGTACC
>Ga0209633_10001006_pt1 | contig 30557 bp, 24 predicted proteins | sample Cruoilmetagenom1_FD_187290 | JGI IMG/M metagenome (GOLD analysis project Ga0209633, IMG submission 187290) | Oil polluted marine microbial communities from Coal Oil Point, Santa Barbara, California, USA - Sample 1 (SPAdes) (version 2) | ecosystem: Environmental > Aquatic > Marine > Oil seeps ... | reverse complement strand
TCATCTATTCGTTTAAGAGTGGCGGAGTAGGAATCTTTTTCCTTATTGAGGCTGGCAAGGCGCTTCTCCAGGGTGTCAATATTTTGTGCCTGCAGAAAGCCAACAAGTGCGAGTAATGCCAGGACAAGCAAAAACAGGAACAGAATGGAGAAGAGCTGTTTCTTTGCTTTTGCCCGTTTTTTAAGCTGCCTGATGGGGAGAAGATTGATTTTAAGCATTTTAAAATCTGTAACAATTTTCCATGGTTAAATGTTTGATGACCTTAAAGCTATTCCTGTCGCAATGGCCATTTCCGGTGCTATACTGCTGAGATAATCCGCATCAATTTTTTTCTTTTTTGACTTGAGCTTTAAAAATGGATTAAAAAGTTCAACCGTAAGCTCAGTTTCCTGTTCCAGGAAATCAAGCAGGCCGGTGACTTTTGCCCCACCACCACTTAAAACCAGTTTAGTCAGAGGCTGGTCAGGATGATTGGCATGGTAGAGGTCAATTGCTTTTTTAATTTCCAATACCCACTGTGTACATGTCGTGGTAAAGATTTTTTCAATCTCCTGCTGTTTATCTTCAGCAGCTATATGGCCAAGCTTCAGTCCTTCTGCTTCTTCAAAATCAATATCGAATGTATTTTGGATCTGTTCTGTTAATTGCCTGGAGCCGACAATAATATCTCTGGCTACAACAGAAATGCCATTTGCCAGGATATTGATGTTCATCTTCGATGCACCGATATCTATAAGGGCTACATTTTCAGTCTTCTGGTAGTTGTATTCGTAGGTATTTTCCAGGGCAAAACCGTCCACATCAACAATGACAGGTTTGAGATTGAGCCCCTGCATCATCTCAAGATAATCGTCTACAATTTCTTTTTTTGCGGCGACAAGCATTACGTCTGTTCTTTCACCGCCGTCGGCATTGGTTTTGAGATCTTGAAAATCCAGGTACACATCTTCAATATCAAAAGGAATATATTGTTCTGCTTCTTCCATGATATGTTCTTCGAGTTGAGCGTCCGCCATAGCTGCGAGATTTACCTTTTTAACAATGACAGAATATCCCGATATTGAAAAACCTACATTTTTATTTTTCAGCTTAAGATTGGTGAACAGTTCTGAAATTACCTCGCTGACAAGTTCCGGATCGTTGAGCGTGCCGTCATCCACCGCACCTTCCGGTAGAGTGGCACTACCTAGAGCAACTATGGAGTATCCACTCCCCGTTTGTTTAAGTTGACATACTTTAACAGCATGAGACCCGATATCTACACCGACAACCAGGTCATTTTTTGAAATAAACGGCAGGCTCATGATAAGTTTTGATTGTGTTTAATGTTTAAACGCTAAAAATTGGAGAAAAAGTGAAAACAGTAAAAGTACTGATTTTTCGTATACATATCGTCTATTAGTTCACAAATAAAATGTTTTGTCAAGGAAAAGAGAAGGACAAATAGAGAAAAATGTTTATGGCATTGGGAGTTTAATCTCGTGCTTAAATTACTGGTTGGGGTAGAGTACCACAATATGTTGTTGGTTTGCCTGGCAGTGGTTCCTTATATTGTGTATAAATATTTATACCTGCAGGAGGAAGGGTATAAATATTTATACGAGAGGAGGGATAAAGGCCGAACAATGGGAAGAGATATTTTGTCAACTTTCTTGTAATTTATGATGATTTCAAGTAGTTTTGTCTGGTTGGATTTTGGGTCAGGTCTTAAAGTCAAATTGTTCTGCCAATCAAGTAATATTTCGGATAAGCGAAAAGATGAAGGCAACTAATGGTGGCGGTAGGATAATTTCTAATTAAAAGTGGCAAGAAAAAACTTCATATGCAGCACGGAAAAGCAGGTAAGCGAGCCTGTGAGACTCCAGATGAAGAGTTTTTACGATGCCATAAGGGAAAAGAGGTAAGAGTTTGTCTATAGAAGGAAGAAAAAAATCTGTTTTCAGAGAGTATTTTGAGGCAATAGTTATTGCAATTATTCTTGCCCTGTTTATCAGAACATTCGTGATACAGGCTTTTAAAATACCCTCCGGGTCTATGTTGCCGACACTGCAGATAGGTGATCACTTATTGGTGAATAAGTTTATTTACGGCTTAAGAATTCCATTTAAGGGTACTCTGATGGTTCCCTTCAAAGATGTTTCCCAGGGAGATGTTGTTGTCTTTCGGTTTCCAAAGGATCGTTCCGTTGACTATATCAAGCGCGTGATCGGTACCCCTGGTGACACTGTCGAAATACGTGACAAAAAGGTGTTTGTTAATGGAAGCCCGATCAATGATCCCCATGCCCATATAGCATCTGATACAATGCTGGATCCAAAAGCGAGTCCAAGGGATAGTCTGGGCCCGATTCTGGTTCCGGAAGATCGGATCTTTGTCATGGGAGATAACCGGGATAACAGTTATGACAGCCGGTTTTGGGGCTTTGTGGATCAAAAAGATATTCTAGGCAAAGCCTTTATACTTTACTGGTCCTGGGATATTAAAGAACCTCTCTTCTCCCTTGACCGTTTTGCCTCAATACGGTGGGGGCGCATAGCTAATTTGATTGATTGATTGATACATTACCATCGCTGGCGATGCCCCAACCCAAAAGCTATAGTTTTTCACCACAAAGAGCACAGAGGACACAGAGAAAAGAATTTCTTTTTGTCCTCTGTGCTCTTTGTGGTTTAAGTTTTACCTGTTTTTTAAGACTGCTTTTACGGAGTAATATCTAACAGGAGTGTTTGACAGTGTGCGGTAGAGAGCGCACCACCTGTATGCCTGCTGGAGTTACCTCAGCCTGATAGACAAGAACTTGTACTCCTTCATTTGCCGCCCGTACGATTGTTTTGGCATAGACCTTATCAATATGGGCAGCCGGGGAAAATCTGTCGGCATCCATTCTCTGGACGAGGAAAAATATGCAACTGTTAAATCCTTCCTTTTTCAGCCTGATCAGCTCATTGAGGTGTTTAGTTCCTCTGACTGTTACCGCGTCAGGGAACATGGCACAGCCATCAACAGCCAGGGAACAGTTCTTAATCTCCACATAAGTGTCCAGCATGCCTTGGGTAACAAGGAGGTCAAGTCGACTCTCCGGGGATGTTTTTACCTCGGCCTTGACACTGTCTGCCCCTGAGAATTCAGGGATCAATTCCTTTTCTATTGCTTCAATAACCAGTTTGTTTGTCCGAGAGGTGTTCACCCCTACCCAGGTTCGGTTGTCCTGAACCATCTCCAGGGTGTGTGGATATTTTCTCTTGGGATTGTCTGAGGTGGAAAGACAAACAGCGCTGCCTGGATTTGAGCAGGAGAGCATTGTGCCGGTATTGGGGCAGTGGACGGTGATGATCTCATTGTTCTCCAGCTTGACATCTGCAAGGAATCTCTTGTATCTTTTAATGAGTGTACCGTGAATAAGGGGGGTATCGAAGTGCATGGGCCAGGGAGTACCTCTGAGTAATTTTGAGTTACATATTGCGGATCAGACGAGTTAGTGATAGATAAAAAGGTTGGTGTATCCTTGTAACAATAATACAAGCTCTTATCAAAGGGATAAGTGCTCTGGTGGTGATTCCTAACATTCAGAATTGAAAAGGAGTTCTTTATATTCTGTCTTAAGAAACAAGAAAATTAGGAATAAGGCACTAAGGTGTAGACATTTAAACGGATCAGGGGATGCATTTAAATGTCGATGCAAGCATACCATTCTACAAAGAAAGGAGAAGCATTGCTATGAAATTAGGTATCAATGGTTTGGGCCGAATAGGAAAGCTTTCACTCTGGCACCACGTATCGAGAAAACATTTTTCAGGAATAGTTGTAAATATCGGTCGTGAAGTCGGTTGCGGGCTGGATGATCTTGCGGCAATGCTGGAACGGGATTCAACCTACGGACGGTTAGGTACCTACCTGTATGGGCATAAATGTCCACAGGTGATTGAGGAGTTAAATGAAAAAAATGGTTCAATGGTTGTGGACGGTGTTCCGGTAACTATTCTTCGTACTGCCCGAAACCCGAAGGATATCGCCTGGCATGAGAATGGTGTAAAGCTTGTTGTCGATACGACAGGCGGCTTTACTGATCCTACTGCAGATTCTTACGCCGGCAGCGGGGCCCTGCGGGGCCATATGCAGGCAGGGGCTGAAAAGGTGGTTCTCTCTGCCCCGTTCAAAATTAAATCAAAAGGTTTGGAGATGCCTGAAGATGCCATTACTACGGTGATGGGAATTAATGATGAAATGTATGATTCGGGTCAACACTCTCTGATTTCAGCCGCATCGTGTACTACAACATGTCTCTCCTATATGATCAAACCGCTTATGGAGAAAATCGGGGCTGATAAGATTCTCAGTGCCTCAATGGTGACTGTACATGCGGCAACAGGAAGTCAGCAGGTCCTTGACAGACTGCCCAAGGCCGGGGCCGTTGATCTCAGGAAGAATCGTTCGATCCTTAATAATATCATCCTGACCACAACCGGTGCAGCAAAAGCACTGGCCCTGGTTATTCCGGAAATGGCTTCTATCGGGTTTATGGCCGAATCCGTGCGTATTCCCACCTCTTCAGGCTCTCTCATTGTTCTTGTTCTGAACCTGCAGGATGAGATCGACAGCCCGATTAAGAGGGGAACCATAAACGGTATTTATAAGGATTTTGCAGGAAACAATTCTTATCTGCTGTTTACTGAAAAACACAATGTCTCCTCGGATATCCTGGGATCTCCAGCGGCTGCGGCTGTGATAGAAGGGTCTGAGACCCATACCCGCACTGCCAGTATCCAGGTCAATCTGGAGCAGATTAAAGCTGAATGTCTGGTTCCCGGTACTGATCCTGTTTTTAATGTCCCGGTAACCCAGGCTGTTGTTTATGGCTGGTATGATAATGAGCTTGGCAGCTATACCAATATGCTTGGTGATCTGATAGTGAAAGTGGCCGGGGAAATGCTTTAGGTCAAATGTATGTTCGCCGACTTTTGCCGGATGATCTGGCAGAAGTGACTGGTCTTGAACAGGCATTGAACTCCGGATGGTCCAGGGGGGCGGTGCACGAGGAACTGGACAGACCTCGTGGCATACAGTTGGTGGCTTATGAGGATTACGGCAACGCCATAGTCGGCTGGTGCTGTGGATTACGGGTGGGAGAAGAGGCAGAACTACTGAGAATTTCAGTTACCCGGTCTAAAAGAAAATGTGGCGTGGCATCCACTCTTTTAGCTCGATTTGAAAAGGAGTGTAGAGAGCAGAAAGTGGCTTCAATTTTCCTGGAAGTCGCCGACAAAAATTTGGCCGCCAAACACCTGTATGAAAAATTTGATTATAAGCAGGTTAGCAGGCGCAAAGCTTACTATAGTCGTCCTAAGAGTGATGCCCTGGTAATGAATAAAATCCTTTCCCGCGAGTCTCCGGAGAAAGACTAAGGCGGCCTCTGTGGTTTAAGCTCTGGAAGTTTACGCTTATCCGAAGTCTACGCTTATTTCCTGTTTTTTATGACAGATTTTCTGTGGTAAGGTACTAATATACTGGTGGATTATGAATACAATCAGAGACCTTGAACTTGATGGAAAAAGAGTGCTTGTCAGGGTGGATTTCAACGTGCCCATGGATGAGCAGTTTATTATTACCGATGATATTCGTATGCGCATGGCCCTGCCCACGATTAATTACGTGCTTGAGAATAAAGGTAAACTCATTCTCTGCTCACATTTAGGAAGACCCAAAGGCCAACGGGTTGAAACCTTCAGTCTCGCACCGGTTGCCAGACATCTGCAGGAGCTGGTTGGAAGTGAGGTGAAGCTGGCTCCTGACTGTATAGGCGAAGAAACTGAAAAAATTGTAAACAGCATGGGTGCTGGACAGGTTGTGTTACTGGAAAACCTGCGGTTTCATATGGAAGAGACTGATAATGACCCGTTATTTGCCGACAAACTCGCGCGTCTGGCAGATGTTTATATCAACGATGCCTTTGCTGTATCGCACCGGTCCCATGCTTCTGTTGTAGGAGTGGCCGAAAGGGTGGCGGAAAAAGGTGCCGGTTTTCTGCTTGAGACTGAGATTGACTATTTCCATAAAGCGATGGATGAACCAGTGCGGCCTCTTGTCGCACTGGTTGGAGGGGCCAAGGTGTCTTCAAAGCTTGGTGCTCTCGAAAATCTGCTGGACAGGGTTGACCGAATGATTATTGGTGGTGCAATGGCCAATACTTTTTTAAAGAGTATGGGGATAGATGTTGGTGGATCCCTGGTGGAAGATGACCTTCTCGAAACTGCAAAAAAATTAATGGATGCTGCCGATAAGAAAGGAGTCAAACTCTACCTTCCTGTTGACTTTGTTGTTGCTGACAAGTTTGCTGCCGACGCGGTTGTTAAAAATGTTACCTACCGGGATATACCTGTAGAATGGATGGCACTCGATATCGGCCCGGCATCGACAATTCTATTTAAAGAGGCGCTGGACGATGCCCGGACAATAGTGTGGAACGGGCCAATGGGTGCATTTGAAATGGATGCCTTCGCCAGAGGGACGATGGTGCTTTGCCAGGTTGTCGCCAATTCCCACGCTCTTTCCATAACCGGTGGCGGGGATTCAAATGCTGCAGTAAAAAAGGCCGGCGAATCGAAAAATATCTCCTATATGTCTACTGGAGGAGGTGCATTCCTGCATCTTATGGAAGGTAAGACTTTGCCGGGGGTTGAGGTGTTGGGTTAATTTTCCGAGTTTAATAATTATGTCACAAGCAGGAGAAAATATAATGAGAAAAGCACTTATAGCCGGCAACTGGAAGATGCATATGACGACAGTGGAGGGGTGTCAACTGGCTGCGGATGTTTCCAGGGCATGCTCTGACTTTGCCGATAGGGAAGTACTTCTTGCTCCTCCCTGTAATATGTTAAATGAGGTCTCCCACGTTATAAAGAGGAGTGGCATCATAGTCAGTTCACAAAATGTGTGCTGGGAGAAAGAGGGTGCCTTCACCGGTGAGATATCACCGCTTATGGTTAAGGATGCAGGAGGTAGTGCTGCGATAGTGGGACATTCAGAGCGCCGCCAGATTTTTATGGAGACCGATGAGCTTGTTAATAAAAGAGTAAAGGGAGCACTTTCCTTTGATCTTTTGACAATCCTCTGCATCGGGGAAACTCTTAAGGAAAGAGAGGCGGAAAAAACCTTTGCTGTGCTGGAACGACAGACACGAAAAGGGTTGGCAGGTGTTGAAAGTGCGGATATGGGAAAAATCGTCATCGCCTATGAACCTGTCTGGGCAATTGGAACGGGAAAAACGGCCAGCAAAGAACAGGCACAAGAGGTTCACGCTTTTCTCAGAAAACTTATTGGACAAATTTATGAAAAAAATATTGCCGAGCAAACAAGAATACTGTATGGTGGCTCGGTTAAGCCTGCTAATGTTGATGAGCTGATGGCTCAGCCTGATATTGATGGTGCCCTCGTTGGTGGTGCTGCCTTGGACGCGGATTCGTTCGGGCGTATTATTAATTTTGAAAACTAACCTGGTAGTTGAGGTTTATGCAGAATTTACTTACAATTGTACACGTTGTTGTCAGCCTTTTCCTGGTCGGCATAGTACTGCTCCAGCATGGTAAGGGTGCGGATATAGGAGCTACATTTGGTGGTTCCAGTCAGTCACTTTTTGGCACAGAAGGACCTCTGCCGTTACTGAATAAAATTACAACTGCTGTAGCCGTAATTTTTATGTTAACCTCGGTTAGCCTGGCGTATATGTCGGCTCAGTCCGGCACATCCTCCGTGATGAGTGGAGTGACAGCTGAGCAACCTGTGCAGCAGGTCGCTAAACCTCTGGCCGAGGAAGACAAGGGTATGGAGGTTCCGGCAGCTGAAGGACAATCTTCAAAAGAGGGTGCAGCACAGTAAAGCTATTTTTTATATGAGTGCCGAAGTGGTGGAATTGGTAGACGCGCACGCTTGAGGGGCGTGTGGGCTAGCCCGTGCCGGTTCGACTCCGGCCTTCGGCACCATTGGAAATTAAGCACTGTGATCTTAACCGGTTACAGTGCTTTTTTTATTTGCGTTGACCGGTTTGCTTGACCAAGTTGACCGTCAATAATATTCATGACGCTCCTATCTCTATCAGGAACCAGATGACCATAAACATCGGAAATCATCTGAATATTGGCATGACCGAGCATCTTAGAAACATAGAACAGATCCGCACCGCCTGACAATAGATAAGATGCGAACGTATGACGGGTTGAATGAATTTTCCTGTACTCCACTCCGGCAGTAGCAAGGCATCTCTTCCAAACCCCCCTCACAGTGTTCTGTGATATCCTGTTGCCCGACTTATCCTTGAACAGGCACAGTGAAGAACCGGTCAGTGATTCGCTGATCACAACCACCTTTAACCCTTCAAGGACATGAAGAAGACCGTCGCTTATGTCTACCTGCCTGGACTTGCCTGTTTTGGTCTTACTTATCACTCCATTCTTAAATGATTTCCTAACAACAATATAACCGGACTTGAAATTGATATCGTCAAGATCAAGTGCAAGCGCTTCACCGAGCCTCAATCCTGACCTGAATAGCATGAAAAATAAAGGATGGAGTCGGGGCCGGTATTTCATGATGGCACTCAATGCGGCGTTTGCCTCGTCAACTGTGAATATCTCTGGGCTATCATGTTCTTTCTTTTCCAGGCCGAGATTGCGTGTTGATCCGTCTGCAGGTTTGGTTCCTGTATAATAACCTTCGTCAATGGCGAAATTAAAAACCCCTGAGATAACATTCTTGGCTGCAGACACAGTGGCAAGTGATCTCTTTATACTGCGAAGGACCGAGCGAATCTTTGGTCTGTCAATTTGACTGAGGGGTATTGCACCCAGACGCTTGTTTATATGGTTGACTGAGGTTAATCTCGATACTTTTCAGTTATAAATTGCTCCTTTGGGAGTGAGATATTGCGCTATGATCAAAATAAAGCTGTTCAGGAATAAGGTCAACCCGAGAGGCCTGAAATTCGACAGTAGACCATCAGGAAAAATATCAAGCTGGAGCAAATGTCAATTAAATTAGGTTCGGACTGGCAATCATTAATCCGCAATATAAAACTGAAATAGTCATGTGGGGCTGGTCATGTTATGTATCAGAATAACAATAAAAACAGCCGGCTGTGCCGGCGATCGCACAGCCGGGAAAAAGTTATTTTTTCAGCTGCACCGATACGGGTACAGGCCGAGTGATGGTATCGTAAACTGGGGAGTAAGTTGGTCCAAGTTTAACGATTTCTTCGAGTTCTTCCGGAGAACCGTCGGCATCGATGTCTACAACCATACGAATTTCCTTATATCCTCGTGGAACATCATCCCGAATACCAAGAAATCCCTGGAGGTCAAGATCACCCTCCAGCCTTGAATCCATCGAACGAATGGTAATTCCTCTGGCGGCTGCATGATAAACGATAGACGTAGTCACGCATGACGCTAATGCTGTGAGGAGGTATTCAACCGGATTAGGTCCTTTGTCGCGGCCGAGCAGGAGAGGAGGTTCGTCAGCATCAAGCACGAACGAATTCTGGTGTTCATGATCCTGCTGCGTACCATAGAAGTTTGTTATTGTGGTGCGGTTATGTCCGCCATCCTGCCACTGGTTTTCCGCTCTGAATTTGAACGTTGCGATAACCGGGGCTTTCTTCACGGCATCGATGGTTCCAAAAAGCTCATCTACCTTGACACCGTTGATTATTTTTGTTCTTTCGTCTACTTTTGCATGCTGTCCCATGATATTTACCTCCAATCAAGTTGTTTGGTTGTCCTTACCGCTGTCATGAGTGACGCGGTTTATGCATTACATATCAGGATACGTGCCATTTCGAGAAAAAATATAATACATAATAAAAACAATATGATAGCTTTATATGCAAGCAATCGGAGAAAAACGATTTTTCGTGATCAACGATTTCTCATGAGTTCAGTTAACGAAATTTCGTGAATTGCAGCCCTTTATGGTGCCTTGATTGCAATCGCACTAGTGTAAGATTTTTTGGCACCGTGACTGCTCTCGCCCTGACTAGCTGGACCGCACAATACCCAGGGTTTTTATGCGGGACTGGAGTGTCGACGGGGGCATCCCCAATAAGTGAGCGGCACCATTTTTCCCTGCTACCTTCCACTTGCTTCTCTGCAGGGCCAGCACCAGGTTTTTCTTTTCAAATTGCCTCAATTGCAAGATCGTCATTAGCTGACCTGACGGAACATTCTCTATCCGGGGTTCAGTAGCTTCATTTTGTAAGGCCGTCTCGGGTAGAGCATAATCGAGATTCAGGTGCCCGTGGCGGACAGTAATTACGCTTCGCTCAATCACATTTTGTAGTTCACGGACATTGCCCGGCCAAGAATAGTGTTTCAGTCGCTCTACAAACTCGAAGGAGAGTGGCGAAACCTGTTTTCCCATGCGTAAAGCATACTTGTCGGCAAAATGAGAAGCAAGTAGCTCGATATCATCGCGACGCTCTCTCAGAGGCGGGAGTGTTATCGGAAACACGCTCAGCCGGTAGTAAAGATCCGTGCGGAAGGTCCCTTGTTGAACAGCTTGGGATAGGTTACGGTTTGTCGCAGCAATTACCCGTACATCAACCCGCAGCGTAAGGGAACTACCTACCGGTGAAAACTCTCCCTCCTGGAGCACACGAAGCAACTTAGACTGAAGTTCCATGTCCAGTTCCCCTACTTCATCTAGAAAAACTGTACCTCCGTCAGCAAGGCTGAAACGTCCATCTCGTCGCTGGGTGGCTCCGGTGAAGGCTCCTTTTTCGTGGCCGAAAAGTTCACTCTCGATCAACGAGGCCGGGATAGCTGCACAGTTGACCGTAATCATCGGGCGATCCTTGCGCTGACTGGATGCATGTATGGCACGGGCTATCAACTCCTTACCAGTGCCGGTTTCGCCGTAGAGCAGTGCCGTTGAATCGGTAGGAGCAACTTCGGAAACGAGCTTGAGCGTCTGCTGAAATGACTGGCTCTGGCCTATTATATCGCCATGATCGCATAATGATTTGATCTCGTCTCGAAGATAATGGGTTTCATCTTTCAAAGAGGCGATGATCTTCTCGGCTTCGTATAACTCTTCCGCGCTCCTGAAAATGAGTACATAATAAGGTGCCCCAAGCATATCTAATTGAGAGAGAGTTGCTTCGGTACATATCTTTTTGCCTTGAATGTTTACAACCGTCAAACCACCGGGTATCCAGATCTTACGATCAGCACGCTGACGATCTTTCAGTTTTCTAACGAAATTGGTGAATCGAAGAAAATCATTTTTATCCAGTAAAGGCTCAAATATCGTGCCGATAATGTTATCGTCTTGTCTACCAATAAGTTTTTTGGCAGAAGGATTCAACATTGTTATCCGAAAATCCTGATCCAATTCGACAATTGCATCCATCGCGCCCTCAAATATCCCCCGCAACTTCTCCTCACGTTCCTGCAGAATGGCCTCAACGTTCAAGCGGAGAACTTCAGCTGTGGCTCTTGCACCAAAAATTTTGAACAAGGCAAGATTGCGAAATGAATAAGGCATCGGGCGCGTGTCAACAACAGCAACGTTGCCCAAAATATTGTCTAGTGGATCGAGGAGGGGGAAACCGATGTAGCTCACAGCCCCTATCTTGGTAAGATCCGGATCACCCGGGAACAAGTCAACAACATTCTCCGGAACGTGGAAATATTTCTTGTCCCTGAACATTTTTTCACACGGTGTCCCCTGGATATCGTACTCATAATGCTCGACATACTCCCCACCCAGCCAGAAAGCAAGTGCTCTCAATCGCTTGACTTCGGGAAGATATTCAGTAACCCAAGCACCATAAGTTCCCAGTGTCTGGCTGAGATTTTTGACTAGGGCTCGAAAAAATTCTGAACCGGTTTCAGAAGAGGTGCCATCAGAAATGGAACGTAATAAAAAATCTTCGTTGGTGATTTCCTTTGCAGTTTCCAACAAACAATCCTCCTTAAATTGGTCCAGACTTGTGAGAGCAGTTCAGAGTCAGACAGTCTCCAGATACTTATGGATCAGGCTGACGGCAACAGCACCTTGACCCACAGCAGAAGCCACTCGTCTAACCGCGCCATGCCTTACATCGCCTGCAGCAAAAATACCAGGAACGTTGGTCTCAAGGAAAAAAGGATCTCTAGTCAATGCCCAATTTTTTGGTCGACTGCCATCATTAAACAAGTCAGGACCGGTGTAGATATAATTCCCCCCGTCCATTTGAATAAGATCTCCGGCTATTTCCGTGCTTGGAACAGCACCTACGAAAATAAAGACGGCATCGGCCCTTTCAGAAATGTATTCTCCACTTTTGTTGTTTTTTAACGTAATGGTTTCTAAATATTTTGTGCCTTCGACAGCGGTTAATTCAGTGTTGGCGAGAGTCGTAATATTCTCGGTTTGTCTGATTTGATCGATTAAGTAGGTAGACATGCTCTTCTGAAGCGATTTATCCCGGTAAACCAATACGACTTCGCTGGCAAAACGGGCTAAAAACATTGCTCCCTGTCCAGCGGAATTGGCCCCACCTATCACATAAACTTTTTTGCCATTGTAATAGACTGCTTCTGAGGTTGCAGCTCCGTAATACACCGAAACTCCAGTTAATTTATCGATACCTGGAACATTAATCCGCCGTACAGCTACACCAGTCGAGATCAGGAGGGCTTTGCAGCTTAGCTCGGTTCCGTCCTTCAGGCTGACATATCGGTATGGACCTTCAATCCTCAGACTGCTGACCTCCTGGGTGGTTAAAATCTCTGCTCCAAGACGTTTTGCCTGGGTGATCGCCCTGCGTGTCAGATCGGCGCCGCTGATACCATTTGGAAAGCCAAGATAATTTTCGATACGGGCGCTGGTACCGGCTTGTCCGCCTGCTGCCTCCCGTTCAATGACGATCGTCTTCAATCCCTCAGATGCAGCGTATACCGCTGCAGTTAGTCCTGCGGGACCTGCACCAACGATAATAAGATCATAAAACGGTTTTTGAGCACGGGTAGCCATCCCCACCTTGTCTGCTAAGGTTGAGAGTTCAGGATCTACCAAAATGCTGCCATCTGGAAAAAATAATGTCGGTAACCGAAAATCTTTACCGGAATCCAATTCAAGAAGTTCTTTTGCCTCTTTACTTTTCTCAATATTCAACCACTGATATGGTACCTGGCAACGGGCAAGGAAATCTTTGACGTAGTGCGATTTGGCCGACCAGAGAGTGCCTACAACCCTAATACCGCCATAGGGTATCGGCACAGTGTTCATCCAGTCACTCAACAAATCGTCAAGGACAGGATAGAGACTCTCCTCGGGAGGGTCCCAGGGTTTCATGAGGTAATAATCAAGGTTGATTGAATTGATGCTTGTGATGGCAACATCGGTGTCAGCATAGGCCGTCAACAGAACTTTTTTAGTTTCTGGATAAAGTTTCACAGCCTCTGAAAGAAACTCAATACCACTCATTGCAGGCATTCGCTGGTCAACTAGGAAAAGTGCAATGGCAAGATTCCTTCGTTTAAGCTCTTTCACTGCTTCCATTGCTTCGTTACCCGAGGAAGTTCTCATGATTTGGTAATCGTTCTGGTATTGTACCTGCAAATCCCTAGCGACTGCGTTGAGCACTTGCGGTTCATCATCGATTGCCATAATAATTGGCTTAGTCATTTACCACCCTCCTTGAATTATTTGATTTTTCAGCAGGTTTGAAATCCATCGGCAAGTGAACGGTAAAACAAGTGGATCCGAGTTTCGACTTTACTGACATTTTCCCCTGATGCTTCCGAACGATGAGATTTCGGCTTAAATTCAGCCCAAGTCCCGTTCCCTTTCCTGGAGCCTTGGTCGTGAAAAAGGGATCGAAAATTTTCGACAAATGTTCCGAAGATATTCCCGGGCCATTGTCCTCAATTTCGACCACGACCCAAGGATCCTCCCGTTTTGCTCTGATAATCATGGTTCCAGCGCCCTCCATGGCGTCGATCCCATTGTCGATGAGATTCGTCCAAACCTGGTTCAACTCGCTTGCGTAGGCTTCTATATCCGGGAGGTCATCGGCATACTCGCGAACAACATCGACACCTATTTTCAATTTACTTCGTAAAATTATGAGTGTGTTATCCAGCTCTTTGCGAAGATCTACCGATTGTACAGGAGCTTGGTCCATGTATGTATAGGTCTTGAGAGCCTTAACCAGGGTTACAATGCGCCCGGTGGCCATTCCGATCTCCCCAACCAGACTATATATCGTGATTTTGAAGCCCAACCACTCGATGACGGTAGGAAATTGCTCTTCATTGAATGATTTCATCAGATCCTTTAGGTCGTCTCGCTCGAAACCGACGTTGACAAAAGCTGGCACCACATCACCAGAAGCAAGGTTCCCCTGATCCTGCAACCACTGTTCAAGGGTGCTTTCTCTTTCAGTACGGGTAAGGACGTTCAACTCGATAGGTTCATGTGCCCGTTCCCTGGCAATCTTATCGAGCTCTACGAACTTTTTTATCTGCCGCTCATCGAAAGTAATTGAACCCATCCTTGCTTGCACTTCCTGCAACCTCAAAAACACATCCTGCAAATGTGCGGCGCTGCGCTGTGCAGCAGAAGCGGGATTATTCAGTTCATGAGCCATGCCCGCACTGAGCTTGCCTAAGGAAGCCATCTTTTCCTGGATGATTAATTGATTGTGCATTTCATTGAGTTGTTTCAACGTGGCTTCTAGTTCTTGGTTCTTTTTCTTCATTTCCTCCGATTTTTCACGAAGCTCCTGTTCACTCTGCTGAAGGGCCTTCTCGGCTCGTTTGCGTTCACCTATGTCACGAATGATTCCAGTGTAGTATCGTTCATCGCGGACCATCCAGGTCGAAAGAGACAACTCTATCGGGACCTCTTCTCCGTATTTTGTTCGCGCTGCCAGTTCAACCGTTTTTCCAATTACATGGGCTTTGCCATGCTTGGTAAAACGGGCCATACCATTACGATGGGCCTCGTGGAACCGTTCTGGGATAATCAATTCAAGACGCTGACCGATAGCTTCTTTCTCAGTAAATCCAAGTATTCTGGTAGCGGCCTGGTTCCAACTTATTACCTCTCCCTTCTTGTTAGCAGAAATGATGGCATCAATTGCCGACTCGGTCACTGACCGAAACTTCTGCTCCGCTTGTTTTCGCTCCCCGATATCTCGGATGATACCGGTGTAATAACGTTTGTCATCAAGAAACCAGGTTGCCAGCGACAACTCGACCGGAATTTCATCGCCACCTTTGCCAATGGCGGCAAGTTCCACGGTTTTGCCGATCACATGGCTCGGCCCTCCCGAGCTTACTCTTTTTATTCCCTCTGCATGGGGTTTACGAAAACGCTCGGGGATAATTATTTCTATTGGCTTGCCAAGCACCTCGGTTTCCGTGAATCCAAACATCGCGGAGGCTGCTTTGTTCCAGGACAGAATGTTACCTTCAGCATCACCTGAAATTATCGCATCGATTGCTGATTCCATCACCGACTGAAATTTAGCCTCAGACTCGCGCAGAGCCATACGTACCTTCGAAACCGTAATTTGACGCTCGATCCTAGCAATAACCTCTCGTTCATCGAATGGCTCAAGGACCAGGTCATCACTTGATTTGATTACTTTAGCACGGGTCTCAACGTCTTCTAGTATTGTTGTGAAAATTACGGGGATATCAATAGTTCGTTTGTCGGCTTTGAGCTTATCAAGAAGTTCATACAGATCGATTTCCGTAATGTGTGCACTTAGCAGAACCAGGTCTGGTTCCGTTTCCACAATGGTTGTGAATGAGCTGTCGTTAGCTGCAACCCGGATAACTGTGTAACCGTTTTTTGCCAGAATATTTTCCAGTTCCTCAAGCCTTTTCTCGTCATTTTCAATGATACAAACGATCCCTTGTGCAGCCACTGCCGTCTCCCAGCTCATGGTTAGATATGTCATTACTCTTCCTGCTCCACAGAAAAAGTAATTCGATACAGTTCATATCAACATCAAATCTCCGCCTTTCGTGCCTTGAAATTGATCCCTAAAGTTCCAAAATTCGCCGCACTGCTAGCTTGTGGTGCACCCTTGAACACTTCATCACGCCAGGTAATTTCAAAGTCAACAAAACCACTTGAAACTACAAAATGTTTCAGTTCTTCTTCCAGAAGAGCACCGGCTATTCAGCCAGTCCATAGGTCAATTTTACGCTTTGCACTCTCGGGCACCTCTTGTTGAACAATAATATCTGCAATCTGCAGACGACCACCAGGCTTGAGTACTCGCACCATCTCTTGCAAAACCCTTTCTTTATTGGGGCTTAAATTAAAGACACCATTAGATATGATTACATCTGCCCAACCATCTGAAATCGGGAGATCTTCCATAAATCCTGTTCTGAATTCGACCTGGCCCAGACCTATTTCCTGATTGGCTTTTTGTGCCTTTGTCAGCATAGCTTCAGTCATATCAATGCCAATGACTTTACCCGTTGAACCGACTTTTTTTGCTGCAATAAACGTGTCAATTCCAGCGCCGCAACCAATATCCACTACATTTTCGCCAGGTTTAATGGCCTCTATTGCTAATGGATTACCTGTCCCGGCAAATGACTCGATAGCTATTTCTGGAATCCCTTCAAGCCATTTCTGTTTATAGCCCACAATTCGTGTCAGGGTTCTGCCTGTATGAAAATGAAATCCTTTGCTAGGGTTTTGAGCCACCTCATGATATTCTTTTTGAATCGCTTGTCGGAGTTCTAAAATACTGACTCCATCCGCTTCATTTTTTGAAATCGTATGAGTTTTTACGTTCATTTTACCACCTCAATATATTCCCAGCGTCTCAAACTGGTTTAATGTTGCGATTAGTGCGGAACACGTTCTCCGGATCCCATTTCGCTTTTATTTCAGCAAGCCGTTGAATCCCACTGCTAAGTGCCGCCTCAACACGGTCGGGACCTTCATCTTCAGTCAAAAAATTGATGTATGTGCCACCGGTAGAGAACTGCCTCGTGTCGGCCCATGCTTCCCGTGCCCATTCAACGTTCACCGCATCGTCACCAGCCTGTTCCCAGGATCCTGCAATATTGACAACATAACGCGAGTCACGGTTGCCAACAGCAGAGTGGTCATCCTTGAGGCTATTTAGAGCACCTTTGAGTTGGAACAAGATCATGGCCGAGTGAGGCGATGGGATCTTTGCGGCATGCTCAATGACTTTCTCGCACAGGGCGGGTTTGATATCGGGAAGATATTCGCTTTTCCAGTAGTATCGTCGGCCATTAGGTTGTGTAGAGTCAAGCAGTGATTGTAACTGGACGTAGGGCCTACGGATGAGTATATCGCCAATAGGCTTGCCAAAAGACTTAATGGGAGCAACAGCCTTCTCGCCCTGAGCGGGATTTCCACTGTAACAAGCGAGCATGGCTATGATCGGCTTCCCATGCATGTCTTTTGGTAGCCAGGGAGCAGGGGGAGCCGGGCGCATAAGGACGACGAGAGTAAGTTCTGGTGGAGCCTTCTCTATGAGGGTTCGATATAAGTCGAGTACACCGGAAGCCTCACTTGCAGGCCAGGCAACAAGGCCACCGACGATCTCTGGTCCGACGGGATAAAGAGCATAATCAATGCCCGTCACAACGCCGAAGTTACCACCGCCTCCACGTAACCCCCAAAAGAGGTCTTCATTCTCCTCTTCACTTGCTCGTACCAGTTGTCCATCGGCTGTTACAAGATCCATCCCAACAACGTTGTCAGACGTCCACCCCCAACGCCTTGTCAGGTAACCAAAACCACCACCTGTGGTAAGTCCTGTTATGCCGGTACGTGAGACGAAACCGAGAACAGCAGCCAATCCATGCAATTGTGTTTCGCGATCCACGTCTCCAAGCAAGCAACCAACCTGTGCGTGGGCGATCCTTCGCTTTGTGTCTACCCACACTCCATGCATAAGTGACATATCGAGCATCATGGCACCTTCAGCCGTTGCAAGACCCGCAATATTATGCCCACCACCCTTGATACAGAGTAAAAGATTGTGTTCTCTTGCAAACTGTACACACGTAATTACGTCGACTATGCCGAGACACCGCACGACAAGCGCTGGTTTTTTATCGATCATGCCGTTCCAAACGGTTCTGGATTGCTCATATCCTGTGTCACCAGATAACAGTACCTGACCTTGAAGACGTAATTTCAAATTGTCGAGTGTTTCTTGATTCAGATCAATCTCTAGATCTGTCAGTGTTTTAACTTTCATGGTTGTTCCCCCGCTCAATTGATTTTGGGAAACCTCTCGTATCCTTGTCTCTTTATGGTGTTTTCTTCAACATAGAATAAACGGTCTATCAGGGGAGGGGTTTTTGATAATAATCGGGAATACTGTCCTCCAATTATTGAATTAGGTCCGGGGCTTGTATGCGTTCCTGGTACATGAAGCACCCCCAAGACCGTTAAAGTGGTGACGAAGAGATTTCCTATAATGGTATGCAACGATTGAGAACAAATAGGGGTTAATTTTTCATCCTCTAACCACTGCAGCTAAACACCTAACAATTGTATTTAGAATAAGCTATGACATTGTAGTACTGTTGGCAATAAGGTGTGAGTATTTTATTTTAAAATCATGAAAGAAATCCCATGGCAAGGCTAAGTTTGGAGAACAACCCGTAATAATATCCTCATTCCTGACAAGGTACTGATTGATCCTAAAAGTGCCGGGTTAACACTATTCCTGTGAAGGTCATAGCTGATCTTGCCTAAAAACCCTGCCGCTAATGGAGTCTTTCTGCACTTTTTAAAATCAACATTATTCCAAGAAAAAACAGCTTAAAATGGAGCACAATAGATTATCTCTGCTTCCAGAGAATCTCAGAAATGACTGAGTAGTAGACGTAGAAATATTATGACGTGGAAATTATTCCTGAGGAATGAATGTTTAAGGTAGATTGTTTGAGTTGTCTGTAGATCAGCTTATATATAATCAATAAATGTAAACTTGTTGTTCATTAGGAGCCGGTCCTTTGACATTTTCAGGGTAAATATTTGGTTTTAGTAGGCCGATCATGTCAAGATACTACTGCACAATGAGGGTACAAAAGAGGGTATTTAGGGAAAAATGAAAAGATAATATCTGGCTAATTACACGTAATAATAATATATATATCAATATATGTGGCTCCGGCATTCGCACCATTTTTTAGTCCAGAGAAGAGACTTCCATTAAAGTCTTTTTAACCCGCAACTGGAAACGGTTTGCGGGTTTTTTATTTCCTAGATGTTCCTGTAGTTTACAGTTATTTCCACCCTGGCTACCTGGTGTATTCCGGTTTTAGAAACCGCCAATGCTACATCATTTAAGGCTGCTCAGGAGAACCATTTGCCTCCCAATCCGCTTTGTCAGCCCAGCCGCCGCCAAGAGCCTTGTAGAGTCCGACATAGGCGTTAATGTACTGCTGCTGCAGTTGGGATAACTGCAATTCTGCAGAAAAGAGCGTTCGTTCAGTATCGAGTACTTCGAGGTAGCTGCTCACGCCCTTGTCGTATCGTTCTTTAGACAGTTCATTGGCATTTTTCGAGGCTTGCTGCTGACGGTCAATGGCGGCCAGCTCTTCGCGGTAGGTGGTAATCTCAATCAGGGCATCTTCCACTTCCCGAAACGCATTCAGTACAGTGTTTTCATAGTGGTAAAGACTCTGCTGCATCTTTTGTTCTTCAATCTCCACCCCTCTTTTATTCTTGTTGAAATCAAAAACCGGCCCCAACAGCGTGCCGCCCACCGACCAGACTCCACCATCAGTGACGATCGAGCCAAGCTCAGTGCTGGCTCCACCCAGAGTTCCAGTGAGTGAGATGGCCGGCCAGCGCAATGCCTCGGCAACTCCAATATTCTCTGTTTGTGCCTTAAGCTGGTATTTCGCCTGGATAATGTCCGGGCGATGTTCCAGAATATCGGCCGGTATTCCCATCGGGATATCCGGCGGCAGCTGCTGCCCGGTCATGTTTTTCTGTACTTTAATAGCACTGGGCAGGCGGCCCAGCAGTATACTGAGGCCGTTTTCCGTCTTGGCAATGGAGCGCTTGTAAAGAGGAATAGTGCCGGCTGCGATTTCTTTCTGAACCTGGGCCTGGTTGACATCGAGTTCAGCAATAATGCCTTTATCAAAACGCTGCTGGATAATATCAAGACTCTTAATGCGGGAGTTGAGGGTTTCCTCGGCAATTGCCAACCGTCTGTGAAAGTCAAGCAGTTGATAGTAACCGGACACCACATCAGCAGTCAGGGTCAGTTGAACGGTCTTCAACCCATATTCAGAAGCCATCAATTCAGCCCGGGCAGCCTCGGTGGAGCGTTTAAATTTTCCCCAGAAATCGATCTCCCAGCTCAATGGAGCGGCCAGGTAAACGGTAGAGTTGGTATCAGGGGACCGGGATCCGCCACTGTAGTTACCCTTGACTGCCCCGGCTTCGACATCTATTCGTGGGAACTGATCGGCCCTGATAAATCCCACTGTGGCCCTCGCCTGTTCGATGCGGCTGACGGCAATTCTAAGATCTCGGTTGTTTTCAAGCGCCATCGTCACCAGGGAAAAAAGCAGCGGATCATCAAAGAGCTCCCACCACTTCAGGTCGACAACACCGTCGGTAACCGTCACCGGGGTCCGATAGGATTCGGGAGCGTTGGCTGCAGGGTTCTTAAAATCCGGTCCAAGGGTACAGCCCGAAAGAAATAACAGAACCATAACAATTGGCGTGAAAGTCTTTATTTTCAATATACGTCTGTTCATTGGTTATCTATGCCTTTTCCTTTTGAATTTCCCTTTTTTTCTCATAGCCGGCAAGCTTGCCGATAAAAACAAACAGCATGGGGTAAAAAAATACGCCTAACAATGTCGCCAGAGTCATCCCGCCAAGCAGGGCAACACCCATGACCACACGGGCTTCGGCCCCGGCACCCGAGGCCAGCACCAGGGGCAGCACCCCCAGGATGAAGGAAAAGGCCGTCATCAAGATGGGACGGAAACGTGATGTGGCCGCTTTCATGGCGGCGTCAAAGAGCGACAGCCCCTTGCGGAACTCGATATTGGCGAATTCGACGATCAGGATGGCATTTTTAGCAGCCATGCCGATAAGCATAACCAGGGAGATCTGGGCAAAGACATTCAGCTCATAGCTGGTACTGGTCATGCGGGCCAGATACAAGGCCCCAAAGGCACCAAAAATGGCAAAGGGCGTTCCCAGGAGAATACTCATGGGTAAGGTCCAGCTTTCATACTGAGCAGCCAGGATGAGAAACACAAAGAGCAGGGAGAAAACCAATACCATTCCTCCCGATCCAGAGGATTCTTTCTCCTGGAAGGACATGTTGCTCCAGGCATAGCCCATACCGGCTGGCAGAGACGCCTTTGCCACCTCTTCCAGTGCATCCGTTGCCTGAACAGAGGTATAACCAGGGGCCGGCCCTCCGGTAAGCTCTATAGCACGATAGAGGTTGAAGCGGGTTGTAAAGTCCGGTCCACTGCTCTCCTTGATGGTGACAAATGCGCTTAAAGGGACTGATTCACCCTTGGCATTTTCGACAAAGAACAGGTCGATCTTGTCTTCGCTGAGCCTGTACTCCGGCTCAGCAATGATATAGGCCTTGTAGAGCCGGCCAAAGCGGTTGAAGTCATTGACATAGGAACCGCCAAGGAAAGCACCCACAGTGGAGTAAATATCGTTCAGCGCAACTCCGGCCTTCAGCACTTTATCACGATTGATTTCCATATAGCGCTGGGGGACGCTGGCCTGGAAGGTGGTGAACATGGAGCCAATTTCGGGTCGTGCCAGAGCTGCCTCGATAAAATCAGCCGTCTGCTTTGCCAGGTATTCCGGGCTGTTTCCTGACCGATCCTGAATCATCATGGTAAAACCGGAACCACTTCCCAGTCCGGGGATGGGCGGTGGACCAAAGGCAAAGACCTGTGCTTCTTTCACCTGCATCTGAAAATCCCGGTTCAATGCAGCCACCAGGTCGTTGGCGGTTTTTTTCCGCTCGCCCCAGTCTATAAGGGATACGAAAACAAATCCGGCATTGGAAGACATACTGCCGGAAATCAGGCTGAAGCCGGTGGCAGCGGTAACATACTCGACCTCCTCATGTGCTCTGATGATTGCTTCCACCTTTTTGACCACCACATCGGATCGCTGCAGGGAGGCGGCATCGGGCAACTGTATATTGACCATCAGGTAGCCCATATCTTCGCTCGGCATAAAGCCGCCAGGAATCAACTTCCCTAAATAGCCCATCGCACCTGTCAGCACCAGCATGAAAATAATGCCGATACTAATCCTGCGGACCACAACCCGGGTAAATCTGGTGTAACCATTGGTGACTTTATCGAATCCCTTATTAAACAGGCGAAAAAAAGCCCCAAGCGGCCCGCCCATTGGCTTGGGGGGGCGCAGCAACAATCCGCAAAGCGCAGGACTCAGGCTGAGAGCGTTGATGGAAGAAAAAACCACCGATACCGCTACAGTGATGGCAAACTGCTGGTAGAGCAGACCGGTAATCCCACCCATGACCGCCACCGGAATAAATATTGCCACCATCACCAGGGTGGTGGCGATAATAGGAGCGGTGACCTCCTTCATCGCTGCCCGGGTGGCATCTTTGGGTGTCATACCCTTTGCTATATTGACCTGCACCGCCTCCACCACCACGATAGCATCATCGACCACGATGCCGATGGCCAGCACCAGCCCCAGCAGGGACAGAACATTGATGGTAAAGCCGATAATCGGAAAGACAATAAAGGCGCCGAGCAGAGAAACGGGAATGGCAATGGTGGGTATCAATGCCGCCCGCCAGTCCTGAATAAAGATAAAAACCACCAGGATAACCAGCCCCAGGGCAATGAACAGCGTCTCTACGATATCATTAATACCGGCTGTAATGGCGGTGGTTGTATCAAGAGAAATGTCATATTGCATGCTTTTGGGAAAGGATGTGGACAACTCAGCCATGGTCGTCTTCACTGTTTCAGCAAGGGCTACAGCATTGGAACCGGGCGCCTGATACAGGGCAATCATGGCACAGGGCTTGTCGTTGAGCCGGGTCCTGGCGTTATAGGTTTCCACCCCAAGTTCCACCTTGGCAACATGCTTGACTTTTACCTGAGCCCCATCAGGAGTAGTCCTGATAACGATCTCGCCAAATTCCTTTTCACTCTGCAAACGTTCCGGCATGCGGACAGTGTAGGTGAACTCATTACCCGGTGGAGCAGGTTCTGCACCGAATTTACCACCCGGCACCACCACACTCTGGGCACGAATAGCATCAATGATCTCCGGCACGGATATACCGAGATGTGCCAACCGGTCCGGCTTAATCCTGATACGCATGGAATAATCGGTGGCACCGATGACATTGACCCTGCCGATGCCCTTGATGCGGGACAGAATATCCTTAATGTTTATAAGGGAATAGTTGCCGAGAAAGTTCTGATCAAAGCGCGGATCGTCCGCTGTCAGGGAGATCAGCATCAGGATATTGGGCAGGGATTTTTCAGTGGTCACCCCCAGTCGTTTGACCTCCTCGGGAAGCTTCGCTGTGGCTGCAGCGACCCGGTTCTGGGTAAATACGGTGTTCATGTCCGGATCAGTGCCTACCTCAAAGGAGACCTGAATAGTCATACTGCCGTCATTGGCGTTGGTGGACTTCATATAGATCATGTTATCCACACCGTTGATCTGCTGCTCCAGCGGGGTGGCCACCGACTGCTCAACACTGACGGCATTGGCCCCGGTGTAGTTGGCTCTTACTTCAACAATGGGGGGAGTGATGTTCGGATACTGCTCCATGGGCAGACCACTGAGAAACACAACCCCTACGATGACCATAAAAATCGCTATCACCATGGCCACTATAGGCCGTCGTACAAAAAAATCACCCATAGCTGATCACTTTTTATCCTGGTCTGTTAACTTGACATCCGCAACAACGGGATTGACGGCGGCACCGTCTTTAACCTTCTGCAGCCCCTCAAAAACCACCTTCTCACCGGGTTTCAGCCCTTCAGTGATAAGCCAGAAGGATCCGACTTTAGATCCGACCTTGATATCCCGGGTTTCAATTGTATTCTCCGCATTCACCACAAACACATTGTGCAGTCCCTGTATCTCCATGACACAGCGCTGGGGAATCAGAATGGCATCCTTAGCCACTCGTGCTTTGATCCTGACCTTGCCAAACTGGCCGGGACGCAGCAATAGTTCAGGGTTGGGAAAGGATGCCTGCACCAGAATAGCCCCGGTGCTGGAATTCACCTCCCGGTCGACAAAGTCAGGTCTGCCCTTATGTTCAAAAACAGATCCATCGATCAGGATCAGTTCGAAATCAGCTTCCAATTCATCGTGTTCTTTGGCAAGCGCTTCGGCAAGAGATCTGGCAACTGCCAGATACTGGGTTTCAGTGATAAAAAAGCTCACCAGGATGGTATCCACCTGAGAGACGGTGTTTAAGATCACAGGGTTGGGGTCTTTACCCACAAAATCACCCACCTTAGCCTTGGTCCTGCCGATGATACCGTCGAGGGGGGAGTTAATTTTAGTGTAGCTCAGTTCAATTTCAGCAGCTCTCAGTGTGGCTTGGGCCGCTTCCAGAGAAGACAGCGTTGCCTCATAAGCTGCCACGGCGGCATCCAGATCACTTTGGGAGACCGCATGGGACTCAGCCAGTGGTCTGATACGATCCAGATCCCCTTTGGTCTTGGCCAGCATGGTTTTGACTTCGGCAACTCCGCTCATCCTGGCGGCAACCTTCTCTTCGAACGGCTGGCTCTCCAGAGTATACAACAGACTGCCCTTTTCAACTGTAGAACCTTCCTGGAAATGAATCCCCTCCAGAAAGCCCTCGACGCGGGCGCGGATGGCGATGTCCTTCAACCCCGCAGTCTGCCCCACAAACTCGAGAAAAAGGGGGACATCCTGAGCTTTTGTTTCAATGATGGAAACTTCTTGGGGTGGCGGAGGTGCCTTCTCTTTTTTTTCCTCACTGCATGCAAACAGAAAAAATGACAGACAGATAATCAGGCCGATAGTTTTAACTCTCATGGTATCTTCTTTGAATTTTTTTCGAATAATAAAAATGTAAATTATTTAATTTATCTCATTGAAAATGCTCAAATACTTCTGATAACTTCTTACAACCAGACACTACAAGTCAGTACCGGTACTGTCAACACATTCCCTTTTGTGATGTAGCGTAAAAAATAGTCCTTTTTCTCTAATGCGTAAGAGTTTGGGATATTTTACAAGCAGGGTCAGCCGACCGGCGTAACATCGACGCCAAATCGACGCCAGGCGATTAATCCCCAGCTCAGGACAACCAGTAGCAGGCTGAGCAGTACCGCAGCAGAACCTAAATCTTTTGCCCTCCCCGAGAGCTCATGCATTTCAGATCCGATCCGATCGACGACCGCTTCAATGGCAGAATTAATCAATTCAACGAAAAGAACTACTATGCATGGGGCAATGAGCAGTATCTGTTGCTCTACAGTCTCTCCAAGCCAGAAAGCAAACGGCAGCATAAAGAGCATTAACACAAGCTCCTGACGAAATGCAGCCTCATGTCTCCAGGCAGCGAGAATACCTCGATATGAGTAATAACCGGCCCACATGATTCTTTTGAGGCCACTTCTATCAGGTTTATTCATATTGACTTCCATTGCCTGGTTTGCCACAGAGGATAATGAAAAAATCTCTTTCAATAACGGAGCAGTTTTGGCAGCCGCCAGTTGGTAGAAAAACCAATATTTGTCAGGATTTCAATCCCTTCAGTCAGGAAATTGCCGACAGAACTCATCCCATGGGAGTCATCTCCCGGAACCACAGGGATCTCAAGCTCATATGCCATTTTGAGTATGGAACTGGTGATATATGGTTCATCGGCTCCTTTGGCCATAGAACGAAGATTTAAATCCATAACCAGGTCAAGATCTTTAATGAGCTCCAGGTTTCGTTTTATTCGCTGCATTATTTCAGGCTTCAGGAGTCGGTCTTTATACTCATCATCAAAAATACGTATAAGATCAAAATGTCCAATAACCGACGGTTTGAGAAGCTTGATCATTTCGTACTGCTGATCAAAGTAGAGGCAATAGAGTTTGTCTTTTCCTCCAACTCTCTCTACGATTTCATCATATTCTGATGGTGAATAGTCAAATCCCATATCATTGACAAAATGGATTGATCCGACAATATAATCCGGCTGAAACCTTGCAATAAGGGAGGGAACGAACTGTTCATAACCACTGTATGTTTCAATTTCCATTGCTGCAAAAATCCGGATTTGATTTCGGTACTTTTTCTGCAGTCGTCGGCACTCGACCATATACTCAGCAAAACGATTCAGCAGTAGTTCAGGGGTCAGGCCAGCCTTTTTTTCATCGGGATAGAGGAGGTTCTCATCTATGGCAGGAGTGTGTTCGGTGATGCCGATCCAGGAAAACTGCTTTTCAATATAGCGCTGGACAATTTCTTCAAGACTGTCTGCTGCATGGTTGCAAAACTGACCGCTATGGCCGCCGTGGATAGAGACGAAAGAGATTTTCTTCATTTTCAGTGGAGTGATTTTCCTGTACTGCTCATGGCAAGGTGACCGTCACGAACCCCTTTCAGGGCTGTGAGTTGATTGGCAAGTTCCTGCACATCTTTTGCCTTGCCTTTGACCACAATGACTTCCAGGCAGTTGTCATGATCCATGTGAACATGGGTGGTCGAGACAATATGGTGATGGTAATCATGTTGAACTACTGTAATCTTTTCCTGGAGGTTGGGCTGGTGATGGTCATATACCAGGCTGATTACACCCATGACATGTTTGTCGGCCTGCCATTCATTTTTTACAAATGCTTTGCGAATAAGGTCCCTGATGGCTTCCGAGCGGTTGCTGTAGCTGCGGGCCTGGATATGTTCATCAAAAATCTCAAGCAGGTTTTCTTCAAGAGAGATGGAGAATCGTTTCAGCATATGTCTATAACCTCCCGGCAGTATGTTGCATTACTGTTCATTTCTCATCTCTGAATATTGGTTTTTTCAATCTAAAGCCGCAATACACTATGATGACACCCAGAGTTATAATTGTATACCATGGGAACCAGCCGATAGCAGCCTCGAAAGCAAAATTTTCTATGATATCCTGCTGCTGATCCGGATGGATGATCAGGCCCTGTTTTCTCTGATACTGCATAAGCAACGCAAAAAATATTCCAATCAGTCCATAGGCAAGGTTGAAGGCGAGTCCTTTGAAGCTGAGTATGGTCGCCCGGTAGTGAGACTCTGTGATCTGGTTCAGATAATGGCTTGTGAAAAACGAAACAAGCATAAGGCCAATAAAGATCAGTGCCATGGGAAGAATCCCCAGATAAGGGAAGAAACCGGTGAGACCGAAGAGTCCAGTGAGCGAGATCAGCGCAACCCAGAACATATTCTGAGTTGGATTGAATCTTTTGACCATATACTCGGCAACCCTGGGTGTAACCAGGCCGAGCAGGGCTATTGCCGAAGCAATAAGTCCGAAACTTGCTTCGGGAAGATCGATGAGACGGTAATATTGACTGGTCATGGTGACGATCATTCGAAGGATATGGTCATAGCACATCCCCACCAGGATTATTGCCAGGGCAAAGGGGGTTCTTGCAATCCACTTTGCTGCCTGCCAGATCATCGCGGATGCTTTCATAATATTATATTTTTCATCCGGTTCTTTTTCTGGGCCGGGTTCCTGCATCATGAGAGCAGTCATGCAGGCAAAAACAGCAAGCAGCAGCGTCAAATATATCGGAAAGCGCATGGTAATCTGCTGGGTAACGGAATGGGAAGATCCGAACCAGAGGAGAATACGGTTAATGATTGCCGGATCATAGATTAAAGCCCCGGTGGTCGCGGTTAAAATGGATGCAATTGAGCGAAACCGCATCTGTAGACTGAGTACTTTGGGCCAGTCTTTGGCTGAGCCCTTTTCGATCAGGGAATCATAGGCTATGGCCTCGTCTGCCCCGCTGGCCATTGCTTCAGCAAGACCACTCAGCACCCTGTTGATAAGAAATCCCCAGAAGATGAGGGTTGAGTTGCCAAGAGGAATAAATGCAATAACCAGCATCTCAAAAACCATCAGGAATGATGTTATGACAATCAGGGTTTTCCTGCCGAAAATGTCAGCCAGGGCACCGGATGGAACTTCAGCTACTACTATGGTGATTGCCCAAACCGTGTTCAACAGCGCAAACTGTTCAATTGTGAGGCCGTAATCGAGGAACAGGATCGTAAACACAGGGTAATAGAAGCGGGCATTGAAAAAGATCCGAAAAGCAATAAACAGCCGGATGTTGGCAATAGAAAATGGTGAGGATACCGTATCCATATTAAGCAACCGATTTACGGGTAAGTTGTTCCCTGGCCATCTCTGAGATGGTCCTGAAATCGATTTTTCCACTTCCCATTTTGGGCAGGGTTTCCCAGACAAGAAAGATTTTTGGCAGGGCGATAGCAGGGAGTTGTTTTGCCATCTGCTTGAGTATCTTTTTTTCTTCTAAAACAGCGGTTACCACGGCAACAATTTTGGCCCCTTTGATGGAGTCTGGAATTTCTATAATACAGCAGTGGGCATCTTCAGGAAGCAGTTTTTCCAGCACGTCTTCAATCTTCACCAGGGAAACCATTTCTCCACCGATCTTGACAAACCGTTTGAGGCGACCGACATGCCAGAGGTAGCCATCTTCGTCGATATTTCCCATATCTCCGGTATCATACCATCCACGGCGGATATGCAGGGAGGTTTGCTCAAAATCATTGAAATATCCCTTCATTATGCTGTCGCCCTTGACGAGAATCCGGCCGTCTTCCCCCAGTCCTGATTTTTCACCTGTCTCGTAATTTTCTATTCGAACCTGCAAGCCGGGAACAGGTTTCCCGACACTTCCCGGCCTGTTATTTTCCGGACTGTTAGCAGATATAACCGGTGAGCATTCCGTTGCTCCATATCCTTCATAGATGGTAATATCGTGCTTGGTCTTAAAGCCGTCACGTAGGGAATCCGGACATTTATCCGCCCCTGCCATAGCTATGCGCAGAGAATCAAAGTCTCCTTTTTCCGATTTACGCAGATAACCCCAGAAAAAGCTGGGAGTACCCACCAGAAAGGTCGCTTTATGTTCCCGGATAATTGTACATACCTTTTTGTAGTCCAGAGGGTTTGCATAGGTCAATATTTTCATGCCATGGCAGAGTGGCAGCCACATGGTTACGGTGAGTCCGAAGACGTGGAAATAAGGCAGTGCACAAAAAAAGATGTCCTTAGATTCGAATTTGAAAATCGGTGTGACTGAGTCAATATTGGAGAGGATATTTTTATGGGTCAACTGGACTGCTTTCGGATCTTTTTCCGAGCCGCTGGTGAATAAAATCACTGCAGTGTCATCCTCTTTTCCGCGATGTACCAGTCTCTTGATCATACTACCCGGTAAAGAGGCAGTGAGTGCGGCACGGACTTTCTGCGCAGAGGAAATGGCATCCATTATATCCTCGATATAGATCATCCCCTCTACATAGGGGCATTCTATTTTTTCGAGAAGGGCTTTGGAGGTGATAATTGTGCTGAAGTCGCATTTTTGCTGGGCATATTTTGCATTTTGCTCCGCACCTGTTGAATAGTTAATCATCACAGGTATTCGGCCGCTCATCAGCACTCCGATTTTTGTTAGAACACAACCGGCGGAAGTGGGGATCATTATACCTATAAACCCTTTATCCATTCTGCTGAAAATCCGGGACAGCAGCAGAGCGGCAATGAGTGACTTTTGGTAAGTCAGCTCTTTGTTGGTAGAGAAATCATGAATAGCAAGTTTTTTGCTGAACTTTTTTGCAATGTCGATAAATTGGTGATGCAGCACGTTTACCTCTAGTTTTGTGTTGGTGGTGTGGTAAAAAGTTCTTGTTTCAATAGTATGCGCATGGGCTTACCATTTTACTGATCAATTAGCAACTTCGCCCCGGCGGCTTCCGGTGGTTGAATTATCCGGTTCCAGTTCCGAGATTTCCAGGACTGACCGCGGAATTTCTTTTTTGACGTGGATCCCCAATTCCCGCAGCTGCTCAGCATGGGAAACAAGATTTCCTCTACCCCGGGTAAGCTTTGTCATGGCAGAATCATACGTTGTATGACAAGTAGCAAGCTGTTTGCCTATTTTTTCCATGTCTTCAACAAAGCTTCGGAATTTGTCGTACATAATCGTTGCTCTTCTGGCTATTTCAACGGAGTTTTTGCTTTGGTGTTCATACTGCCAGATGTTTTCAATAGTGCGCATGGTTGCCAGCAGGGTGGTGGGGGTGACGACAATGATTTTTTTTGCCAGGGCGTTGGAGAAGAGTTGATCATTATACTGATATGCTGCGGCAAAAGCCGCTTCAACCGGCATGAACATCAGCACAAAGTCAAGCGATCGGATACCGGTTAAAGCAGGATAATTTTTATTGCTCAGTTGGTTGATATGATCTTTAATGGCTTTTACTAGTTCCGTGAGATGGTGGATCTT
>Ga0209633_10001005_pt1 | contig 30582 bp, 32 predicted proteins | sample Cruoilmetagenom1_FD_187290 | JGI IMG/M metagenome (GOLD analysis project Ga0209633, IMG submission 187290) | Oil polluted marine microbial communities from Coal Oil Point, Santa Barbara, California, USA - Sample 1 (SPAdes) (version 2) | ecosystem: Environmental > Aquatic > Marine > Oil seeps ... | reverse complement strand
TGGCTGGCGCCTCGCCCCAGCCCGCTCCCCCACCCGGCCGCCCAACGACAGGATGCAATGGGCGGCCGGGTGGGGGAGCGGGCTGGAACCGCCCGGCAAAGCCACCCGACAGGAGCTACACGCATGAGCGAAACCTCGCCGCCGCGACGGGCGCAGCCCGGCCATATGGAGCTGCACGAGCCCAAGCGCTTTGCCACCCATGTCTGGTACACGACCTCCGACAAGCCCGAATGGGTCGAGGCCGAGGACTACTTCAACTCCTGCCGCGACATGCTGAAGGCTGGCGACGAAATCCAGGTCGCCTGCATCGCCGACGATGGCGGCTGGACCAAGGCGCGCTTCGAGGTTGCCTACGCCGACGAGGTGAGCGTGCTGGCCGAGCGGCTCGACGACTGGCGGGCCGGCGGCGGCCGGCGGCCCAAGCTGAAGCTGCGCGCCGACTATGCCGAGTTCGGCAAGTGGGACGTCTTCCACGCCACCGGCAAGATCTACAAACGCGGCGTGCCCAAGGACGAGGCCGAACGCCTGGTCGGCCACACACTGGGCAAGAAGGCCAAAGCGGCATAAGCGGCGGCGTCCAAACAAACGTCCTGATCTACCCCCGCTTCAACAATCCGAGACGTCCGATGCCGATACCCGATGCCAGCCTGGCCGGCTCGATCTCCGCGCCTGCCGGCTTTCCGCCGAGCGAGCGCGAGCTTGAGGAGGAGAACGAGAAGTTCGCCATGCTGACGAGCGATGCCCGCAACCACGAGCTCGCCGACCCTGGCTTTCAGAACTTTGTCAGCGAGCAGGCCCAGCGCCTTGTCGACTTCGAGAACGGCGTTTCGCGGGCCAAGGTCGACGGCGTCTTCCGCCCCAAGCCAGCTCTCGAGCAGACCGAGATCTTCGAGAGTGTCGGCATCGGCGAGGCGAACAACCCGGTCGATGTGGCGAGCACCAAGGACGCGATGACGGCGCTCGGCCTCGGGCGTTTTGACCGCACGCAGGCGCGCAGCACCGAGGTGACGCCAGAATTCTTCGACGCGATCGAGACCTCCCAGCGCCGGCTCGGCGTGACCCAGGACGGTTTCATGCGCCCCGGCGGCGAGACGAATGTCGCGTTCAAGGGCGCCATGGCGCGGAAGCTGGGCACCGACCTTAATGGCGATGTGCTGCCGGTTGCCGCCTCAGGCGAGGGTGGCGACGGCGGGCGATCCGGTGCCGGCAGCGAAGCCGCCGTGCGCGGCGAGATCGCAGCTAGATCCAGCGGGGAAGGTTCGGTCAGCGGGTCGGCTTCGGGCGGCGCGGACGCCTCGGGTGACGGCGGCATAGGCGCCCCCATCAAGACCGCGAAACCTCGCCGGGTCTTAAAATTCGGTGGCACGGCGGCTGCGCCGCGCGACCGGCTTGGCCACACGATCAAGACGTTTGGCGAGCTGAAGGCCCGGATTGCCAAGGATCCATCCTTGCTCAACCGAATCGGCAAGGCGGACGAAGTCCGGATCGGCGCCAACGTGTTCACCGGCAAGGTCGCCCAGCTCATTCTCCTGGCGCTGACGGCCAGCCCATCGGAACGGGCGGCGATCCGGCAGATCATCGCGAAATCGAACGACATTCATGGCGAGCAGCGGGCCAAGCTCTTCGATCTCCTGGAAGCGAGCGAAAGCCCGAGCCGGCTCGATCCGAGCCGCGCCGCCGATGACGGTGTTAGATCCGAGTACAGGTTTTTCCTGGGTACGCTTGATCTGGATATTTTCTCCAATCGGCTGGAAGAAAAACGTGGCATCGCGGGTGGAATTGGGGTCGTCGGTGCGGCCCGCCGTTTTGCGCGGGGTGGACGGCGGGTAGGCCGGGCCTTGCCGACCGACCGGTTGGGCGGCCCGATCACGCGCGGCTCGGTTGCCGAGCGACTGCTTCGCGGCGCCGGCCGTCTCGGGCCGCGCGTCAATGCCAGGATCGAACGGTCGCTCGCAGAAGCGCGGGGATTGACCGAGCGGGTCATTGCGGGGCGTGGTGGTAAGCTCCGTCCCTTGCCGAGGAAAAGGTCGCCAGTTGAAAGTCCTTGGCCGCCAAATCGCGGCTTCTTCGGCAAAACAAAGACGATCGTCCTTAAACCAGGAGCTGTAATAGATCGATTTGGGCGGATGGGTGGAAAATATGTTTCACCTCAAGGAACGCCAATTCCCACAAGATCCCTTCGACCGGGGACGGAAAAACTTCCATTCTTGACATTCGAAGTAACAAAGCCGATCACCGTTGAGGCCGGAAAAATTGCCGCGTGGTTCGGCCAACCCGGCGGCGGCATTCAATATTATCTACCGCGGGCTGCAAGGCAGTTGGTCGCCTCGGGCCACCTGCGGCTTGTAACAAAATAGGATATAGGCCAATGGCAGCAAAGAAAGTTATAGGAACATTCGGCGCTTCGGGGCCTGAGACTGGTTGGCCCCGCGGCCCGCACATCACATATGAGTGCCCCAAATGCGGTGGCGTTATTCCGTCTGATCCGGACCAGTCGGAGGAACTTGTCGCATGTCCGTGCGGCAACATTGAAATCGACGTGGATGCTGGGCGTTTTGGCGTATTAGATCCTCAAAGTAGGGTCAAGGTGTTGGAGGAGGATTAGCGCCGACGTGCGGGGCCAATGACAGAAAATGGCGGACGGCGAACATACATTACACTTGAGCCTGGCAAGGGCTTGCCGAGGGATCCCAAGGTGAAGTTTGAGTGCGGTAAATGCGGTGGCGTCATCCCGTCGGATCCCGACAAAGATGTGGAGTGCGCGTGCGGCAACATAGCAACGGACATTGCCGCTGGACGGATTGCGTATAATGACGAAAGTCAATTCAGGATCTTCATCGAAGAGGATTAGCGCCGAGGAGCAAGGCCAAGACTTCATCCTGCCCCTGCCGAATTGAGGGGAACACCGTCGTCGCCCGGATCGAAGTTGGGGCCGGCGACTGGCATTCGCCCCAGGGTATAGTATGGTGACGCCATTTCCCGAGTTGCGGGACGAGGCGTTGCCCCATGTCGGTTGCCGGATTTTTTGCCACCATGCTTGGCACGATGCTCGATCCAGTCGGGCTCGTCGGCTACATCCTGGCCGGCATTTTCATCCGCGGCATCTGGTGGGTGCTGCTCGCCGCGGCCGCCTGGGCGGCGGTGATGACCGTGCTGGTCCAGGCGATCACTGCGACCCTGACGCCCGCGGAGATCTGGGGCCTCTTTCCGGCGCGCCTCGTCGGCGCACTGTTCGTGACCGGCGTGACGTATTGGATTGCCTCGGCGGTGCGTAAGTCGAAGAAGGCGAAGTTGGCTGCCGAGACCGCACAAGACAAAGCAGAGGACTAAGCGGGAAGGGCCACATTGGGCCGACCGTTCAAGTGAGCCCGACGTCCGGTAGGCTGACCGCCTGACCGCACCAAACCTCGACGAAACCACAACGACCTATCGACCAAACCGTAACGGACACCAAAGCCGCGCCCATTCCCCGGGCGGCGGCTTTTCCTGTTGGGAGGCCCTTTCATATGACTATCGCATCGGAGACCAATCGCTGGGCCTATACCGGCGACGGGTCGACCACGGGCTTCGCCTATACCAATAGGATCTTTGCGAGCTCGGACCTCCAGGTCTTCCTGGACGCCGTGCTGCAGACCGAGGCGACCCACTACACGGTTTCGGGCGTCGGCAGTGGGAGCGGCGGCGACGTCCAGTTCCTCTCCGCGCCGGCGAATGCGTCCAGCGTGGTGGTGGTGCGCGATGTTCCGGCGACCCAGGGCACGGACCTGCCGATCGGCGGCGCGTTTCCCTCGACGACGGTCGAGGACAGCTTCGATAAGCTGACCGTGCTGGTGCAGCAGAACGCCGACAAGATTGCCCGCGCGCTGGTGCTCGCCGAGAGCGACACCGGCAGCATTGGAACCCTGCCCGATACGGCGACCCGGGCGAGCAAGTATCTCGCCTTCGATGGCGCCGGCAATCCGGCTGCCGGGGCCTCGCTCGCGGACCAGACCGTGAGCCACGCTACGGACGTGTTTTCCGGCGACGCGGCGGAGACCGACTTCACGCTTTCGACCTCGCCCGCCAGCGCCACCGCGACCGATGTCTTCATCTCCGGTGTGCGCCAGCGGCCAACCACCGACTACACGGTGTCGGGCGCCACGCTCAGCTTTACCTCGGCGCCGCCAACTGGGACCGACAATATTCTGGCGATCGCCCGGGCGACCTTCGCCGGGGTGCCGAGTGACGGCTCGGTGAGCGCGATCAAGCTGGCGGCCGGGGGCGTGGGCACGGCGGCGCTGGCCGACGACGCGGTGACCGCGGCCAAGCTCGCGGGCAGCGCGGTGACGAGCGCCAAGATCGCCGCCGGCGCGGTGACCGAAGCCAAGCTCGCGGCGGGGCTGGTGAGCTTGCCATCGCCGTCGATCTCCGGCTGCGTGCCGTCGAGCGCGGCCGACACGGCGCACGACATCGCCTTCACCGCGGGCAAATGCGTGAACGCGGCCGGCGATAAGGTGCTGACCCTGCCGGCCTATACCAAGCAGTTCGACGTCGCGTTTGCCGAAGGCGACGCCGCGGGCGGGTTCGGCGCGGCGCTTCCGACCAGCGGCACATACTATGTCTTCGCGATCACCAAGGACGCCGACGGCACGGTCGACTATGTCGGCGATACGAGCTCGACCGGCGTCAACAAGCCGAGCGGCTGGACGGTCGAGCGGGAGGTGTTCCGGCTGATGACGGATGCGTCTGCCAATCTTCTGGCATTTTCGGGCCACGCGCTTGCCGGGGGCGCTGTTGAAATCCTGCTCAATAGCCCAATCCTTAATGTGAGCAGTTCGAGTGGGAATACCACAGCCACTTTGGCTACGCTTTCTGTACCAACCGGGAAAAAACTGACCGCCCTTATGCACGCCGGTTCAACATCGGGGGCACAGCGCGTCTACGTCAGCTCGCCCGATGTCAATGACGATGCCCCGGCTGGGACTGTGGCACCGCTTTACAACGCAGGCTCGGCCTCGGCGGCCGAGGTAATGGGTGAGGTTTCCAGGCGCACAAATGCCAGCGGGCAGATCCGTTATCGCGGATCGCATGCGACCAACTTCATTCAGATTGTAACGGTTGGCTGGATCGACGAGCGGATCGTCTGATGGCGTCATCAACCCGCGACCGCCGCCACCCCGGGATCATCGATTTCACTGGGAGCGCCTGAATGACCATCTCATCGGAGACCAACCGCTGGGCCTATACGGGCGATGGGTCGAACACGGCCTTTGCCTATACCAACAAGATCTTCGCGAGCTCGGACTTGCAGGTCTTCCTCGACGCCGTGATGCAGACCGAGACGACGCATTATACGGTCTCCGGCGTTGGCAATGTCGCCGGCGGCACCGTCACCTTCGTCACCGCGCCCGCCAATGCCGCGAGCGTGGTGGTCGTGCGCGACGTGCCGAAGATCCAAGGCACGGACCTGCCGCTGGGCGGCGCCTTCCCCTCCACCGGGGTCGAGGATGCGTTCGACAAGCTTACCGTCCTGGTGCAGCAGAATGCAGACAAGGTCGCCCGCGCCCTGGTCCTGGCTGAGAGCGATCCCGATAGCGTCGGCACGCTGCCCGACAAGGCGACGCGAAGCTTGAAATTTCTTGGCTTTGACGCCGTGGGCGAACCGGTTGCGCTTGCCGCACCCACCAACACAGCGCTGACCACAGCCTATACCGAGACGTTGCTCGACGACCCCGACGCCGCGACCGCGCGAACCACGCTGGGGCTGGCCATCGGTACCGACGTGCAAGCCTTCGACGCCGAGCTGGCGGCGCTGGCCGGGCTCACCAGTGCGGCGGACCGGTTGGCCTACTTCACCGGCTCGGGCACCGCCAGCCTGGCCGTGTTGAGCGCATTCGCGAGGACGCTGCTCGATGACAACGACGCGGCGGCGGCACGCACGACGCTGGGCGCGCAGGCCTCCAATGCGAGCACGCTCAAATTCACCTATTCCGGCCAGATCGATACACCCGGCAATAAGACCTACGTCATCGAGCTCAAGGCACCCTTTGCGTTCGACATTGTCGATTTGACGACGCAGTTCTCGTCCGGCTCGATCACGGCCAAGGTGACGATCGACGATGTGGACGTAACCGGCCTGACGGCAATCTCGGTGACCACCAGCGAATTAACGTCCACGGCCACTGCGGCGAACAGCGTGTCGGCCGGCAATACCGTGAAGCTGGTGCTCTCCGCCGGCAGCTCGCCGGTCGATCTCTATTTCACCCTCAACTGTGTGAAGACGTGATGGACAAAAACATCGAGCTCGAATTCGTCGAGCCGGAGACCGACCGCGTCGAAATCGAAGGCATCGGGCGCTGGAACTATACGCCAGCTCCGCCGCCGCCGCCGCCGCCCTCGTTCCCGCCCTCGTTCCCGCCAGCGTTCCCGCCACCGGCATTTACCTGCTTCCCGGCTGGCACGCCGGTTCTGATGGCCAACGGGCTGTGGAAGCCGATCGAGCACGTTGCCGTCGGGGATCGTGTTGCCGGCCTGTTCGGATACGACAACGAAGTGATCGCGCTCGACCGGCCAGTGCTCGCCGAGCGCCCGCTCTATCTGATCAACAACGACTTCCGCAACACGGCCGACCACATGATGTGGACAGGCCGCCAATTCGGGGTGCTGTCCAAGCAGACGTATCTGGAAAACGATTATCGCAAGATGGTTCCGGTGCAGTACGGCGACGGCCGCATAGAGGAGCGTTTGTATGTCGGGGTCGATCCCGATTGGGTGGCCGAAATCGGCATGGGGGACACGCTGTTCCACGTCCGTCATGGCGAGGTCGCCATCGATACTGTCGTCGCCGAAGCCTGGCCGCCCGAAACCCGGCTTTACGCGTTGGTGCTGGGCGGCTCGCACACGCTGTTCGTTGGCTCCGGCTATGCCGTCAGCGGCTGGGCCAACGATCAAGATTTTGACTACAAAAGAGGACGCCCGATCGATGCAATGCCGAAACGACACGATGATGTTCGCGAGCACGTCGGCGTTCTTGGCGGCTGAAGAGCTATCCGAGCTCAGGCGTCAGGTCGATGATCTGGAATTTTACCCCGCCAAAGTGATCAGCAAGGACGGCGAACGCGTTCATGACGTGGTGCATAGGCGCTGTTTGCAGGGGCATCTAAAGACCGACTTCGCGCGTGGGATCGTCGATCGCATGGCCGGTTTCGTCGCTGATGCCAACCGACGCTGGGGCATCGAGGTCGAGCACATGATGGACAAGGAGCCCTGGCTGATCGTCTGCGATTACCAAGAGCCGGGGGACTACTTCAACTGGCACCGGGATTGGTGTCCGGTCGATGAGAACAAGACCCGCAAGATCGGCGCCGTGCTTCAGATCACGGACGAGCGCGAGTACGAGGGCTGCGACCTTGAGTTGTTTGTCGGCGGCCCTGGCGCGGGCGTGTGGTCGGCACCGCGCGAGGCCGGGTCGCTGACCGTGTTCGCCGGAATGGTCGTTCATCAGGTGACGCCACTCGTCTCGGGCCGGCGGCGCTCGGCCATGTCATTCGCCTTGGGCGAGGCATCGTTTCGGTGAAGTCGATTTTCACGGACACGCTGGTCGCCTACCGGATCAGCGACAAGCCCATCAACATCCGCCCGGGGGTGCGCGAGCGCGACTGGATGGACGCCCATCCCGGGCGCCACCCATACAAATGCCTGCCCATGCCCGCGGTCAACGAATTCGGCTGGGACTTGTCCCTGCCATTCTCGGTGGAGATGGAGTGGACCGGCGGGGCATATACGAAGGATATCGTAACGCGCTCGACGGACCCGGCGTGGAAAGCCGATCCCTGGGTCATCTCGCACTTCGCCCATGGCATCGTCACGTTCGACACCGGGTATTTGTTTCGCACTCCGCCGGGATGGCAACTGTTGGTGCAGGGCCCCCCGAACGTCGTCAAGGATGGCCTTGTTCCCGTGTCGGGCCTTGTGGAGAGCGATTGGCTGCCGTACCCGTTTACGATGAACTGGCACTTTACGCGTCCGGGTACGGTGTCGTTCGCTCGAGGCGAGCCGTTTTGCCGCCTGCTTCCGGTTCAGATTGATCCAGTCCGAAGCATAGCGCCCGTGATCAAGGCGATCGATACGGACCCTGTTCTGCGAGAACAGATGGAGGCCTATTCCAAGGCTAGGTTCGTGTCGGGGCAGGAAAACGATGGCGTGCCCAAGCCTCACGGCTACTACATCAAAGGGTTTCTCCCCGGTGGCAAGCCCCACCAGCATCGACTGCGATATGACGTTCGTCCTTTTGCGGAAGCGCGTGTGGCCGTCAGCAAGAAACCCCTACTGTCCACCGATGAATGCAACCGACTCATTTCGGCTTTCGAGGCGAACCGGGACTTGTGGGGGCAGGACGACGTGGATGCCTATGGCGTGCGGCAAGCGTTCTTCGACGACCGCATTCTAACGCGCACGGCCTTGTGCGATCGCGAGCCCGAGGCGGCGGCGCTATTGGCCGAGGCGCGCGACACCTTGGTATCGCTAGCCGAAAAGGAGTTCGGGCTGCGGCCGCTGGGCGACGACGGGGTCGGCATCGTCGTCTGGCCGCAAGGCTCGTCGATGCCCGAGCACATGGACAACTGCAACACCGATCCGGCTGAGAAGCACCGCACGCCGCATCGCGAGATCGCTGCGGTCGTCTACTTGAATGACGACTTTGAGGGCGGCGAGACCACGTTCTCGAGCTTCGGCATCTCGGTCGCGCCCAAAGCTGGGCATGTCGCGCTCTTCCCGGCCGACCGGACCCATCCCCACGGGGTCAGCGAAGTCACCAAGGGCAAGCGCTACACGGTGGCGATGTGGCTCACGCGCGACCGGAGCCAATGGGCGCAACCAAGGTAGAGGGCTTCCTCGCGCGCGCGGACGTGGCGCTGCTGGCGTCATTGGAGGGGTACCGAATTTTTGCCGGGTCTCCCTCATATGACAATTGCGCCGTGTTGATGGGCCGCCCGCCACTGTCGGAGATCATCGAGCGATACTGTGGATTGGTTGAGGAAACCTCGGGGCTGCGCCTCAAATCCCGATACGCTCATTTGAGGCACTACACAAGAGGCGGAACCTTCGGTCTCCACCAAGACAACGGCGGTCCGACCGTTAGCGTCTCGGTGACCATCGCCTATCCCGGCGGCGTGGATCCGTGGCCGCTCGAGGTGGATGGTGAAATGTACGCCCTGGCGCCCGGTAGCGCGGTCGTATTCGACAGCCTTCTCGTTCATGGAAGACGCAAATCGCTTCGCTACGACTGGCACCGGCAATTGATCTTGCACTATGCACGCAACGCCCCAGGCGGGTTGGAAGCGCCTAGCGGAACAGCGCCTTGAGCGCAGTCCATATCGTCAACGGCCCGATGCGATCTGGCACCGGCTACTACACGCGCGCGCGCGCGTGCGCTCGGTTTGCCGGTGAGCCCGTGGTCGCTCTACTGGGCGCCCGAAGACCCACGGCCGATGCAGGCGTGGCCGGACCCGAATGTGAAGCAGCGCTACGTCGATTGGGAAGAGATCCGCGACCAGGATGCGGTCGTTCACAGTCATCTGTGTTCCAAGGCGCTCGATCGGCACCCCGATTTGGCGGCGAACATGGTCACGATCGTCCGCAACCCGAGAAACGCCGTCGTCTCAGCCGCGCATCTTTGGGCGCAGGGCTCGCTGATACGCTTGCTACACGGCTGTGTTGTCCAGCGTGGGTATGTCGAATGGGTCAAAGGCGTCGCGGCGTTGGCCCGGCAAACCAGCTTTGTGCGCTACGAAGACCAGACGCATGAAACCTGTCCAGGCTGGGTCCAGTCCGACACCGACTGGACCAAAGCATGGAACAGCGAAATCGAGGCGATCTGGGTCGCGCTCGGCATGGCCGAGATGGAGCGCTCGCTCGGCTACAACCTCGCCAACGGCTAGCGGCCGCGCCGGGCGCCGCGGGTGCCGGCCGATCGCGTTTCGCGGCCGATCGCTCGCTAGCGAGATCAAGACACCTTCAGACACCACCAAACGTCGCCGATCGCCGAGAGGCTTTGCGGGAGAGTATGCATGTCCACAACCAAGATCGTCGCCAACATCGCCGAAGACAGCGACTTCGTGCTGGAAAGCGAGAAGGGGGTCGCCAACGGTGTCGCCGGGCTCGATGGCTCGGGCAAGGTGCCGGCCGCCCAGCTGCCGCCCGGCTCGTCCGGCGCGCTCAGTTATCAGGGCACCTGGAATGCGTCCACCAACACGCCGACGCTGGTCAGCGCCACCGGCACCCAGGGCGAATATTATGTCGTCAGCACGAACGGGACGACCAATCTCGATGGCGTGGCCAGCTGGGCGGTCGGCGACTGGGCGGTCTATAACGGCACCGCCTGGGAGAAGGCCGATCACACCGACGTGGTCGCCAGCGTACATGGCCGCACCGGTGCTGTGGTCGGCGCCAATGACGACTACACCGCCGCGCAAGTGACCAACACGCCGGCCGGCGCCATTGCGGCGGTCACCGTGCAGGCGGCGATCGACGAACTTGATAGCGAGAAGGCCGCCTCCAGCCACACCCACACGCTGGCCAACGTCACCGATTCGGGCGCGCTGGCGGCGCTCGATACGGTCGGCGCGGCGCAGATCGATGCCGACGCGGTCACCGCCGCCAAGCTCGCCAACATGGCCCAGAACACCATCAAGGGCCGCATTACCGCGAGCACCGGCGACCCCGAAGATCTGAGCGCCGCCCAGGTGCGCACGATCATCAACGTCGCCGACGGCGCGCAGGCCAACGATGTCGACACGCTGCTGGCCGACACCACTGACACGCTCACCGTCGGCTATCAGGACCAGGCGAACGATGCCGGCACCAAGTCGAGCGGCACCTGGACGCCCGCGATCGCTGACGGGAACCTACAGAACGCGACGGTTGGCGGCTCGTTCACGCTGGGCGTGCCGACGGGGGAGGGGATCATCGTCGTCATCCTGCGCAACAACGGCACCGGCGGCTACACATTGACGACGAGCGGCTGGGACGACGTCATCGGCACGTACGACAATGTCGCTAACAAGGTCCAGATCCTGACCCTCGTCATGGACAGCACCGGCGACGTGCTGCTGATCTCGGATAGCGTCTGATGCGATTCCGCAAGCGACCGAACGGACTGTTCGAGCCAGAGAAACCAGGACGACTGGAGCCACCAAGCTTAATCCGCGGCGGCGCGCATTTGGGGCCGGTGGCGGCCGGCGGCGGGCCGGCATTCACGCCGGCCGATCTGTCGGATCTCATTTTTTGGATGGACACCGATGATCTCGGCGCGGCGGATAGTTTGGTTTCGTCCTGGGTTGCGCAGAACGATGCTGGGATCGACTTCACAGCCAGCGGCAGCCAACGGCCGACCGTGCGGACCACGCAGTTCGGAGGTCAGAAGGCAATTGAAAACCTTGGCAATGACGAGCTGAACGAAACGAACATCACCCACAGCATCGGGACGGGCGGGTTCTATATCGCCTTCGTTATGCGACCGACGGCGCTCACTGGCTTTCCATCGTTCGTGGTCTGGGACTCATCACTTGACGCTGGGCTCTACTACAATGTCGGTCAAACCCGCTGGGAATTCCCTACCGGCACGGATCTGGCCTATCAGTCCCTCACCAACCTCGCAACAAACACCAACTACGTCATCGAGAACTGGCGCGACAGCAGCGACGACAGCATTCGCGTGCGTCAGAACGGCACCATCGATACCAACAATCGATCCTCAGGCGTCAACCTTGGAACGACGGACGATTTCATGCTGCTCGACACGTTCTTCGGCGGCGACGATCTCGACGGATTTCTGGGCGATGTGATCGTCACCTCTTCGACGCCAACCGCGACCGAACGCGACAACACCAAAACCTATCTCGCCGACAAATTCGGGATCACAGTCTCATGACCACCTACGACCTTTACAGCGCCGCCGGCGAGTATCTGGAGACGCTGCCGGGAAGCAGGCGCGTCGATCTGCCCGGCAAGATCACCATCCATAATCTCGACGGGCTGACCGACAGGGCACTGAACGCGCACAACATCTATCGGCGCGAGGCGGTGCCGGTGCCAGTGCACAATCCGCTGACCCACAAGGTGACGACAAAGCTCGCCATCGCCGGCACCAAATCGCGACCGACCCATACGGTGGTCGCCCTGCCGACGGCGGAAAGCGATGCCCTGGGCGCCGAGGCGCGCCTCGGCGCCAAGCTGAACATCAAGCGTGAGGCCCAGCGGCGCATCGAGGCGGCGGTACCCTACTGGATGGTGGTCGCCGCGGTGAGCGGCGCGCGCACGCCCAGCTGGACGGATGTCAACGCGCTGATCGGCCGGGCCGAGCAGCTGATCAGCCAGGCCAGCAACGCCACGCCCGACCAACTGAACGCCTTCAACCCCCGCGACGACGCCAACTGGCCGTAAGGCCGGCCGGGGCGGGGGCGGCCAAGGGGCGGCCATTAGTGCGGGCCGGCAGCTGGATCTATCCCAAGGCCCACATCCAGCCGCGCAAGGATGCCAAGCGCGACTGAATGATCTGCCGCCAGGGCCAGGGCGATCCGGCGCATTTTCCTAATAACTGAAAACCCGAACTGGGAGATCTCTATGCTCCGGTGCGGCATATCACGCCTGCGGCGCTATACGCCATGTCTCGTGGCGGTATCGATTTCGGCGGCTGCCTGTGCCGTGCAGTCTTCGCCAGTCAACGCCCAATCCCTGAGTTGTTATCCGCGCGACAAGGTCGTCCAAGTTCTTCGGACCAAACATGGCGAGCGGTGGGTCGCGCACGGCGAAAGCGAGAATGGGGCTTGGCGTATTGAGTTCTGGTCGACGCCAGAAGGACGAAACTGGACAATTTTCGTGAGCCGGACCCGTGGAACCGCGCGGTTGGCATGCTTTCTGGCAAGCGGGAAGGACTGGAAAGCAGTTGGTCCCGCGTGGAAGCCGAAGCCATGACCAAACCTCATTCGAGGGTCGTCCGGGCGCTCGGCAATGGCGGGTACACCACGACTGCTCTGGCGCGCGTATTCGGCATATCCGGGCTGTTGGCGATGCTTGGCGCGGTCTTTTGGGCCGGCAGCACAGCGACGCGGGTAGAAGAGAAAATCGCGGCTCAAACCGAATCCTTGAATGAGTTCGTTCGAATGCAAGCTGAGCGCGACCAACGGCAGGATGCACGAATGAACCGTCAAGGCGCGCGGCTGGAGGCGGTGTTGCAGCGCCTATTAAACAATCGGGTGCCGCGATGACCGATATTGATATCGCAATCAATCGCGCATTGGACGTCGGAAGCAAAACATTCCAGCCGTACGCGGGTTGTTGCGCACTCGTCGCAAAGTTGTGTGAAAAAACGGTGATAAAGGTGCATAGGCCATGAATAGCTTTAAACGCGGTGAGGCAATCATGATTGTTGCCCGAACGTTATACGGAGAAGCTCGTGGCCAATCGAAGGAAGGCAAGATTGCTGTTGCTAATGTCATGGCGAACCGCGTCAAGTCAGGTACCGCTTGGTGGGGTTATGATTTGACCTCAGTTTGTCTTTGGCCCCTCCAATTTAGTTGTTGGAATCACGACGATCGAAACCGTTCGGTGATTTTGAAGGCATCGAGAAGCAATGATCCAGAATTTTTGGAATGCCTAGAAATCGCAGCCGAAACGGTCGGCGGCTCTATAAGGGACAACACGTCGGGTTCGCTTCACTACGTTAACCCGACTGTCGCAAACCCAAACTGGTTGCGCGGCAAAACGCCTGTGATCACGATTGGTGATCACGTCTTTTTTAATGACGTTGAATAGATGAAATTGTCAGCCTGGAAATTCGCCACCGATAGTCATTAATGCGTGATCGAGTTCCAGCAAAATATACAGTTAGGAGTTGCCGTCGGACTAAGAAGTCAGCAACCTACCGGCCCGAAATGATAACCGTAATCAACTCTACTCAGGATGAGTTTGTTAATACATTGAACGCCGACAACGCCGTCTGCCACAGGACGTCCAAATAGAGCGAGATTCGGAATTATTTTCGACTTCTCCCGATCGGTAAACTGCGGGAATATCCGATGTGAGATCCCGTAAGCGGTTTCGAATGGCATTCCTCCGGTACGCAGGAGGCTAAAATATGATGGATATACAAAGCCATCGTATCCAGCCTTGTTAGCAGTGAGGGCAATTTCTCTTGTGATCTTGTAAGAATGATCCCCAGCGAGAAATAGCATGTGGACAGCCATATCGAGGCTATCGAATTCCGTTACGTGTTCCTCAAAAAGTAACTCAGTTAGATCAAGTAGCTTCAAGGTTCTCGTCGGCGCCAAGGTGGCAACAAATATGTCGTCCTCAGCGGTCGCGCGGCATTCATGGACGCATATATCCAGGTCCGGAGATGCGTACATTACCGGAAAATCCTTAGAATCAAGCCGTCCGGACCCTGCGCGCGCAGTTGGCGGGCTGTCATATTCGTCAAACTCAGTGGGTCGCTTGGGAGCTTTTCGAATGCGATAGAATATGTCGTCTGTCGTCAATTTTGTATCCGGATACTCTTCAACAATCCGAGCAATAACTCGCGACTTAGATTTCGATTTTTGAAGTGCCTTCAAAGGTTCGACTTCACCGACCATCCACATCCTCGGGCCATAGTAAAAGAAGCCAACACCAATTGCCTTTTCGATCAAACGTATATCGGCTTCGAACCAAGGTGACGTTTCGATACTCGTTGTTTGATGGTCATTGAACTGGACCCGAGGTGCAGCGCCATAGTCGCAACGATGTAGCGTTCCCCAAACGAAAAACCTATACGCAAGTTTGTCGATTAGATCCTTGTTGAGCTTGCGTCCGCTACTAACTCCGCAATGTTGGCAAATTGAATTGTCGACGATGCCAAGCCGCGCAGCATCGAGCCTCAATCCATGATCCTGGAAACAATTTGAACAGAGATTGAACTTGGTACTTTTCGACATGTTCTTTTCACTCTCGGATCGTTATTAATTTTTACTTTTATACCCGTATTTGTAAGTTTGTTGGAGGCATTACAACTACTGAGTTTTCACGCATCTAATTTTCCTGTGTCACAGACTTTGCGGACTGGAGACTTCGACATCGGACGCATCGGCGACGCTGCCATCGGTTGACGTGGCGGGCGAATGCGCTCAACGCGATCTTCAACGCGAATCTCGCCGTGGACGGTGCGATCGGCCCGGCCACTCGCGCTGTAGTGCGTCAAGCCCAGGCCAAGCCCGACGGGCTTTTCAAGCTGATGGCGGAAGTCGATGCCCGCCGCGACTGGTGGTGGGACCGCCTCAAGATCAATCGAACGTTTGGATTGGGCTGGAATCGTAGAGGTAGCCGCGTCCTCATCCATGCCGTCCGCATGGCGTGCGGCGACATTTGAAGGAGCAGGATCATGGATCCATCGAAAGGTATTAATTCCACCGAGTTCTGGATGTTCGTTGCGACGGGCATCGTCATGGTTGCCAACGGCACGCCGCATATCAGCGTGCCGTGGGATCAGTTCACGATCTGGATAGCGGCGACGGGGCTCTATGCGGGCCTTCGGACCGGCGAGAAGGTCATTGCACACAGAAATATTGCGCTGCCGATACATGCCGAGCCAATGAAATAGGAGGCTGCGATGCTGAGAATCCTTTCGATCATGCTTGCGGTCGCGACCGCTGGCTGCACGGGCGGGCAGGGGCTTGAGATATTTGGGCAGTTCGAGGGCGCCTCGAAGGTCATCGCCCAGGGCGAGAAGATCAAGAAAGAGGCCGCCGAGAAGCTGGCTGTCGGTTTCGACGGCTACTGCAATTCCGTCCCTTCGGTCGCCCGCACCTTTGTTCGAAACGAAGTCAATCTGGCACTTGCGGCGATGGGATCGAAGCACCGGGCGAACGACTTCTGCGGGAAAGCCGAGTGATGTCTTGGATTTCCGCGGGACTGGCCGCGATCTCGGGCGCCCTTGACGCCTGGTCCCATGAGCGTGGCAAGGCGGCGAGCAAAGAAACAATCCAGCTCGGCCTGGATATCGCACGCGCCAAGGATGACAAAGCGGCCGCCGCGGCGGCCAAACGCGTTGCCGAAATCATGACGGAGCAAATGGATGATGACGATGTGGACAATCTTGCGCGCCGTCTTGGCCGCGAGCGTGATCGTCGCAGGCGCGAGCGCATGCAATAGCCTCGCGCCACAAGCACTTCAGGGTGCAACGAAGATTGCGCGCCTGCCGTTCCCCGGCATGTCTGAGGTGCAGGTTGCCGTGTACTCGTCTTGTCGGATCGCGCTCGGGGGGAACGACCGGCGTCGGGTGGAGCTGGGCGAAGCGAAGGTAGCAGCCGCGCGATCGAAGTGTCATGAGGAGTTCTGGAAGCTGGACGACTGGTGGCCAGTCTACGTCAAGCTTTGGAGCGCGGCGAAAAACAGGCCTCCAATCGATGAATGACCCGGAAAGCGTGAAGTTTTAGACCGGTGCCGAGTATACGGAAATTGTATCTATGTTCCGCATGAGGAAAAATATGTAGTTGCCTTGATATGACATAATAATAACGTAATTTATACTAACGTAATTTCTAGCCTCCGCTGACCGGCGGTGGGGTTTTGCCCCCCCCCATGGTCAGTGGGGGCATTTTTTGTGCTTGGACTCTGGAATCCTGGCGGGCGTGAGAATAGGTCATCGTTCCTTATAGCCGGCCATGGCGACGAAAATCTTGGGGGCGATTTCGACAAATTTCGCACCGATATCGCCATTCTCGGCCACCCGGACCACTTCGACGACGCATTCACCGGACTTTACGCGTGCGAACGGACCAATAACGCCGCTCAGCCGATCGCCGCGTTTGATCTCCCGGTGAAACTTGTTGATGCGAAACCCGCCTAGTGACCAATCGAGCGTCTTGTAGGACTGATCCTCAAGAACGACCTTGATCGGTCGGCCGTATATGCGGCGATGGCGGCGGCGCTCGTCGCCCCGACCGTCATCTTGGTGCCGCGTACCGAATAGTCGCCGAAGGAGCATGCTCTTGCCCGATTTCCCAACGGAGCCAACACACCATAGAGACGAGGAAATAAAGGATTTCTTTACATTGCTCGGTTTTTTAGAAGTTTGATCAATATCACGCCGCCTGGTGTTCGCTTCGCAATCGAAAACTTTGCAGGCAATCCCCCAAAATATTCCTGTATTTACGGAACATTTACACGGCGGGTTGGACACTTGCGGTCAATATCGTTGCCGCCCGACGAATAATCCCCGGGACGGTGGGCGGACGGCGATTCACGGGCGCGAAACCTCGGCCATGACAGTAATAGTGGTAATTGACGACCAGGTGACGAACCGGCGCATTTTGAGCCGGCTCGCTGCCTCGCTTGAAGCCGACGCGCTGGTCAAATCCTTCGGCAATCCGATGAAGGCGTTGGAGTGGGTTAAGGCAAATACGCCCGATCTGGTTGTCACCGATTTCAAAATGCCGGAAATGGATGGTGCGGCGTTCACGCGTGCGTTTCGCGGCGAGCCGCTATGTTACGACGTGCCGGTAATGGTCGTGACGGTCTTCGAGGACCGCGATTTCCGATATCAGGCGCTCGAAGCCGGCGCCACTGATTTCCTTCTTAGCCCAATCGATCACCGCGAATTTCGAGTACGCGCGCGCAACTTGTTGACGCTTCGCAATCAGCAAAAGCTCATCAAGCATCGAGCAGGCGAACTGGAACAGCGCCTGCAAACCAGCGGCCAGCGTCACGAGCAGGAGATGCGACGGTCGCGCGAGCAACTGCTGAGCGTTCTCGATGCCGTGCCGGCGATGATTGGAGCGACCGACGCCGAGTCGCGCTACATCTTCATCAACCAATCGATGGCTGCGTTTTTGGGCATCAGCCCGGATGAAGCCGTTGGCAAGACGCAGATGGATCTCTTTGGCGAAGAGGTCGGCGGCGCCCGCCGCAAGGCGGCGCAAAAAATCGTTGAGACAGGCGAGTCTCCGCCGCCAGTTGAAGTTGTGGTGACGGATCGATCGGGTGGCCAACGCACTCTCTTGTCGACCAAGCGGCCGTTCTATGACGAGAGCGGCAAGTCGCGGAATGTCGTCTCGGTTGATCTCGACATTACCGATCGGAAACTTGCGGAAATCGCATTGGCCGAGCAGCGCCATTTCTTGCGGGCGGTAATCGACAACATTCCCAGCTGGATTTTCACGACCAGCAGCAGCGGCAGTTTCACGCTAGCGAACAATGCATTCGCCGCAGCATGTGGCTCGACCGTCAGCGAAATCGAGGGCAAGACCTACTCGGCGATCGACGAGTGTCGCGACGAGATCGAACAAATCAAAGCGGATGATGATGCGCTCTTGAACGGCGACAGCGAATTGACTTTCGCCGAGCGCCGGTTCAAGACCGCCGCCGCAGACGAGCGCTGGATTCAGTTCACGAAGGTTCGCTTTTCCGGCGCGAATGGCGACAAAAAAATTCTAACAATCGGGTCGGACTTCACGGAAGGTAAAGCGGCGGAAAATGCCCTGCGGAGCGCCAAAGAGCAGGCGGAGGCAGCAAGTCGATCGAAGACCGAGTTTCTGGCCAATATGAGCCACGAGCTGCGTACGCCGCTCAATGCGATCATCGGGTTTGCCGAGATGATCGAGAAAGGCCTTCTCGGACCGATCGAGAACCCCAAATATCCCGAATATGCGCGCAACATAAACGATAGCGGCCAGCATCTTCTAAGCATCATCAACGACATTCTAGAGGTTTCCAAGATCGAAGCCGGGCAGGTTGAGGTTACCGATCAGACTTTCGAAGTCGGACAAGTGATCGAAGACGTCATAAGGATCGTGCGGCCGCGCGCGGATGAGAAGAATCTCGATGTTAAGATCGAGAGCGACAAACCTATGCCTGCTCTGCGCGCCGACGAGCGCAAAGTCAAACAGGTACTACTGAATCTCCTGTCGAATGCCATCAAGTTCACGCCATCGGGCGGGACGGTGCTGATCGAGGGATCGGTACTATCCAATCGTTCTATCCAGCTCCGGGTCACCGACACTGGCGTGGGCATCGCCGAAGAGGACGTGCCACGAGCATTGGAACGGTTCGGGCAGGTCGAGCATGTGATGACCCGGCTGCATTCGGGAACCGGGCTTGGTCTCCCGCTTGCCGCCGGGCTTGTCGAACTTCACGGGGGAACCTTGGCGCTGGAGAGCAGCGAAGGTTCGGGGACGACCGTCACCGTGGTATTCCCACCCGAACGCACAATAGAGTCGGCGCACACAAGTCGCCCACGCCGAGCCGGATGACATGACCGGCGACACTTTGAAGGGCGACCCAGCGGCGCATTCGAGCCTGAACCGTTCGAAGATTGCGTGGATCAGGGCGCGGCTGTCCGGACGCACCGACAGCGAACACGAACAACACCTGCTTCGGATCGTGATCGCTCTCTTGATCTTCGTGCCCTCGGCGATCTCCTTGATTTTCAATCGAGACCCTTCAACGATCACCCTGATGGCGATCGTAAGTGGGTTTCTTCTTACGTCATGCGCTTTCTTTGTTCATCTCCTCTGGCGCCCGCAGACATCTCACATTCGCCGCGTGCTGGCCTTGGGGCTCGACCTCACGACTTTGTCGTACTTCATGCAGGCAGGCGGTGCCTCGACCGCCTTGTGGTATTGGATTTATCTCTTCGTCGTCTTTGGCATGGGTTTTCGTTACGGGCTGCGCTACCTGGCATTTGGTGCGCTGACCAGCGCCGCGGGGTTTCTGACCGTAATTCTGTTTACGCCTTATTGGCGCGAGCAACCGGCGCTGGCTTATGGTCTGCTCTTCGCATTGATCGTATTGCCGGCCTACGTCGCGACCCTGCTAAGGCGATTGCAACAGGCGCGGGCTCAGGCGGAGGAGGCCAACCAGGCTAAGGGTCGTTTCCTCGCCACCATGAGCCATGAGATCAGAACGCCGCTGAATGGCATCATCGGCATGGCCGACCTGCTTACCAGCTCCTCGCTTACCGGCCCGCAGCGCGAAATGGTGCAGACGATCGATGCTTCGGCCGACGCGCTGCTTGCTCAGATCAGCGATATTCTCGACTTTTCCAAAATTGAGTCCGGCAATATCGCCCTGCGTATCGGTGACATCAATCTCTATCGCTCTGTAGCACAGACCCGCGCAATGCTTGCGCCGCAGGCGCATGACAAGGGTTTGAAGTTCTCGGTCCATATCGCACCAAAGGCACCCCGATGGGCCCGCACCGATCCCGATCGACTTCGTCAGGTCCTGATAAACCTGGTCTCCAACGCAATAAAATACACCGACACCGGCAGTGTTCTCTTGAGCATCGCTCCGGTATCGGATGATGACAATCCAATGTCCGTTCGGTTCGAGGTCGTCGATACCGGAATGGGTATCCCCGAGGACATGTATGACAAGGTGTTTGAGAGTTTCACTCAGACCGATGCGGCAGTCACCCGCCGCTTCGATGGCGTTGGTCTGGGCTTGGCCATAGTCAAGCAACTGGTCGGCCTGATGGGCGGGCGTATTGGCGTTTCGAGCGTTGTGGGCGAGGGCAGCACGTTTTGGGTGGAGCTGCCCTTGGAACTTGAACCCAGCCTAGCGGCAAACGGTGGTTCTCCGACGGTCAACTCCAATATAGATGCCATTATTCTGACCGACGACACAAGATTTGAACATGGACTTACGGCCATGTTTGAGACGTGGGGCGTGAACCCGGTCGTATTCACGTCACTCGATGCCGCGAAGCTTGCCCTCTCCAATCCAGCCGAAGAAGACGCAGCCCAGAGTGTCGTCCTGTTTGACGAAAAGCTGCTGGACCCGGCGACCGATGCGGAGACCATCGTGCCCGACGCAGGGGCCGGCTGGCACTTTATTCTGGCGAGCGAAGACTGGCGACGTTTGTCTGAGCGGCACGATGTACGCAGCCGTTTCGCCGCCATTGTGGAAAAGCCAATTCAGTCCGATGCGCTGGCCGCGGTGTTGGAGGCGCTATGCCCCGGAGATCTTCGCGCGGCAACTGCTGATGCGGGCCATGCTGCGTCGCGCCGAAAGGGACTGCGGATTCTTGTAGCCGACGACAACAAGGTCAATCGCACGGTAGCGGCCAGGATACTGGAGCGCGGGGGCCATATTGCCGAGCTCGTTGAGAACGGCGAACAAGCGCTGGACGCACTTGAAACGGGGCGGTTCGACATCGCGTTTTTGGATGTCAACATGCCGGTGATGAGCGGCCTTGAAGCGGTGCGGCATTACCATTTCCTGGAGCTTGAAGACGCATGCCGCATTCCGGTTGTCGCATTGACGGCCGATGCTACCGCTGAATCTCAGCAGAAATGCAGCGAAGCCGGTTTCGATCTGCACCTAGTCAAGCCGATAAAAGCCGACGTTCTCTTGGATACGGTCGAAGCCCTGGTATCGAGCAAATCGGCATCAAACAAGTCGGCGACAAATAGAGAAGCCGTCACGGCCCCTGTCGAATTGCCTGCAAATGTCGAAACACATCCCGCGGCGAAATCGACCGCCGGCGAAGCGATCGATCTGATGGTCATCGACAATTTGCGTGATCTGGGCGATGGCGACGATTTTGTCGAAGGCTTGATTCGAGATTATATCGAGGACGCCGAACGCCATGTTCGCATGGCTGCGGAGGCGGTCGAGAACGGCGACTTTGCCGCCTTCCATGACATCATCCACACCCTGCGCAGCGCCTCGGCCAATGTCGGTGCCACGAGCATTTTCAACCTTTGCCTCGCCTGGCGACCGGCCAGCCAGGCCAAGTTTGCCGCCGAGGGGAAAGAGTTCGCCGATCAACTTGCCCGCGAATTCGACCGCGCCTGCGCGGCCTTCTCCCCCTATTTGGGCGGCGGGCAGGCGCCAAGAGTGTCCGCTTAGGTTCGGTTCGTCGCCGTACGCCGGCGCGGCTTCCACATTCCCGCGCAGCGGTTGCAAACGAATTTCACCGGGTAGATCGATCCGCTGTTTCGCCGTTAGCCAGGCTGACGTTTGTCCTGCGACGCAGCGAATCGGTCGATCTTGCGTAGGTCCGCCGGGCCCAAACTCATTGCCGCGTCAACCCAGGCCGCCGCTATGTCGTTGAGTTCGTCATAGCTTACGTCGTCAAATCGCTGGCGCGCCCGATAGACACCCAAATGGGCGTTAAACCGTCGGCCATTCCGACCGATATGTTCGTAAAATGCGCGCTCGCCTTCACCGCTCGGCGTCAAAATATCCACCACACCCAACTCGTAAAGTTGCTCGGCTTTGTACGTCCTGCCGCTAGTGATCATTCGCTCGGCATCGATGGGCCCGATCCGCCTTGCCAGCAGGCTGTATGCACCCATGCCCGGAAACAGGTTGAACAGGACCTCCGGGAAACCGAACTTGGCATGCTCCTCGGCAATGATCAGCTTCGACGAAAGCGCAGCCTCGAACCCGCCGCCAAGCGCATGACCCTGAACAATTGATACCGTCACGAGCGGGCGATCGAGACCGATGACGTTTCGATAGAGGACGTCGATGCAGGCGCGGGCATAATCCGTAAGGCCGGTCTTATTCCGATCGCGAACCAAACGACCAATCAATTGAAGGTCGCCGCCAAGATTGAAAATCCCGGGAATGCGTGACGCCAACACCAGATAGCGGATCAAAGTCTCGCGGCTATCGACTGTGCTACCGACGGCCTCGCTTGCTTGGCTCTGAAGGCGTCGGATGTCGCCAAGCATTCCGCGGGTAAAGCTCGGCCTGCCCTTCGGCGCCATGTAATACCAAAGCACTCGGTCTACTTCGTCGAACACCACATCGAGTTCGTCGAAGTCATTGGCGAATAATCGTGTCTCCGGAGCAGGGGCTGCGGTATCTAACGCAATCAATCTAGACACCGGCGCGGTCATGGTGTCCACCATCGCAACGGCAGAATCAGACTCCCGTTGTGGCTCATACTCGAACGCATTGCCGTAGGATGGCCGTGACTCGCCAACCTCGTCGACCATTACCCCTCTCTTCCCTTACTCCCCACTAATCTTGTTCTTATTTTGTCGAAGCCTTCGGACGCAAGATTGACCATGTGTACCCCAAAATGCAAGGTCTTGTTGATGCTTGCATTGGGGTGCGACAATACATGCCGCGATGATTTGCCATCAATGTAGGCACCTGGGCGTCTTGACCAGAGCCAAAATCGTCATGTGCCCATCTACATACATAATGAGCGAAACCCGAATTGGCTTGACTGCGACCATCCACTCCGGTCGTTCTATTGTCCTATGTCTTGACGTTGGATTGGTGCAAATCGCTTTGCCGCCGATGGCGACAATCGAGGGGTTTCACTTTGAGCGAGCCTCTCAATCCCGGCTTCTTCCATCCATGTTCGTGTATCGTCCTCCGGTCAAATGGATTGCCCACTTTCCGCTGGGCGGCTTGGTGTGGTGACAGATGGTTGCAGGGCCGTCTGCCAGTCCCTATTTTGCACTACACATTGCTGTTGGGAGGATGATACAAGGTCGGCCCGCGATGCAGGCGATCGCGGGAGTGGATCTTATGCGGCCGTGGCGGAATTGGTAGACGCGCAGCGTTGAGGGCGCTGTGGGGGAAACCCTGTACAGGTTCAAGTCCTGTCGGCCGCACCACCACTCATATTCTGCCTGATTTAGGACCGATCGCGGCTGTGGCGGAATTGGTAGACGCGCATGGTTCAGGTCCATGTGGGCGATAAGCCCGTGGGAGTTCGAGTCTCTCCAGCCGCACCAATTCCAAACAATGCCGGGCCCCGCTTGGAGCCGAGCCAAGGGGTCGCGGTCGGCCCGTTGTGATCACCTGGGGGCCGTGACCGTATCGACCTTTCAATCCCCTTTTTGTTCCGCGTTCCGGATTTTCTGGTTCGATTTCGTTTCCGGCACAGGGATGGATGAGTAATATTTCAGGCCAACTATCAGGCCAAATATGTGTGCCGAATGCCTGATGTTCCAATTATGTTTCAAACGCGCTGCGTTTGCTCAACGTCCATAACGGCAGTCCGCCAGCGCAGCCCGCTTCCATCTCGGTCGCAACGGTGGAGCGGTCCGGGCAGTCGCTGATTGTTGATATGTATCAATGTCTCAGGCTTCCCATCGGGTCATGAAACATGACGCGACCATCGTGAAAGCACGCCGTCGAAGGCGGGTTTCCAATATCCCAAAGCGAGGATCCAATCATGACAATCAAGGATATCGTGGTTCACGTTGATGACTCCCGTAATTTCGAGGCACGGATTGGGGTCGCGGTAGAACTCGCACAGCGTTTTGACGCCCACCTGACGGGTGTATACGTGAAATCGCCAGCCTACCTGCCAGCTTATGTGGCGGCGCAGGTGGGGCCTGATGTCATCGAAATGCAGGCGAAGGCGGCCAGCGAGGCGGCGGCGAGCGCTTCAGCGGGGTTTGACGAAACGACTAAGAAAGCCGGGGTCTCGGCCGAGATGCGTGTTGGTGAGGGGCCTCTCGATGAGGTGCTGTCGCTGCATGCTCGCTATGGCGATCTGTGCATTGTCGGGCAGACAGACCCAGACGGCGACGCGCCGGCGGACGATGTTGACGTGCCAGGTCATGTGGTCCTGTATTCAGGGCGTCCGGTTTTCATCGTGCCTTACGCGGGCCACTTCAACGACGTTGGCAAGCGGGTTCTGGTGGCTTGGAACGGTAGCCGCGAGGCGGCTCGGGCGGTCAACGACGCCATGCCATTTTTGGAGAATGCGGCGCAGGTCACCGTACTAGCGGTGAACCCATCGGAAACCCGTGATCCGCTGGGTGATTTGCCGGGCGCCGATATTTCCCTGCACTTCGCCCGGCACGGCGTGAAAGTCGAGGCTGCCCAGATCATTGCGGACGATATACAAGTTGGTGACATGCTGCTCTCTCGGATCAGCGATGGCGGATATGACATGGTTATTATGGGCGCTTACGGCCGCTCCCGGATCCGCGAATTGGTGATGGGCGGTGCGAGCCGGCATATCCTGCACCATATGACAGTACCGATCTTCATGGCCCACTGAGCGGATTGGCCGCGACAGCTGGCGGCTGGTCTCCGGTCGGCGGTTCGAAGCTCGCCGGCGATCCTCGGGCGGGTCTCGCTCGGCGTGTCGCCGGCCATTCACGTCAAGTTGTCCGGGGAAGCCTTCAATTTGACTGATTTCGATCTTAGGTATCTGCTGCGGCAAAGCGCTGGCCGCAGCACGAATGGCAGGAGGTTCGTAGACATGCGGCAGTTCTTTAAATTGGTTGCGATTGGATTGCTTTCGCTGGGACTTGCGTTTGGTGCCAGCAGCGCAATGGCCATGGGCAGCGACAGTGGGAATACGCCGGTCAAGCAGAAGTCGACCTATGCAATGGCGGTCGAGAAGGTGAAGTCCCGTAACTATGCCGCCGCGATTCCGATATTGCGGGATGTCGTGTCGAAAGAGCCGAGCAATGCCGACGCCCTAAATTATTTGGGCTTCAGCTATCGGGAGACGGGTGATCTCAAAAACGCCATGACTTATTACCGGCGGGCGTTGGCCGTCGACCCTAATCACAAGGGCGCTAACGAATATTTGGGCGAGCTCTACGTGCGAATGGGTGATCTGCCGAAAGCGGAGGCCCAGCTTGCCAAGCTCGACCGGTTGTGCAGCTTCGGCTGCGCGGAATATGAAGAGCTGAAGCGCAAGGTCGCCACCCTCAAGCGACGTCGCGGCAGCTGAGTTGCCGGAGGTCGCCGACCCAAGCAAATCCAGTTAGATGCCCGCTCGCTGCTGAACCCGCCGCCGTTCCGCACGGATACCGGTCGCCGGCAAAAGCTCGGTTCGTTCCGCCACCCGGATCGAGAGTGCCTGCTGTCGACCGCGGATCTCGACTTCCTCGCGGGGCAGGTCGGCGAGATCGATCTCCGCATATTCCGCCACCCGTTGCGAGACGACGAGTTGCGACTTGTAGGTTTTTGTGAGCGTCTCCAGCCGGCTTGCCGTGTTCACGGTATCGCCGACCGCCGTCAGATTGACGGCATCGCCATACCCCATTTCGCCAACGATCGCCGGGCCGGCGTGGATTCCGATCCCGATGCGCAGCGGTGCATCCAGTTCGTTCTTCAGCGCCCGATTGAGCTCTTCGAGCTTCTCGCCCATGGCGCGCGCGGCCGACAAAGCCTGACGGCATCCCGTACGCCGGTCGGTGCCGACGCCGAACAGGGCCATTACCCCGTCACCGATGAACTTGTCCAGGTGGCCACCAACATCCTCCACAGCCTCACCCATGGCGCTGAAATAACGGTTGAGCATAAACACCACGTCGAAAGGCAGCTTCTTCTCCGAGAGCTTCGTGAATGCACGCAGATCGGCGAAAAGAACCGCGATCTCCTCCTCGCGGCCTTCGAGATACCCTGGCCGTTCATGAGCGTCCCGTGCGGTTGCGGTCGGCGCCAGCAGTGGGGTCACTTCGACCCGTCCAGCATCCGGACGCAGCTGGCAGGCGAGGCGCACGTTGGGCGCTGCTCCGACCCGCGACAGGACTTTCAACTCGTCTTCCTTGGCCTCGGGCAAGGGCGCCTCGTGCCGGCCGATGCGGATGCGGCAGGTCGAGCACCGGCCGCGCCCTCCGCACACCGAGGCATGGGGAACGCCGCCAATACGGCTAGCCTCCAGCACCGTATGGCCTTTGGCGACATCGACGATTTGTGCGCCCGGATAGACAATACGAACGAGCCCGCGGCGTCGCAGCACCCATGAGCGCGCCGTCCGCGCGAGGAATACCGCCGCCAGCATTGCCGCCATCAATGTCCAGGCAAATTCGAGCGTTCGGTTGTAGAAGGCCAGCGCTTGATTGTTCGGGAGGCCGATCGCCGTGAGGATCTCTTTCAGTTTGCCCGGTGCGCGCAGCAAAACATCGAGCTCGGCCGCGGCGTGCCAGAAGCCGAAGACGGCAAATGTCGGTGTCAGCAACACTGCCGCGTAAAGCCATTTCTTTGCTGCCGGATACCAGGGTTTGAGCCGCAACCAGAAATGCAGGCCGATGCAGCCATGAATCCAGGCCAATGCCAGAAGGACGAGTTGCTGAATGCCGAGCCGGGGTGAGAACTGCGTGTAGGTGAGCAGCGTATAGAAGTAGCCTGTGTCGATGCCAAACAGCTCATTGACGACGCGCGTGCCGATAATGTGCTGGGCCAGAAGCGGCGGGATCGAGAGGCCGAGGAGAAGCTGGGCCAACTCCCATCGATGCATGCGCAAGCTGCGCCGGGCATAAAGCGCCCACAAGGTGAGCAGGACGTGCATCGAAAGCGCGCCGTAGAGCGCGAGCGTGCCGACCGGGTTGCGCCAGATTGCGAGAAATACCGCGCGGCCTCCTTCCATGACCGAGATCGAGACCAACCCCAGTGCATGATTGACGAGATGGCTCGCGACATACGCGAACAGGGCGACGCCGCTCCACATTCGCATTCCACGGATCGTCTCGTTCATGCGCGCTGCGGACCTGCGAATTGGGCGTGGGGCGAGGCCGGGCGACCCTGCACTGACCGCCACATTACTGTAAGGTTATTGGGTCCGCCAGCGAGGCGGGCAGGGGGGCGTTGCGGACACGATGGTGCAGCTCTTTATCAGTGTTGTCGGCGCCTACGCTGTCATTGCCGGGTTGATGTTCGCGCTGCAGCGCAAGCTGATCTATCTGCCCGACAGAACCCGGTCGTCGCCGGCCACCGCTGGCGTTCCGGAAATGGCGCCGATTGCATACGAAACGGCCGATGGGCTTGGGCTCACGAGCTGGCTGGCCACGCCGCCAGTGTCCGAGGCGCCGCTGCTCGTCTATTTCCATGGCAATGCCGGAAATATCGCCGACCGGGCCGAAAAAGTGAGACCCTTTCTTGATGCTGGATTCGGCGTGCTGCTGGCCGGTTATCGCGGTTATGGCGGCAATCCGGGCCGTCCCAGCGAGGCCGGCTTGCTGAACGATGGGCGGGCCGCACTGGACCACCTCGCCGAGGCCGGCATCGCGCCGCATCGCACGATCTTGTATGGCGAATCGCTGGGCAGCGGCGTGGCGGTTGCACTCGCCGCCGAGCGCCGGTTGGGAGCGCTGGTGCTCGAGGCCCCATTCACCTCGATTGTCGATGTTGCCGCGTCGGCCTATCCGTGGTTGCCGGTTCGCCTCGCCATGATCGACCGGTTCAACTCGCTCGCCCGCATCAAATCGGTCCGCGCACCAAAGCTGATCCTCCACGGCGAACTCGATCGCACGGTTCCGGTTCGCTTGGGACGGCGATTGCTCGATCATGCCAAGGACCCAAAGCAGGGAAAATTCTTTGCCGTTGCCGGTCATGCCGACCTGCACGACCACGGCGCGGTCGAGGAGATTCTGCTGTTTCTGGAAGCAGAAGGCTTGGGAGGCCTTGCCGACCGCGGCTAGGTCCGGGTGTTAAAGCTCAAACGCTCTGGCCGCCGCGCGCCGTCAGCGCCGCCAGGGCATCCGGCGAATCAACATCGATCAGCACGCCGTCCTCCGCGATGGCGACTTCCCGCACAGCATCGGCGTGTCGTCCGATCAAGTATTTTGCACCGACATCGCCTGCAATCTCGCGCATATCGGCGAAATAGCGCTTGCCCCATAGAACCGGATTGCCGCGTTTGCCCTGATGCACCGGAACGCAGATATCGTTACCCTTCTCGGGTTCGAATGCACCGATCAGCTTGTCCAACATTGCCGCGTCGACGCGCGGCATGTCGCCGAGACAGACCAGCACACCGTCGCAATCCGAAGGCAGCGCCGCGAGGCCGTGACGCAGCGAAGCGCTGATGCCTTCTTCGAAGTCGGGATTGTCGATGAAGCTGATGGCGAGGTCCGCCAAGGCGCCGCGAACGCGGCCGGCTTCGTGTCCGGTCACCACCAACACCGGATCGGCGTGCGATGAGATAACGGCGTCGACCACCCGGCGCACCATCGCGACCCCGTTGATTTCCGCCAGCAATTTGTTTCGCGCGCCCATGCGACGCGATTGCCCGGCTGCCAGAACAAGGGCTGCAACCTTGGGCGGCGCCAGTGTTTTGCGGGCCGGGTCGGTGATGCGGCGCGGCATTGGACGCTCCGGAATTTCCTTCAAGAGACCGCCGACGCCGAGGCGCGAGATCGTCTCGTCGTCCACGTCGAGGCCGGCGAAGAGGCACTGCAAGATCCAATCGAAGCCTTGTCGGCGCTGCGAGCGTGAGGACCCGGGAACTCCGAGCACGGTCATCGCACCCAATTCCGCGAGCAGGGTGAGGTGCCCGGGATCGACCGGCATGCCGAAGCGCCGGATGCGTCCACCGGCATGTTTGATCGCCGCGGGAACCACGTCGCGCCGATCCGCAATTGCCGAAGCGCCGAGGACGAGCGCGATGTCGCATCTGTGCTCGACCAATCGGCTGAGAGATTCGACGACCGCCTGTTCGTCGTGAGCGCAAGTGCCGATGTCGATTAACTCGCCACCCAGGCGCTCAACCCGCTTTCGACTGGCATGGGCCATCTTTTCGACCAGTGATTGCTTGGCGCCGGGCATCACCGTTTGCAAAAGGCCAACCCGCTTGGGCGCGAAATCGGCCACGGCGACCATCGGCTGGGGACCGCCCGCGGCCGCAACGCAACGTTCCACCGTCGTTTTCGACACGGCAAAGGGAACGATCTTGATCGTTGCGAGCAGCTCGCCCGGCTGAACGACGCGCAAAGGCTCGATCGTCGCGATGGTCGCGCCTTCGTCCGTGCTGTTCAGCGCGTCTATGCGAACACGATCGAGGACGGCCAGGCCCGGCACTTCGGCGATCAGGTTACAGCGTCCATTGGCGGCGGCGCTGTGCGAGACATGCGCGCCGGTGGCCGCCGCAGCGATCGCGCCGGCGGCATCGTCCTCGCCGACATCCTCGAGCTCGAGGCGCGCCGCCATCACGACTTCGTACCCCGCGGCTCGCAGTGCGGTCAGCTCGGAAGCGCCGAGCCGGGAGCCTTTTCGGATGGTCGCGCGGCCGGCCTTGAGGGTGTGAACGAGGATTGCCCCGTCAGCCTCAGCAAGCGGGACGCGCCCGAATTTCACGCCGCCGACCTCGCGCGCGGATCGGGTTGGTGGAGAACCTGCGTCGCCTGGGCGAGTGTGGCAATCGCGATCTCGGCCGGCGAGCGGCCGCCCAGCGCAAGGCCAATGGGACCATGGATGCGCGCAAGCTCTCTGTCGTCGAAGCCTTCGGCGCGCAATCGGTCCTCACGCAAGGCGTGCGTCTTTCGGCTGCCGAGGGCGCCGATATAGAACGCCTGCGAGCGCAAGGCCGCGATGAGGGCGGGGTCATCGAGCTTGGGGTCGTGGGTCAGAGTGATGACCGCCGTGCGGCTGTCGGGCGGGGCTTGGCCGATGGCCTCGTCGGGCCAGTCGGTCGAAAGTGCGATGCCGGGAAAGCGCTCCGGCGTTGCGAAGGAGCCGCGCGGGTCGATCACCGTCACCGCATAACCCGCGAGAGCGGCCATGGGGGCCAGCGCCTGAGCAATATGAACCGCGCCAATAATGTACATACGCAAGGCCGGATTAAACGGCTGCACAAAGATCGGCCCGTTCGGTCCATCGACGGTTACCGGCCGGTTATCGCGCAGCGCATCTGCCGCG
>Ga0209633_10001003_pt1 | contig 30666 bp, 25 predicted proteins | sample Cruoilmetagenom1_FD_187290 | JGI IMG/M metagenome (GOLD analysis project Ga0209633, IMG submission 187290) | Oil polluted marine microbial communities from Coal Oil Point, Santa Barbara, California, USA - Sample 1 (SPAdes) (version 2) | ecosystem: Environmental > Aquatic > Marine > Oil seeps ... | reverse complement strand
GTTCCTGGGTATCTGATAACAAAATGGGGGGCGTGGACTGGTCCAGCGTCTTCAGACCTTCTTTGTAACTACGCCTGACCCAGGCATCCCAGGGTAGAATATCGGCTGTCTCCCAAACTAACAGCCTGTTATCGAGTTGTTTCTGTTCCATCGATTTTTGCAAAGCATGACTGAGGCGAAGATTGCCGCTGACAACCGTCACACCGCGTTCAATCCTGTCGACAAGTTGATTGTATTCGAGATAGTCGGGTTTAAGGGGCTCTGTCATGGACTCTTAGTCATATATATGGATCGACTATTATCCCCTAAATAGAATTAATACCCAAGTATTGATCCCGACAGACCAGGGCTGTTCTACCAGGCTCTATCGTCATACGAACAATATGAGCAACCTGTTACCGAGGATTCAAACCCTGCACAATCGTGTATATCAAAAGACCGTCTGCAGCCATCAGAGCATGCCCGGACAAGGTGATCTGTACGGCAGATCGACCTTGAATGGCCGCTACCTGGTTCATGTCCTGACTGTGCGCCGATACCCATTCATCGCCATCACGACCCGGTAGTTGCTTGACCACGGAGTGATACTCAATATCTGGATGTGGCTGATGGTTCAACCAGTCGATCAAGCCTCCGAGCCCCTCAGGCAGGAGGTCCACCAGCACGGCCTGGGAATCATGTAAATAACGATACGACTGGCCACCAATGACTGATTTCATAAATTCCATTCCCGGACCGGGACAGAAAAAAGGCTTCGCATTGCTTATTTCCAGGCCTTCGACGGCATGTCGACTACCTAAATGAGGTGTCGCAATGCTGATCAGGCTACTGACCGCAGGGGCATCTTGATGAATCAATGCAAGTCGGGCAACAATACCTCCAGCCGAATGGGCAACCACGGTTATCTTCTCGTGTGCATGCCGTTGCTTGATGTAGTCCAGTTGAGCGAGAAAATGGCGGGCCTGAACCGTCATGGGGGCCTGGGCGGGTAAGCTGACGCGATACAGGCTATGACCAGGCTTGGGAGGATATGACATATAATTAATCACACCGGCAGGTGTTGTTAGCAATACCCCGGCATCCTTCCAGCCATGCCTGAGCAAGACCGGCATGACACCACTCGTCGCCCAGGTATTTGCATTGGCCGCCCAGCCGTGAACCAGTACCACCACATCGGCACGTAGTGGCGACCCAACCAGCAACCAGCCAATCAGCCACCCTGCACTCAAGAATTTCAGCATGATTAAACTCCAACCTTGACAGCCAACAACAGCTTATAAGATATCACGACATACATGATCGGTGTTTATTTTTATGGAGATTATCTGTCATTATTTAACGATCAAACACCTTCACCAGACTCACTGGTTTTTTTCAAGAGCGACCGACAACCCGACCAATACAGTCATGCCTGTCTACATACCCCTTAAATACTCTACAATGCTAAACTAGCTTATTGCTTACTGATATAGGATAAGGTTATTTCCACGTGTTTTTTCTCTGCCACTATCAGGACCTGGTCAAGCAGCCTGTCCAGATCCATCGACTGCCATCGAGCGAAAATAAACGGAATTCCGTTATCCTGGTACTCCATGGTGAAAACATACACGCCTACAACAATCAATGCCCACACGCCTGGGTACCACTGGATACGGCCAGCGCTGACATCCTCAGTGGGTGTCAACAATTCCTGCAATGTTCCAGCCATTTTGCCCAGTTCCGCAAGCAGGACGGTTACTGTATTTACGGGCCCTGCCAGGGACGATCTTTGCAACGTGTGGATGTCATTCGGGAAAAGGATAAAATCTTTTTACGGCAAGACCCCTTGACCGATAACACATGAACAAGGCAAACAACGACACCCCTGTTTTATACTCGTTCAGACGATGCCCCTACGCCATCCGCGCACGCCTGGCGATCAAATATGCACAGATAAAAATAGAACTACGTGAAGTCCAGTTAAAAAATAAACCTGACAGCATGCTCAGGCTGTCCCCCAAAGGGACCGTGCCTGTATTACTATTGCCAGACAGCCATGTGGTCGATGAGAGCCTGGATATTATGCAATGGGCGTTAGCAGTCAATGACCCCGACAACTGGCGCCTTATGGACCATGTCAACGCCGGCGCAATCGCCGATCAACTGATCCAGCAGAATGACACCACGTTCAAACAAGCCCTCGATCGCTATAAGTATTCAGATCGCTATCCTCAACACCCCTTTAGCGACTACCGCCGTCAGGGAGAAGAATTTGTCGCTACACTCGACAAACTACTCATACAGTCACCTTATCTCGTCAGTGACCATCTTTCTATGGCAGATATCGCCATCTTCCCCTTCATCAGACAGTTCGCCTATGTTGATATCCACTGGTTTGAACAAACACCTTATGCCGCAGTACAATCCTGGCTGAGGCACCTCCTGGACTCAGACCTGTTTGCCAATGTCATGCAAAAATACCCGCCCTGGACGACGGAACAAAAGGTGATTTTCTAAATCATTGATACCTAAGTCGCTTACATCTCTCGTAAAATCCTATCGTGAGTTTAATCCCCTCCTACAGGGACAAATACACAACAGGATTCAATAAAGCGGCGCTCGGAACCAAAGCCGAAGGCGTTCGGGGTGGGGATAAAATAAAAAACACTACACTCGCATAACATGTAAAAAACCTGATAAAATCATTAGTCCACGGTCCTCGCCGTGAATTAGGAATGACAAGACCGGTGAGAGCTGATCATGGATCAATGAGAGGACATGTCGATAATTGACTGAATTAAACGTTTACCCTTTTTTTTACATTCTATGAAGCAAAATGACACCACAATCATCTCCGCCAAATACCCGATGGGTTAAAGAATCCGCTTTTGGTGTCTGGTTCCTTGGCACAGAGACCTGGGAAACGCATGTCCTTACTCGCGCCCTGGACGACCTGGAAAGACTGATGGACGATCACAACAGGCGTTATGAGACCATCCTGGACATAGGCTATGGACATGGGCAATCGGTGCGCATGCTCGACCAACGTTTTCAACCCGACAACATAATCGGTCTCGATATTGACCCCGAAGCCAGCCGGAAATCCAGGTCCAATATCAGCCAGTGCCAATGTGCAGTGCAATTGATACGGGCCAACGCCAACGCCATCGCCCTGGAAGACGCCTCGGTCGATATGATCTTTTGCCACCAGACCTTTCATCATCTCGTCGACCAGGACAATGCTATCCTGGAGTTCAAACGTGTCCTCAAACCTGGAGGTGTATTATTGTTTGCCGAATCCTGTCGTAAATATATCCACTCCAATATTATCAAGTTGCTGTTTCGCCATCCGATGGACGTGCAAAAAACCGATCTGGAATATATCGAGCTGATCAGATCAGCAGGCTTTCGCGTCAATGACAAGTCAATCTCCAGGCCTTACCTGTGGTGGAGTCGCTCAGACCTGGGTATCCTGGAAAAACTATCCATCAGGAAACCACCTGCCGATCGCGAAGAGACCATGGTCAATCTGGTCGCCTACCGTGATTGAATCCTGGCGTGAGAAATCTTCAACCTGAGGCGTGCGAGCATGCACTGAATATTTTAGTAAACACTAACCACTTATAAAACAATAGCTTGAAGATTAAACTAAATGTTTATTCTACATAAAAGCCGATGGCGAAAATGAATAATATTGAAGGAACCCCGATGACACCTGAAGAATTGATATCCCAGATCAAAACAAAACCAGCTCAGATCCAGTTTAAAGATGTCATAGCGGTTATTGATCATCACTTCAACTATACAGCCGTACGCTTTAGTAATGGTCTCGCAGAACACACGATCATCAACGAACCTGGAAGCAATGAAGGCTCCTGTAAAATATTTGCCTTTGCGTTAAAGATGGGACTCAACAAGGAAGAAACCCTCCACTGTTTCGGCCACTATTATCGCGATGATGTGTTGAGCCACCCTCAGGCAAAAGACCATGCCAACATACGCACCTTCATACAATTTGGCTGGGAAGGCATCCACTTCGAGACACCTGCTCTGGAATAAATCTCCCTGTTCTATTGCTCGCATCTTCCACAAAATTACTCAAGTAATAACGAAGGTTAAAAAATATTTTCAGACAATATTTTTTTGATAGCCCATAGGACCAAATGATAATTAATTCTGACTCTGATATAAATACAATTACTTAACGAACCTTTATGAATTAATCTATTAAGACTTGATAGCAACCATACCAACCCGAGTCCTGAAAAAAGCACCCGAACGTAAAGACTTTCTTTGATACGACAATAAAATATTGATAGAATGTGAACTGGTTAACACTTTCATTCGCCTACATAGAGTTTTGCACATGAGTAACAATACAATAAATAACGTGCAGGATGCAGATCAAGAACTAGTACTTTCGCAGGGAAAAGTCACTATCGGCAGGGCTGACGATAACAATGTTATCCTAAGTGACAGCTCGGTCAGTGGCCACCATGCCATCATAACTACCTTGTTCAAGGCCTCCTATATCGAGGACCTGGGTAGTACCAATGGCACTTACGTTAACGACAAACGCGTCATCAAGCATACCCTGCATGATGGCGATACCGTGACAATAGGTGAGCAGCGAATAAGGGTTAACAAGTCCGAACAAATCACCGCCGCCTGAAACGTGGCGCAGTGAAATTCTGGACCTATTATAGTTTTGCGTAAGCTACGGGTACTATTTCTTTAAATAATAGACCACAGTGACCGATTCACTCAGCTCGATAACGCCAGGCTCAAAAGAGCTGTTTGCTGAAGCCTCCGCCCGATAAGCCATACGATTCTGTTGCATTATAACGGGACCACTCGACTGTTGACTGATCGAGTAAACAGATCCCAGCTTTTCAGGGATATTTGAAACCAGCAGTTCTGCTTTAGCCCGTGCATCTTCTACTGCTGCCTGCAAGGATGCCTTCCTGATCTCCTGTTTTTTCGATGATTCCAGCCGGGTATTATTGATTTTCCCTACTTTCGACTCCAGCACTGTGCGAATAAACACGTCATATTTGCCAAGATCGCGCAAAATAATCTCTATCGTTCTGGAAACTTCAGTGCCCACATAGACCTGCTCACGGTTTTGCCAATTATAATGTGGCACAACGCGCAAATGTGAAGCGGTAATGTCTTTTTTATTGATTCCCAGGGCCTTTAACTGACTTATTAACCTGGCTGCACGTTGCTCGGTTTTCTCACTGACCAACTCAACATCCCGTCCCGTTTCGGTAATACTCATGCTCATACGCAAAATATCAGGCACGATGCTTTGACGTGATTGGCCGGTCACCACGATATGAGGCTCGGATGGCAGCGCATCGGCCAGGCTGTATTGTGCCAGCGACCATATCAACAATATAAATACTATTCTCATTGATGCCTATCTCCGTTTAAAACAAAGGTCAGAATGAAGTGATGTGACGTGAAATACCAATAGCAAACACACACAGGAAAGCTATTCCTGTCAGCACATAAGTTATTGGTAACTCAGAAAGGGAAAACAGCCGCTATTTCTTCAGCCACTTACCTGATGGCAACTGTACAAACTGGCCATTGGCAGTTTTCTCAATCGCCTTTTTTCCTGCCAGTTTTTCCACTGCATCGAGACTGATTTTATTACGCGCGGCTATCTCTTTATAATGTTGTTTACGTGCATTATTTATCTTTTGCACCAACTGCGGCACGTCAGGAGCGCTTTTCACGATACCCAGATAACCATCCGCTTTTTCACCGATGAGCCCCATCGATTTAGCATCGTGCAAATCCAGAGCCATAACAGAAAAAGGCATTGCCAACATCATCAGCACAAAACTGGCCAAACAATATTTTTCAATTAATAGTTTCATAATTCTTACCGTTGTCATTAAAATAAACCACTGTCTTTACTAAAGACGGTTTCAAGATCCTTATCAACCTTAACCTTGATCTCATGTTCAATTTTTACATTTAAATTAATAGTAATCGGTTTTTCGGGCGCCTCCAGTTGCACTGTGGGCGTACAAGCAGTCAGCAGAGACAATACCAGCCCCGCCAGCCCCATTATCTTGGTGAAATTCAACATTGCATCACTCCAGAACTCCTCTTTGATACTGCTTACAATAGCAGTTGTTTTGCATGACAGCCAGCAACAAGCAATAGCCTCATTTAATGCTTGATCACCCGCTCTCCGATTTTATCGCCCAGTTCTTCACCTAACTGTAAACTACGTATGAGTTGCAGAATATTCTCCTCGATATTGACATTAAGATGCACTGGCCTACCCTGCTGAAATTCCGGATTCTTGCCTTCGAGCCTGACTTTCAAACTCAGCTTGCCATCAGGGGTATAGTCGGCACCTGCATCCAACTTACTGTAATTGAAATTATTCAATGCATCCAGTAACATTTTCATATTCGCATTACCACTGGCCATGCTCTTGACCCGATCATCCGCATCGTATTTCAATACCCCGCCTGGCGCCCTCGAATTAACCTTGCCTTGCAGCATAAACAATCCCTGCTCTGAACGATAATCAAATGGCAACACACCATCGATTAAACCCGTCCCGCTCAGGCCCTGATCCTGTTCCAGTTGCAAGAGTTTGGACACATTAAGCTGATGAAAGTTGATGACAAAAGGATTACTGTTACTGTTCAGGTCGAGGTGAATTTTGCGGCTCTCCAGCCTGCCATCGAAGGCATTGGCGAGCAGTTTATCGATGATGATGACCGGCTTTTTGTTGCGGACAATATTCCCGTCCACTATGAATTTTATATCGGTAACAGGGACTCCCGCATCCAACAATGCAATCTGAACATTTGCTGGCTGCTTGAATGATATGTCGTCGTTGCCCGTGATCATCAACTCTGAAGACAGGCCCTTAAAGTCGATATTTTTGAATTGTCCATTGACATCCCGCAAGGATACAGCGGTATGTAATGTACTTGTCAAATTCCCCACCGCTTTGTTTTGTGCTGGTTTCCATGTATACCGACCTTGCGCAGATACGATCCCTGCGCTGATTTGCACGGGCAATCGTGAGCTGACCACTATTTTTTCAAGCAGGGATTTTTTTGCAGAAAAATCCACGGGCAATAGATGATAATCAATAGCCCCACGACTGGATTCCAGATCATATTTGAGTGTCGTCTCGGCCGTGATGGCATTTTTGCCGGACATCAGGATTGCTTTTCCATCAAGCGTGGATTTTTTAATGCCTATATTTGCCTGCAAACTATCCAGTTTTAGGGTGTAGTCAGCCAGAGCCGATCTTAAATTCGAAAGCTGTATATTTGTTTTCAAATCCAAACCGGATTGATCCCTGGCCAACCTGGTGATCTTGATCAAGCCTTTATTTGCATTGACAGTTAAAGCGTCCGAAGTCATGTCAGAAAGAATAAACTGGAGTGCAAATGGCGAACAACTCCAGTTCTTGTTCGCCCAATGCATTCGACATTGTGCTGGATTGTTCAAACTGACTCCGGCATTGTTCATTTTTATATCGTCATATCTGATATCACCCACGCTTAACTCAGCACCTTTCTTCAGCGTTATATTCGTTTTTTCATCATCGACAGTAAATAGGCCTCTGCCATGCGTAGAGACTGACCCGAAAAGTGGCTGATTTGATTTGGGGATTTTAATGCTATAGATTATTTCACTGTTTAATAGTAATTTTGGCTGTACTATCAATAAAGGTGATTGCAGTAATAACTCCAACCGCAACGCATCAGACGCTTCACCATAGACTAGCTTAATAGTGTCGCCTGATTTAATATTTTCCTGCTTCAACAGCTCGTTTGTGTTTGCCTGACCAGACAAACCACCCGGAAATGTAATCGCTAGCCTTTGCCCTACCACCGTTTTTGATATGTCTTGTAAAATGGCATGCACGCCAGGGTAGGATTTGACCTCGGGAATCATTTTAAATTGGGTGTTATCATTGAATTCCCAGCTTAATAAGCCCTCTTTAATGGAGACTGTCAACGGGATATTGACTTGCAAATCCTGGCCTATGCCTGACCATTGTTGCGCCGTCATATCAAGGTTCACACTGGCGCGCAACAGGGCCTTATTAAGCCATTGACTGATGGTCATTGATCCTGTGTTCATTGGGATATGCATATCCGCATTGATATCCAGGCTCCCACTTACCTTATTGACTTCTTTTGCAAGACCCCATGCATGCAGTAATTCGACTATTTTCGCAAAATCTGCTTGCGCTTTCAGCTGCATATTTAAAAAATCGTCCACTATTGTCAGTTTTTCGGCTTGCAAATTAAGCAGTTTATTGTGCTGGTATAAATCGTGGACAGATACCTTAATGCTTCCCGTTTGTGTGAGTGCCATATTGGCCTGCATACCAGAATACCCTTCTTGTATCACATTCAGACTGGCCTCTAGTCCTCCATTACTTTTCTGCACACTACCCGAGGCATCTAGCCGGACACTGTCCTGATCCTCTTCATTAATAAAAATCCGTGCCTTATTGATGTGAAATGAATGAAAGGGTATAGCCGAAACCTCAGGTACCACAGTGGCCTTTTTGATGTGGCGCACATCTTTAACAGGATCAGACTGCTTATCAATTTTGATATCTGCCGTAGCGATAATGACTCGATCGATTTGTCCCGTTAATAACCCAACAAGACGATAGTGCAGGTCTATATTATGAGACATCAGCTCAACTCTATGTCCATTGACACTATGACTAAATCCTAATGTGCTTATGCTTGCTTCATCCAGGCCCACTTGATTAATGTTAACAACAGGGTCGAGCATACCGAGACGCGTCAATTGATATTTCAAGGTAACTTCTATCAGGAATGGAAGGCTGAAAAATAGTATCAGTAACAACGTACCGATGGCAGCCATCCCTATCAGGGTACGCCGTTGTCTGATCAAGATAATACGTCCTTATCACTGTATTTGCTTGTAGATACTATCATATCTTACTGATTCTGATTTTCAACGCTCTAACGCACAAGGATCAAAGGACAAGAAAGCACGTCCTGCAACATTGTCACTTCTCTTGCCTGTTTTAGTAAAATAGCTTCCAGGGGCAAGATAACCAGGCCAGCTGACTGCATTTTAAGCAATGCAGCAATATCCGTCACATTATAGTCAGGGACATAATGAAACTTAATAGAGTACTGAGATAATGGTAACTGCTCCAGTACTTCTACTTCAGCCGATTGATGAGTCGTTAATACCAATAAGTGCTTCATTTTAGCGTCACCGCTGATCGACTTGATGACCTTTAGGGCCCTATGCGCCGACACCGACCCATCGTAGAATAATACAATGGGATGGTTATTCACTGGAGTAGCGATATGACGCCAGGTCTCTGTCAGACGTTTTTTTGGCATCAGCAATACCAGCTGGAATTCTTCAGACTCGTTGATCACAGACTCCAGACCTGGTCCCCTGACAGTACGAAATGAGCAGACGACATTGGAGATATTTGCCATTTCCTCCAGGCTATGGCGCATCCGGGTGGCCAATGCATTTAAATTACGTTCTATTGATATGCTGTTCAGATCTCGGGACAGTGCCGTATTTAAAGTGATTTCACGTGTAAAAGGCAAGTTGGCCAGTTGTAGCAATTCTGTGTCTTCCACAAACAAGCCACACAAGTCTGCCTGCAGACGCGATGCCAGAAGGACCGCAGTTTCCATAGTGGATGGACTAAAGCCTCCGGCATCAAAGCTGACGATGATGCGTTTAACATCATGATTTAAATCAATCGTGTTATGCATCATCATCGTCGTTCTTTGATGATTCTGATAATCGTCTGCGTATTGTAGTCAGCTCCTCAAGGCGGTCCTGAATCCTGGAATTGATACTCATGGGAGGATATTTGCCCCGATCGTCGACTACCCCTGCCTCTAGTCCCGTAAAAATCTCCATCGCCTGATCGATCGTGTCTATGGCACAGATTCGAAACTGATTATTTCTAACGGCCTCGACGACATCAGCACGCAGCATTAAATGTTTTATATTTGCACGCGGTATAACCACACCTTGTTGTCCGCTCAAACCACGCGCCTGGCAGATATCAAAAAAACCTTCTATTTTTTCATTGACGCCACCAATAGCCTGTATCTGCCCAAGCTGGTTAATAGAACCCGTAATCGCCATCGATTGTGATAATGGTATATCAGCCAGCGCAGACAACAGCACACACAATTCAGCCGCTGAAGCGCTGTCGCCGTCTACCTGACTATACGATTGTTCAAAGACCAGGCTGGCGGATAGAGACAGTGGTTGCTCGCGTGCGTAGCGCCCTCCCAGATAAGAAGACAAAATCAAAACGCCCTTTGAGTGTATTGCACCACCGAGGTTTACTTCTCTCTCAATATCAATCACCTTTCCAGACCCCAGCCTGGCCGTCGCGGTTACCCGGGTTGGCCGGCCAAAGGCATAATCACCCAACTGGATAACCGTCAAGGCGTTAATCTGCGCGACCTTGGTCCCACGGGTGTCCAGCAGGTAGATATCACGTAAAATCTGCTCATGCATGCGTTCACGTATTTGATCAAGACGTTTAATACGCGTGTCGATCGCCTGCTGCACATCTTCTCGAGTGATTATTACGTGGCCTTGCTCTGAGGCCCAGTAATCAGACTCACGCAGCAAATCGAGCAGATCTCCCATATGCAGCGACAATTTTTCGCTGTCCTCTGCTCTTCTTGCACACGCCTCAATAATACGTGCGACGCCATCGGCAGTTATGGTTTTTAAATGGTGCTCACGCTGCAGGCTTGCGATCCATTGTGCATATAGCTGCGTACTCTCCGGGCTGCGGTCAAACTCCTCAGCAAAATCAGCAGCCACTTTGAACAGCTGATTAAATTCAGGATCATATTCCTTGAGTAAATAATAAAGTAAACGATCACCTGTTAGCACAATCTTGATATCTATTGGTATGGGTTCAGGCTCCAGAGATATGGTACTGACAATACTTAGCATTTGTTCGAGTGATTCAATGCGTACTTCGTGTGCGCGAAGGCTCCTTTTCAAACCCTCCCAGACGAAAGGTGACATCAGAATTTTTCTCACATCCATCACCAGATAACCACCATTTGCACGATGTAATGCACCCGGTTTTATCAAAGTGAAATTTGTTAACAACGTACCGAATTGTGCGATATGTTCAATGCGCCCCAACAGATTATTGAAGGTCGGGTTATCTTCATAAATGACCGGTGCGCCTTTAACATCACTGTTATCAACTAGCACATTCACCTGATACTGCATTATCTGACCCGACAACTGTTCATTTTGTTCAATCGGAAGATCACTCGTTCCATGCTTTCTGAATTCATCGACATTGTTAACAATATCATCATTAATCGCATCAAGAAACGACAAGACTTGTGGAATATCATGGTAAGTATTTTGCAGATCGGCGATAAATTGATCCACCGTTATTTGTGATATTTCTCGATTGAGCTCTTTAACTTTTTTCCTGCTTTCTCTGGCCCAGATTGGAATATTTCGCACTGCCTCTTGTATTTCCACCTCGATTTCTTCAGTTTGCTTCCTTATTGCCCCCTGTTCTTTTTCAGGCAACTTACTGAATTCTTCTGGTGACATTATTTTGTCATCACGTTTCGGCCCAATGGTATAGCCACCGGGCGTACGCATTAGCACGATATTCTTTTTTGCTGCTTTCTCGCTGATCTGTGCAAAAATATCTTCTTCCTGTTTATTCAAGGCATCCTTGATTTCTTCTACACGCGCCCTGTATTCATCCCCTTCAAACGCCGCCGGGATTGCTATGAGTAAGTCATCAATCAATTGCTCCATATCATCACGCAGTTTATTGGCATACCCTGGTGGTAGCCGCATGGCTATAGGTTTATGATAGTGTTCGAAATTATTGACGTAGCACCAGTCTGAAGGGACAGGGGTATCGACCACCCTGCTTTCAAGCAAGCGCTTGACCATCGTATGTTTTCCGAGACCTATTGAACCGGATACATACAAATTATAACCATCATGATGCATGCCCATGCCAAATTTCAGAGCATCCAATGCTCGCGGCTGACCAATACTCTCTACGGCATCAACAAGATCGTCCGTTGTTTTAAATGTAAACGAAGATACGTCACAGGCATGGTAAAGTTGTTCCGAAGTTAATGAATAATTATTCTTATTTATCGATTCCATATTCAATATTTTTTCAAGTTATTAAATAATACTTCGTGAAATTTTCATTTTATGCGCTTCATCAACAGACAATGCTTGATCATGATCCGGGTTACTTTGTTTTCTCTATTATCATGTTAACCAGATCCATAGGTAATGGAAAAACGATCGTATTGCTACGCTCGCCAGCGATTTCTGTCAACGTCTGCAAATAACGTAATTGCAAGGCCTGCGATTGTTGCGATAAAATTTTGGCTGCTTCAAGTAACTTGACTGATGCCTGCATTTCGCCTTCTGCGTGAATGACTTTAGCCCGTCGTGTCCGTTCCGCTTCGGCCTGTTTGGCGATGGCCCGAATCATACTCTCATCCAGATCAACATGCTTTATTTCAACATTACTGACTTTGATGCCCCAGGCATCGGTTTGCTTATCAAGAATATTCTGGACATCGACATTAAGGCGGTCTCGTTCGGATAACATCTCATCCAGTTCATGTTGGCCTAGCACTGAACGCAGGGTCGTCTGTGCAAGCTGACTGGTGGCCATATAAAAATTTTCGACCTGAATGATGGCCTTTTCGGGGTCAACGACACGAAAATACACGACTGCATTGACCTTTACAGACACATTGTCACGGGAAATCACGTCCTGACTGGGTACATCCATGACCACAGTTCGCAGGTCTACACGCACCATTTGCTGGATAAAGGGTATGATAATAATGAAACCAGGTCCCTTCACTTTCCAGAAACGGCCAAGCAGAAAAACGACGCCACGCTCATATTCCCTGAGTATCCTGACGGCACTGAACAGGAACATAATAACCAGTGCTACTACAATATAAAGTGTATAGGCTGTCATCGTCTTACTCCTCTATGGTTTTTACGTAGGGTTTAACCTGTAGAATCAGGCCCTTGATCCCAACAACTTTTACTGTCTGTCCCGAACTTAAAGGTTCATTACAAATCGCACGCCATGTTTCTCCATGAACTGCCACACGACCATTCTGTTCAAAATCCTGTAACACCATGGCCTCACTACCGATCAGCTCCTCAGAACCACTAACAATAGGCTTACGTCGCGCCTTGATCGCCATACCGACAACAAAGATAAATAATAATGCGCTACTAATGGCAAAGGTAATGATGACAGAAATATCGATACCCAGTCCCGGCACATCGGTATCCATCAGGATAATTGAACCGATAATAAATGAAACGAAGCCACCAATACCCAGCATACCGAAGCTGGGCTGATAGGCCTCACCTACCATCAGCGCGACACCGAGTAGTATCAAACCCATACCGGCATAGTTAATCGGTAATAACTGGAACGAATACATGGCCAGTAATAATGCAATCGCCCCGATGGTTCCGGGCACAATGGCACCGGGATTGGAAAATTCCAGTATCAAACCATAAATACCCATCAACATCAGAATATAGGCGATGTTCGGGTTAGTAATGACACTGAGCAAACGACTACGCCAGTCCGGATTCATCTCTCGGATGGTCAGTCCGGCAGTGTCAATTGTGTGTTCACGTCCTTGCAGCTTGATTTTACGACCATTTATCTGCGTGAACAGATCTGTCATACCCGTTGCGACAATATCAATCACATTGAGTTTCAAGGCTTCATTCGCCTGTAAACTGGCGGCCTCGCGTACCGCTTTTTCCGCCCAATCCTGATTGCGGCCATGTAGTTCTGCCAGACCACGGATATAGGCGACCGCATCATTTATTATTTTATTTTGCATCGGGTCACTTTTTTCCGTTTTATCTTTTTTATCCTTGCCGCTGATGTCCGGAGGGGATAAACCACCTATCTTGACTGGTGTAGCCGCACCCAGGTTGGTACCCGGCGCCATTGCAGCAATATGACTGGCATAAAGGATATAGGTTCCGGCGCTCGCAGCACGCGAGCCGGTCGGGGCGACGTAAGTTGCAACAGGCACTGCTGAATTGGTGATACTTTTTATAATACCTCGCATGGCTGAATCCAGACCACCTGGTGTATCCATACGAATAACAACGAGCTCAGCCTGCTGCTGAGTGGCCTTATCCAGACTACGTACAATATAATCTTCGGTAGCAGGACCAATGGCATCATCAATCACCAACTGGAATGCAATACGCTCTGAACTAGTGGCCATCATTGCATACAATAACAGGCCGAAGACAAGCAACAATGAAAAAATAACAGATGAACTTGTTGGTCTTTCCATAGATAATGATCCTCGTAGTGACCCTGTAAGCATAGACAATGCCCTGAATGGTTGCGAGTATAAAACTATAAGATTATCTTCTTTTTATACAAGATAATGACAATTGAGTTAATGATATAAATCAATACTCTTTACTATCGTATATACTAGCATTAGCTATGCAAGGCCTTGTTATTACAACAATACTCTACAAATATTTCATTACATATACCTGAACACCCGGAACTGGAGCAACAGGCAAGCAAGTGGCGCATTATCTGAATATCAACAATGGAATACAGATAGGCATGACTAATTCAAGTAACACTATCTATCAAGTGGACGACCCAGAGTCAGTGCCTGATTAAATGGCTTAGTTAGATTTTTTTACTACTCCGATGTAATGCATGCTCTAAAGGTATCGGTTCACAGATGCCATAACCTTGTGCAAAATCTACCCCCAGGTCTTTTAGACGATCAATGATAAGTTGTGTTTCAGCATGTTTGGCAATGATACGTACATCCAGCGTATGTCCGATTTGATTTATTGCGGCGACAATCGCGCTATCGACTTTATTCTCTAACATATCACTAACAATGCCACCCTCTATTTTAATGTAATTAACGGGAAGCTTTTTCAGGTACGTGAAAGATGACAGGCCGCTACCAAAATCATCCAGAGCAAATTGGCAGCCAAGTTTTTTCATTTCAGTAATAAAATGTTTGGCTTGGCTAAAATTATGAATCGCTGTGGACTCTGTGATTTCAAAGCATACTTTATTTGCGTGCATATTAGTTTTTATAAATTGCTCATGTATAAATTTTGGCAAGGATTCATCACTAATCGAGTTGCCGGATAAATTAATTGCAATTTCGCTATCCATTGTCGAACTGAAGACATCCATATAGTAGTGAAACATAGTTTCTATCACCCATCGATCTATCGCTACCATAATTCCAGAGCGTTCAGCGGTAGCTATAAATGTTCCAGGCAAAACAAGATCACCTTTATTATCCAGCATACGGAGCAGAATTTCATAATGCTTAACTGAGCCATCATTATTTGCAAGTTCGATGATGGGTTGACAATAAAGGCGAAGCCGATCTTGCTTTAGTGCACTAGATAAATCAGCAACGTGAAGTATCTCTCTATGGCGTAGAGCCGATTCGCCCTCTTCAGCCTGGTATACGTGAACCTGATTTCTGCCATTATTCTTTGCCGTGTAACAAGCCATATCTGCTTTTCTTAATACTTCACTACTATTGTCAAGCTCTCCGGCGACGGCTACCAGGCCGACACTCGCACCAATCTGGAAAGTTTGCCTATCCCAGGCAAAATGATAATTACGTATTTCCGCAATTAAAGTCTCCGCAATCTCAAAGGCATTTTCCATAGGACAGTTAGCGAATATCAATCCAAATTCATCCCCCCCGAGCCTCGCCAATGTGTCGCGCTCACGTAGCTTATCTTGTAATAAGACGGCCACTTGTTTGAGTAATTCATCTCCTGCCGCATGACCTGCGACATCATTTACTATCTTAAATTGATCAAGATCAAGAAAACAAAGCACGTGCCGGTACCCTTGCTCCAGGCTGCTGGCCACGGCATGTTCAAGTCGTTTTTCAAATTCGCGGCGATTGACCAGGCCAGTTAACGGGTCATGTGTTGCATGATGTGCGATCTCCCTGGCCATTTGACGCTGCCGTGTGACATTCTTGAATACCATGACTGCGCCAAGAATATTCCCTGCTTTGTCCTGAATAGGTGCTGCAGAATTCTCAATACTGATTTCGCTACCAGCTCGACTGATTAAGGAAGTGTTACTTTCCAATCCTACAGGCTCCCCTCGCTGTAAACATCGAGCAACTGGATTTGGGGCGGCTTGACGTGTGCGCTCATCAATTATATTAAATATATTTTCCAGTGCCTGATCTTTAGCCTCATCAGAAGACCAGCCGGTAAGTGATTCCGCAATCGGATTTAGAAACTCTACAATACCTTTTGCATTAGTCGTAATCACCGCATCACCAATGGAGCGTAGTGTTACCTGGGCACGCTCCTTTTCCTCGAAAAGTGCTTGCTCCATCTGTTTGCGATTGGTTATATCCTTAATAGAAGCGAGAACCAGCAAGCCTTCATCAGACTGAAAAGGGCTAAGACTTACTGCAACGGGAAATTCCGTTCGATTTTTCCGCAACCCACGAAGCTCCCTGCCAACACCCATTTGGCGTACTGAAGGGTCACGGAAATACATATCGCGTTGCTGCTTGTGATCCTTATGCATCGATTCAGGTATTAAAACCTCCAATTTTTGTCCCAGTAGCTCTTGCCGTTGATATCCGAATATATTTTCTGTTTGTTGATTAATCAGGGTAATATGTCCTTTATCATTAACCGCTACAATGGCATCGGGTGCTGATTCCAGCAAGGCCCGGAACTTTTCTTCTGCCAGCTTGCGTTTGCTTATATCCTCAATCGCTAATAAGATGCGTTTCGAGTACCTGTCATGTTGTTGTAACTCGCGCGCATTAAAACGCAATACCATGACGCCATAGTCAGGAGAGACCAGTCTGGCCTCAAAATCACGTAATTCTGCCTTCTTTAAAATAGTCTTGTTAATACTGTCTTTTAAATTGGGGATGCGCCATAAAGTTTCCTGGAATTTTTCCAGTACGGACCTTTCCGTTTCTGGGACAGAAATTTTGAATGTCTTGTAGAATGAACGATTAGCTGAAATCAGATTGAGATTTTCATCTAATACCAGTAGCGGTTCACGCACAGTCTCCACAATACTTTCTGCGTAAATACTAACCGCCTCGGACACCTTCCGGACGGCTTCTTCGCGGATAGCGAGGTCCCAGGCTATCGCGTCTTTTATTCGACTCAAAATCAAATCATTGTCAAATGGCTTTTCAATGAAGTCGAATGCACCCGCTTTAAGTGCATGTACTGACATAGGTACGTCGCCATGACCCGTGATAAATATGACAGGGATTCTGATATGTTTCTTTGCGAGTTCTTCCTGCAATTCCAGTCCGCTCATGCCTGGCATGCTGATGTCCAGGGCAAGGCAACCCGGCCGCTCTTCTTTATAATTCTCAATAAAGGCTTCGCCTGAAGCAAACGCTTCCACAGACAGGTTCACTGTCTCAAGCAATAATACAAGGGCATCACGAACGGCTTGATCGTCATCGACAATAAATACTGTAGAATCGGTCTGCAAAATCATCTACTCCGCTACTATTGGAAGTGTGAAAAAGAAAGAACTGCCTGTACCAAGCTTAGATTCCGCCCATAAGCGACCACCATGAGCCTCAATGATAGATCGACTGATAGACAAGCCCATGCCCATGGCCATACCCTTAGCACCCTTGGTGGTAAAAAAAGGCTCAAAGATGTGGTTAAGTGTATCGGCATCGATGCCTGGTCCATTATCGGTAATTTCTGTCTGAAGCATTCCCTCTTTATCAAGAAAGCTACGAATGATCATTTGATGTTTTCTGGTTGGCGCCAGTTCCATGGCCTCAAGACTGTTGCGTATCAGGTTAACCAGCACCTGCTCTATTTGAATAGCATCCGCATGGATGCTTGGCAGGTTTACTGATAATTTCAGATGCAATTGGATTTTTTGCTTCTTTAGTTCCGATTCGGTAAAACTTAAAACCTCTTTTATTAAATCATTCAAATCAAGAATTGTCTTTTGAGGCCCCTGTTTTTTCACAAACTGGCGTACATGGCGGATAATTTCACTGGCACGCAACGCTTGTGTACTGATAGATTCCAGCACCGCATTAATCTTTTTCGGTTGTTTTATACCTGATTCCACCATCTTCTTGCTAGCAGCTGCATAAGTGCTTATGGCGGCCAATGGCTGGTTTAGTTCATGTGCTATACCAGTGGCCATTTCACCCATGGTATTGAGACGAGCCATGTGCGCCAGGTCAGCCTGGTGTTGTCTGGCCTGTTCTTCCGCCTGTTTACGCTCGGTGATATCTTCACCCGCACTCAATATGCCAGTGACACATCCATTGTCGTCATGCATAATGTTGTTGTGCCAAGCGATAACACGCTCTTCCTTCTTGCGAGTCAGGACTGAATTTTCGTAGTATTCCACGAATTCATGATCTCCTGCCATGGTCTGTTTAAACAATTGATACAATCCGCCCTCGAGCACGGATTGTGGTAGACAGGTCGTAAACCAGTTCTTGCCAATGAGTCCCTGTTCATCGTATCCAAGTAGCTCACAAGCCTTTCTATTCACCAGCGTGATAATGCCACTGGTGTCTAGCGCAACAATCATCGCTTCTACGGTGTCGAGATATCGCTGTGCCGTGTCGTGTTCTTCTCGAAGCGCTTCTTCTGCCTGCTTGCGCTCCGTCACATCCCTTATTGTACCCTCAATACCGGAGATATTTCCCTGCTCATCTAGATAAAAATGGGCATTGATAGCACCCCAAACAATGCTGCCATCTTTATGAACGCCTTCTACTTCATAGTTGTGCACGGCCCCGCCACTTGCCTGCATTGCCGCAAGTAATTCCTGGCGTTTTTGCGGGTAACGCCAGAATACGTTGGCAGGTTTTCCAATGAGTTCTTCAGGGCGATAACCGGTAACCTGTAGTGAGGATGGCGATACCTTGACAATACGATCGGTATTATCTATTCGGTAATATAGATCCTGTAAAGAATCCAGGATACCCCTGAGTTCAGCCTCAGAAGTTCGAATCTGATCCTCTGCCTGTTTTCGGTCTGTGATATCCAGCAAGGTCCCTATGATCGTCGGTTTGCCCAGATAGGTCGCTTGGGTGCCGAAGACTTCGGCGTCCCTGAGCTCTCCGTCTTTTCTAACCATGCGTGCACTATATCGAATGGATGAGGCCTCACCACTGAAACGTTTGCGAATATTCTCTTGAGCCATTGGCCAGTCCTCAGGATGAATTAAATCCTGTGGAGTAACCGTGTTGATTAATTCCTCGACATCATACCCAGTTATTTCGGCAAAACGCGGATTGACATACCTGAACCCATTCTCCTGCAAGAGATATATACCCACTAAGGCTTTTTCACTTAATGCCCTGAACTTTTGTTCAGATTCACGCAGTGCGTCCTCAGACTGCTTACGCTCAATAGCAATACCGGCAAGGCGGGCGGAGTCACAGATGAAATCGAGGTCTGACTCAGATGGTGTGCACGGTTCACGATGATAGATGGCGAAGGTTCCCAGTATATCCCCGCTGGAAGATATAATAGGCTCCGACCAACAGGCACGCAGTCCTGCATTTTCGGCCAGCCCTATGTAATTCACCCAGCCAGCATCGCTGTTGATGTCTTCGACGATCACCCTTTCACCAGTGTAGGCGGCAGCTGCACAGGTACCCACTTCAGGACCAATCTCGATTCCATCGATCGCCTTGTTATAATAATCAGGCAGGCTAGGCGCTGTACAATGGCGCAGATGCTTGCCATCCTCGTCCAGAAGTAACACTGAGCAGATCACCTCAGGATTATGTTTTTCGGCGTTAATAACCAGAGCCGTGAGGATCTCGTTGAGAGGTGCGCCGGTTGCCAGTTGCTCCAACACCTCACTGCGGTGCAATGCCTTTTCGGCCAGTTTGCGTTCAGTGATATCACGTAAACCCACAACCCTGGTCGGCTGTCCTTCCAGTTCAATAGTCTTGGCACGTACCTCGACGGGGATGATTGAACCGTCTTTAGCGACTACCTTAACCTCATAAGAACCTTCGTGGTCAACTAGCATATTTGCCACCACTATTTCTTTTGACTCCGGGGTAAGAAATTCCAGAAGATTCCTGCCGACGGTCTCCCTGGGCTCATAACCAAAGATATCGGTCGTCGCAGGGTTGACGTCCAGAATTTTACCCCCCTCATGCAAGAAGATTCCTTCAAACGCAGCTTCGAAGAAGTTAGCCAATCTTGTTTCACTTTTCTGAAGTGCAGCCTGCACTTGCCCACGCTGATGATAAATAGCAAAAATCATCATCATTCCTAACAACAAAAGAATGGCCAGGACTGTCAGTACTAAAATAACATATTGAGTAGTGTGAAGTGGATTGTAGGCCTCATGTTTGTCAATTTCGGTCGTCATTCCAAAACCGAGTTGTGCATCCCAGATCCAGGTACCAACGACGGTATTGCCCCGATAATCACGATATCCAGTTAAGTCACTATTGGATTCTTTACTAATAGCACTGGCCGCCATGCGTGTGAATGACTGTTGTGCCCTGGGTATGTCACTTATTTCACCTTGTAATAAATTGACGCCAGGGTCGCGTAGTTCGATATTGAGGATTCCATGCTCGTGGGGAGCGATAAGGCCAATGCCTCGAAGCTGATCATCGAAGCGACTGTTGCTGATTAAACGACCTTGATGATCAAAAGCATAGGTTTCTCCCGTTTTTCCGATGCGTCCTTTTTGTAAAAGTGCAGTGAAATTCTCTTCAGGATTAATGCGGAAAGCAAAGATGGCAATGACATTACCAGCCTCATTGAAGATGGGTGCACCGACAAACATGCTTGGCTGCCCCCCCCTCGATTGTCCGTTTTTGTCCACCAGAGGCACATCAGATTTCTCTGGTAGACTAATGGCAGTTTCGCCGCTCCAGACGCGCTGCAGGAATAATTTTTGCTTGGCTAAAAGGTTTTTTTTACCCACATTCAGGTCACGATTAGAGGCAATATTAATATTATCAGGTCCAATGATAAAGTAACCCTGGTAGCCAGTTGCTTGTTGCAGCGGTCGAAACCATGAGCGAAGCCGTGTCTGGGCATCAGCAGCAAGCAGCACTGACCGGCTATGTGAGATCTTCAGTAATGGTCCCACAAGCTGACGAATCTCAGCCGTATCTGACCAAACACTTGCTGTCGCTTTATTTTCCCTGATCCACGTTTTAACTGCCTCATGGGTAGTTGCCAAAACGGCATTAAGCGAATGACCTAGCCTGTCTCGTGTGTCAGTTGCGATCCTGTTTTGTATCATCCACGCCGATGTTACAACTATAAGGATGACAACGAATGACAAAGTATAAATATTTTTTCGGTATCGGCTCATTTCTTCAAGTCTAGTTATAATTATGTTCGACTGCCATCTGCTTCTTCAGAAGTGAGGTACAATTTTCTGACAACAGTTTAAGCGTGCTCAGTAACCGGTGATTTCGCGGCTAGCGCCATCGAGATATCTGCTGCTTAAATGAAGCAATAATAGCGTTGAGTTCAGGGATATCCTCTCTTAGCCGATCAATTGAAATTGGATTTGATTCCATATCCAGCGCGTAGATTTTATCCAGAGCGCACACGATAAGCGCAATCGGTTCTAACTTCCCATACAGTAGGCAGTTGATGTTCGTTTTATTGTGTCGTAACTCGGCAAACTCTACGGCAATAAGCAAGATCCTGGAGTCACTAAATATTTCTCTGGCACGGAATGTTCCCAATTATTACTCCGTTAACCGCATCTGTTTTATCCCTCGCCAAACCGGTGGAGACAATAGTAATCCAATAGTGAGATAGATTAATTGTAATGGAATAATGCGTATGTCTCCACTGCTGTCCAGTTCAAAGGTGCTATCGAGGAATTCCGGCTCGAATATGATCGTTCCTTCCTGCATATTGGCAAGCATTCCTGACACGGGTCCAACAAAGGCCCACAACTGACCTGTATCAGCCGGGTCACCTAGACCAATACGAATGCGCATACGTATGTTTCTCTTGTGGACAGCATGCCAAAAGTCGCTAATAAACCTGATGATCCGACGGCGAAATGCTTTTTTCCTGATCACCGAAAATGGTTTCGTCTTTTTATGTGGTGAACGTTCATTACGACTGGCCTTCTGTGCCAGTTCTTCAGTTTCAGGAGGGGTGGCTTTTGATTGAGCCAGGGGAATTCGTATACGAACAAGGCCAAATGCCCATTGCAGTTTAATGTAGCCTTGAAAGACCTGCTGCCAAGATACTTTAAACGTCACAGTGATCGGAATCGCAAGCAAGACGATTAACAACAGCAGGAATGCCACCACTCCACTCAGCATTGGCTTAAGCGTCTGTTAATCAGGAGACTTACTGCCTTTCGCGGTTGCCGTCTTACCAATAGTTTCAGCAACCTTCTCCAACACTGATGCGGTACCGGACTTGATCGGCTCAACACGAACACCATCTTTATTAATAATAACAAGGGCTACCGGCTTTACCCCGCCACCACCACCAGTACCACCACCGTGACCCTGCCCTTTTTGTGGATCAGTGCCCTGGCCTCCGCCAACGCCAAATCCAAAACCCACATTAACGAGAGGAATCAGGGTATTGCCTTCGATTGTGATGGGCTCACCAACGACCGTCTTGGTATTGAGCATGCGTTCGATCTCGGAAACAGCTTTATCGAACAGCTTATCGATGTCTTCCATAGTAATCTCCTATCACTATTATATTCCATGAGTGCTTAGCCAAATTGATTGGCAAATCCTTAATCATATTATCATCAATAATACGACGTAAGCGCTCACTGATTTAAATTAAATAGTCATGACGATAGAATCGCAACAGCGATTATTGTTATGTTGCTCTATACATTACAATAGTTCCTGGTCGGGAAATTGCAAGTGAAACCGAGTTGCAAATAGTCAAAAACGATTACTAATTTTAAGACCGCGAGTTATGTGGACACCCATCATAAAATTATGGACGTCCCATTAGGTGCTGATTTTATCCACGCTGATCATACCCATTGTTACCCTTTATCATCCACGGACACAGAAAGGTCAAATCGTTCAAGTTGAGTTATACTGATGCTTATATAAAAAGTAATTTTTGAATTTAAATCAATTATCAGTACACAAGAACCTTGAGAACAACATGCAAGACTCGATGCCTGTCATTTGCAATTGATGCTGAAGGAAAATATGTCATTTACACTCAAGTCCAGTAGATTTGATAATAATGGAGAAATTCCTGCCAGGTATACTTGCGAAGGAGATGACATCTCACCCCCACTGTCATGGGATAAAATTTCTGAAGACGCCCGTAGCCTGGTGTTGATTGTTGATGATCCAGATGCACCTGATCCAAAGGCGCCGAAAATGACCTGGGTCCATTGGGTGCTATACAATATCCCAGCAGACACCAATACTCTGGCCGAACAGTGTACGGCCGCAACATTACCAGCGGGTGCAGCCGAGGGGCTTAATGATTGGCAACGCCTCGGTTATGGCGGGCCCTGTCCGCCCATTGGACGTCACCGTTATTTTTTCAAACTGTATGCACTGGATGCCTTGCTTAATGACTTGAGCATGCCGACAAAGGCAGACGTCGAGGCAGCCATGCAGGGGCATATCATCGCACAAGCACAGCTGATTGGCACCTACAAGAAATAAACCCGTGCTACTTACTGCGTGATTGCCATATTTCAGAAATGTCGATCTAGCCTACAGCAGGGATTACTTTTCTGTATATCCGCATTTTAGCGGCCCACTCCATCAAACCACTAACACCTGTCGGGAGGTGCTCATGAATCCCGATCACCAGGGCCCCGCCTGACCTTAACACTCCCTGCAGCCGTTGCAGAACCGCACATTGCAAGTCATCATCATAATAGGTAAACACAAGATTGCGGCATAATATAAGATCGAATGTTTCCGTTGGCATCGTAGCGCGCACATCCTGTCGGATAATCCTGAGATTAGCCCGGTAGTCGGGTTTAAGACAGTACTGATCTGCCTGCTCGCTAAATATCGCATCGCGCCACACCACAGGCAGATTTTTAATACTGGCATAGGGATAACAGGCCTTGCTAACACGCTGAAGCAAATCAGGATTCGTATCGGTGGCAACAATACGCAGATGCAATCCGGGAAACCGTGCTTGTAACTGCAATTGCCACAGCAATGCAATCGAATAGGGCTCTTCGCCAGAACCACAACCCGCACTCCAGACCTTTAAATAATCTCTCTCCTGCTCAAGTGCCTGTTGCGCCAAGGCTGGCAATACCTCCTGGGCGAGGAATATAAACATCAGCTTGTCACGGTAGAAGCGGGAAATCGTCACTTGACATAAGCTATCAAGAACATGCCATTCATCTGCATACTCGTCCAGATAGCGGCGATAATCTGTAATCCCTGCCAGCCCAAGCTGCTTCATACGCCGGGCAATGCGTTTACATACCTGAGCTCGTACTTTACGGAAGCCCTGCCACTGCATGTGTAGTTGTGGTAAAGACCATTGTAAAAATTGTACACACTCATCATCTAGCATGACTTTATATCCTTGCGATGGCCAGGCAGTCTGGAACTATACAATTTCTGCATCGGTAATAGTCACATTGTCAGCCTCGAACAGCTGCTGTGACATCGGTATCACGACACATGCGCAAGCCGTTTTCAGCTCATCATAAATTTGTAGCGGGTCCTTCATATAGCGTCGTGAAAAATGAAACGGTACCAGTCGTGCAACACCGGCCTGTGTGGCAATTTCCCCACAGGCACGCGTGGTTAAATGGCCATTGCGTAACGCGTTGTCAGCTTCCGCCTCGGCAAATGCTACCTCACAAAATAACGTATGCGCATACCGTGCAAGACCAATAAGACGCTGACGGTTATCCTGTGTGTCGGCCAGATCGGTGGCATACACGATTTTTTTACCCACACTGATAAACAATAGATCGGTAGCCAGTGCCGCTACCTGCACGGTGCTGTCGTCTGGTAAATGAATTCTGGCGGTCTCGTTACCACATATCACGTTCTGCTTTAATTCATTCAGCCAGGGACCTGGTTCCAGACCCCGTGCCAGCAGACGATCCTTGCGTACATTGACCTGCTTGTCGGGCTCAAAGGCGTATGCCAAGACATGGGTGCCCTGGTGATCTAACAACACCGCTCGGATACAAAACCCTGGTTCCTGACGTAGCACCCCCTCTGTCACAACACTTTCCTGATGCAACTGTGGTTCGGGTTGGGTAGCCTGCAAATGAAAACAGCGCAGTCTATTGCCATCATATTCGTTGACCTCAAATTGAGGTCCGGGGAAAGTCACCCGATCCCATAACACACCCTGGATAAAACCCGCGATATGACGCGCCAGTCCCGGTGGACCATACAGTCGGCACGGGGGGAAATCACCAATACGGGATCGTAGCAGCCACACAAATCCGCCGATGTGATCCAGGTGTGCATGGGTAATGAAGACATCACTTACCTGATGTGCAAGGCGGGCAGACAGACGTTCGCCGCTGCCCAAATCAAACAACAGGCTGCGCCGTTGATAGCGAAGTCGTACATGCAATAGCGGATCGCCAAAGATACCGTTGATCATCGCCACATCGACGCTACCTACCCGGCCCACCAGACGCGGACCGTTATTGCCTTCAACCAATGGCAACACGTCCGTTGGCGGCAGATAGCCTAGCTGTGCTGTTGTCCAGGGCGTCGCCGTTTCCACTACCCCATCTGCTGTGCGTGCTGCATCACGGATCAAAAGGGTGTCAGGATCACTGACCCTGGCCGGCAGGATCAGCGTTAAGCAGTTTCCCTCCAGCTGGTGCACCTCCCCCATCGTCAGGGTGCGTTGAGCATGTATCAATGCAATTTGTCTTCCTGTCCAGGCGTGTACTTGCTCTAGTGGTGGTGGCGTGCCGATGATATTGATGCTATCGAGATCAACATATTGCCTGATCCCGTCACCGAGGTATTGGTCCCATTGTTCGGTACGTCGTCGGGCACGCACCCGTTTACCAGGTCGCGTAGCAGCTGCTGACACAGAGACCACATACACCTCCGTTGACATTGCTGCATCTAGCATATGCAATTCATCCAGCAGCGGCGGTGTCTGGTTTATTGGTGTGACTACCAGGAGGACATCAGCCTGAACCTCTGACACCAGGCCTTCAATCAATTCGCGTCCAGCCACGCCACGTACAACACCCGGTCCGTCCACCAACATCATGCCGTCGCGGACACGTGGTAACAAGCAACGCACCGCCGACATCAATGGCAGGCGGAAACGACCTGCATCCAGTGTACAGAGTCCTGCATACCCTTGTACTTGCCAGCCACCCTGTTTCCACTGGCCCAGTGTCACCGCTCCCGGTACACCCATCAACGGCGATCCCGGATCGGCACTGATACAGCTGCAGTTGCGATTTGCCTGTGCTAGGTGTTCTGCCAACTGTGTTACCAATGTTGACTTGCCTACTCCGGGTGCACCGAACAGTAACACGCGCCGATCCTGTTGAAGTACCGACGCGATGATCTCAGTCGGATCACCACTTAATAGCGGAAAATTATGTTGTCGTTTTATTGAACCCATAATCAAATGTGGGGCGACTGTCCCGAAATCACCCCGACTTGCGTTCCCACACTAAATGACCGTTTCGATATACCTGTCTGATACGATGCAAGGGGATCGTATGAGTAACTCCCTCGTCATCTACCAGCTCGAAATCAAAATGATCTTCGTTGTCAAAATAGAGCGTCTTTAGTGGCACAGAAATAATCCGATCTTCGATGCGATCATAATAACCGATAATAAATTCAGCATCACCATATTCCTCGTCCCAGCGGATACGGTTTAATAGTTCATGTATCGGTATCATGAGATAACTTTTTCGTGCATAAAGCCTCAGTCAGTGACAAGCATTGATCCGTATGCAGTACCAGCAAACTGGATACAACACCGATCACGGTACCCATGTTGCCCTCAGGCCAGCGGCTGAAGCAGCTTGCACCTCCGACTCACTGGCACGTACACTCCGCAATCCCACCAACGGATAGCAGGACGTTTCCCCCGCTTGCGCATGGAGATCACTGACCCACCATAATGGAAGTCATTCAGTGCAGCTTTTTCAAATTTACCTGCAACCATGAAGATGGAATTAATCGAGCTTCAGCAACGCATATCGCTTTCGCTGCTCGCGTGACCATAGTGACACGCCAGACCTCTGACCAACGGTTTCAATATCTATAATGTAATCCGGATCATCGAAGTCAATGTTGCACTTAGCATCCTGTTCATCCAGCCTGTCCGTCAGATAATGATCCAGTAAACGCTCCTCGTCCTGACTGGATAAGCGGCCTTTAAAACCACGTCGATGCATGCGTACATGAAAGCTGCCACCAGCCAGTTGCATCAACCATGGCTCGACTGTTTGCTTAAGTTGCGCCTCGAATTCAGCCGGCACCTGAAAATCAAAGGTCACGGATGCAGGCATAATACGACTGATCATATCATCCAGTGCGGCTGCCATCTGGATCTCATTACTGACATCCTCGAGAAATTGTCCGATATCATTCACTTTCATGACTAACACATTAAAGTAATCCGTCTTGCCAGTGGGACCGAAGCTTTCAAGGAAATTGATCGCCTGCTGAAAATGGCCTTGGTGTATGGTAACTACAATGTTCCAGTCTTGCATGTCATGATCCTTTCATTGCTTGTTCCCGCTGTCTAGCCAATACTTCAGGTAGAATATTCACATTTGCTCAACATGACGTTACATCATGAAAAATTGATTACCTCGATCGTATATAGAGCCCCGGGGCTTACATAGTATTATATTAACTTGTTGTAATATTCTCCGGGCCACTCATCATTCATATCTGTCAGCCAATTGACGAATTTATATTAAGGGAACATCTGATCCATTCATGGATTGGTATCTGGAGGCCAAAAAGTTCCTGGCTCAGCAAAAAACATCTTGCTAATAGCCGCTATTAACTGCAACCTCCACCCAATCCAGAATTAACCAGAGGTTCCTTAACTATATGAGCAATTCCGGTCTGATCATCCAGTTCATCTGCCAGTGACTATCGTCATAAAGCTCAAGACAGACGGCAGCACCCGGCTGAAAGGCCGTTTTGAGTCTGTTTTCATCCTCGACAAGCATATGCGAGACCAGTTTGGCCATGAATGGCGAATGGCCAACAACGAGCATATCCCTGCCCCAACTTTCACTCTGCCAATCAAATGCGCCGGGATTGTCATTAGGATTAATGAGGCCGCTGATCTCCAAATCAACCCCTGGTGCAATGGCAGCCGCAAGACACTCAGCCGTCTGTTTGGCGCGCAGCTTACCGCTGTGTATCGCCCTGCTGACCTGAATATCTGCCTGTTTAAGAAATGCAGCCAGCCGATCAATATCTCTCTTGCCTTGATCGGTTAAGGGGCGTTCCGCATCGACTTCTTTTGTACAGGCTTCACCATGCTGCACGAGATATAACTTCATACCTATCACCTCACAGTCATAACTAAAAATCTTACTATCCAGTCCTACGATTTACTATAAAACAAAACGTCGGGCATGACACATTCCAGATGATGAAAACCCGGAACCCGAAACCCGAAGCTTCTCAACGGGCTTAGATAAATAAGAGTATAGCAGCGAGTATTTATAATCACAGAAAATTACATAGCCATGACGATGAACATCATGCAACTACTTGCGTGATTATCAACAGCTATTTATCTGTCTTGTTTGTATGATTTCCGAGAATAATCTATGAGTGATGTGACGGTTCACGATATCACAGTAACCACTGATCTAGAACCATTTGACTGATCTTGATAACATACCATAATAAAGGGTCAGCATTTATAATAGCCGAATCTGTCTTTGACTCTACTTTTCGTATTTTTAAAATTATTTGTAACATAGGATGGGGCATGTTTATATGAAAGTAATTTGCATATACCACCGATACCTTCTACTTATATTACCGTTCTTGATCTGCTTTTTCTCTTCTCTAGCAGTGGGATATTGGGCACCAAATGGAGTTTGGACACCAGATGATACAATCTGTATTAAATTTGACCCGTCTGATGATAAAAGAATAATAATAAATAAGGTTCTCATTGATCACAAAAAATGGCTGGAAAATGACTCAGAAGGAAGTAAGGCAGAATTATGCAACGTCGATCTCAGAGGCATGACAAATATTTTTGAAAAAAGGAATTTAGAGAGAGCTAATCTTAGGTATGCCAAATTAATTGGTTTGAATCTAACCAATACCAATCTTCGCGAAGCAGATTTACAAGATGCTAATTTAACGGGTGCAATACTCATCAACACTGAATTAGAAGGAGCAAATTTTAGAAATGCAATAGTAGATAATGTCCGATACGAACCAGTGTCATTACCAAATGTACGTAATTTTGGTAGCATTAAAGGCTTAAAAACCCTATCGTCAGGTAAAAATCAGTATAGCGGTCTTTCAGAATTACGCACAGAATTAAAAGTTGCAGGACTTCGGGAGCTTGAGCGTGAAGTCACATATGCGTATGAACACACTGTAGCTAATGACTCGAATGATATAATTAAATTATTAAAACGTTTTGCGTTTGAATACACCACAGGATATGGCTTGAATCCACATTACGCTCTGTATATCCTTGGAATATTTTTCTGCTTGTTTACTGTATTTTATACAATAGTAATTTTCCTGAACGGAAAAGATGGTATTTGGCAAGAATGGAACAAAGATCGTTGTAGAGATTATCTCGGCTCCAGTTCTGAGAATCGAATTCTGTTACAATTTTCAGATAGAAGAGCTTTTCTGTTCGGATTACAGTTTAGTGTTATCTCTGCATTACGCATTGGGTGGAGAGATATAAATTTTGGTGGATGGGTACAACAACTGAAACCCAGAGAATACATCCTTCGTGCTACTGGATGGACGCGGTTTTTCTCGGGCATACAGTCTCTGTTAAGTGTTTACTTCATTGCTATGTGGTTCCTTACAACATTCACAAGACCATTCGAGTAGTTTTGTAATTAAACGGACATATATGGACATCCCGGTTTGTCAATACTATCCTATCCTCATGATGCCTAACATGCATAATGTTCGATAAGATAACCCGCCGCCCAAAAACCCGGTCATCTATCCGAGCACCCATCTTGAGACTATCAATAACATAAGTCCGAGCACAAGCCTCCGCTGCTACACACTTTGGTCATTGTGATTCGCCTTTGTGCATTCAGCGCCCGTCATACAAAACTAAACCCCTTTCGTAATACCATATAGTCGCCCACAAGACATAATGTTTGGGGTCAGAGTAGAATGGCACTTACTTAAGCGCAAGCAATTGAATTGAATTGAATTGAATTGAATTGAATTGAATTGAATTGAATTGAAAATAAAAAGACCGGAACCATGGTAGGCTGTAAATCGCCAAACCCACAACCTGCCAAAAGGAACCGGTCATGCATCAGATTACTCGCCCATCCAACAAACATCAATACCATCGTATCAAGGCTTATAGTAAAAAAAGTAACAGCTATGCCTTCTTCAATTGTCTGACCAGTGACGC
>Ga0209633_10001002_pt1 | contig 30667 bp, 20 predicted proteins | sample Cruoilmetagenom1_FD_187290 | JGI IMG/M metagenome (GOLD analysis project Ga0209633, IMG submission 187290) | Oil polluted marine microbial communities from Coal Oil Point, Santa Barbara, California, USA - Sample 1 (SPAdes) (version 2) | ecosystem: Environmental > Aquatic > Marine > Oil seeps ... | reverse complement strand
CCACCAATTACAATTACATCAAATGTATTTTCTAAATTTGAATTTTCCATTTTATTTAGCAAACTCACTGTTTAATATTTCGGTTACTTGATCCATGTTTTGGATACTTGTAGTTGCTTTTGCTACTTTACCATTTTTGTAATAAATTGTAAAAGGTAAGCCAGCAAATCCTTGACATTCTGGTAGATTTCTAATTACACCAGCTTCTGGTATATCAAATAACATATCAAAAAATTTTACATGTGAATATTCACCTTCTATTTCGTCCATAATATCATATACTGGCACACACATTGGTCCCATTCTTCCACAACAAACCATTACATTTTCATTGCTATTTATTATTTCTTCTAGTTCAGAAGCTGTAGTTATGTGATCTAAACTTGTTTGTAAAGTCATTTTTTTCCTTTTTATAAATTAATAAGTTATTCAACTATTGTGTGATGCAACTTACTTCTTATGGGTTCAACTTTACTGGATTATTCTTTGTGTTTCATAATCTTCTCAAATAGTAAAAATTAATGCAAAATTTTATTTTCTTGACATCAATTACTTTTTTTAGTATATAGCAATATGATATCATTTTAATATCACTTAATTTTGGAGGTAGGATGAAAAAGGAAATTACTAATACGCAATTTGGTGGGTGGGCAATTTTATTTTCTAATATTATTTTTGCACTTATTGCCATAGCTGTTTTTGTCAATGGAGTCATAATGTTAAAACAACACTACAGTGATGGCGGATATGTCTTGGCTTTAGGAATAGTTCTTTTTTTAGTCTCTCTTTTTATTTTTGCAGGATTATTTACTATTGAACCTAACGAGGCTGTTGTTTTAATTCTTTTTGGTAAGTATGTTGGCACTGATAAAACACAGGGCTTTCGTTGGGCAAATCCTCTTTATACAAAAAAGAAAATTTCATTACGAGTTAGAAACTTTGATAGCGAAAAACTAAAGGTTAATGACCAAAAGGGAAATCCAATTGAAATTTCTGCAGTTGTTGTTTGGAAAGTTGAAGATACTGCTGAAGCTGTTTTTGAGATTGATGATTATTTAAATTACGTACATGTTCAATCTGAATCTGCAATAAGACATTTAGCAACTTCTTATCCTTATGATGATACTGAGGGAGAAAAAATAAGTTTACGCTCTTCTATAGATGAAGTATCTGAACATTTACAGAAAGAAATTCACGAAAGAGTGAGTGCCGCTGGAGTTATAATTTTAGAGGCCAGAATAAATCATCTAGCTTATTCTCCGGAAATTGCCCACGCAATGCTGCAGAGACAACAAGCCCAAGCAATTATTGCTGCACGACAAAAAATTGTAGAGGGTGCAGTAGGTATGGTTGATATGGCATTAGATAAGCTAAAAAAACAAGGCATTGTTGAGTTGGATGAAGAAAGAAAGGCAAATATGGTGAGTAATTTAATGGTTGTGCTTTGTTCAGATAAAGCTGCACAACCAATAATTAATGCTGGTTCTTTGTACTAAATTATGGCACAAAAAAAAGCAGTCATATTGAGAATAGACCCGAAATTATGGGAAGACCTAAATGTTTGGGCAAAGGATGAGTTAAGAAGTCTCAACGGACAGGTGGAGTATGTTCTTCGTGAAGCTGTTAGGAAAAGAAAAGGAAATAAAAAGAAAAATTGATTTGTAATTAATCGAGTAGTAATGATGTCAAAACTAAAAAAATTATTCTATTCAATATTTTCTTTGGCATTAAAAACATGGTTTAGATCTACTCCTCTTACTTAAAGAATAAAACCTCCGAGATTTTGAATACCTTGGAGGTTTATCATTCAAATTAATTTAACTTCAACTCTGGCAATCTTCCCGGAGTATAAGGTGCTCCTGAACTTTCTAATTTTTTCTCAAGATTTGTAATATCTATTTTGTTTATTTGTTTAATCCTTTCATATATTGGTGGAAATTCATTTAACAGAATATCATAAACACTGTTTTCCTTTTCTGTAATTGGCTCAGTAGATCTCCAATGAGTCCACCTTAAAACAGAAAGTCTTTCGTTAATTGTATGTTGAGAAGGAGCGTTTTCTTCTGCACTTGGAGACTTGCTATCTCTTGTAAATCTAAGTGATAAATCGTCTAATTCCTGAGCAATTCTATTTGCATCAACTAGAACTTCTGAACCAACTGTTGGAGTTGTAATTATTGCTTGTTTTATCTTATCAACTTTTGAGATTAAATCTTTTAAAAATCTTTCTGTTCCAGATATCGTTCTTGTAAGCTCTCCCGCTTTTCTTTGAAACGCAATAAGTTCTTCAGTTTCATTTGTTTTTGGGGTTGATTTGTCCAACGGAACAACATTAAATTCAACTGTTTCAGAAAGTTGTTTTTCTCCATCTCTTGTAATTAGTGAAAGAGCGACTTTATATTTTCCGGTTAATACAAGCGTGCTGCTTTTCGGTTTCGCTTTAGGATCAAATTTCGCTTTTTCCGAAATTGGGCTTGTGCTTTGATATCGTAAATCCCAAACCTCTCTTTGAATTCCTTTTTTGGTACTTTTTGTTAATTTACGAATTACATTATCGTTCTCATCAGTAATTGTAAATACCAAATATGGATCAACTTCATTTATCTCTTTTCTAAGCTCTACGTTTGACGGTTGTGGAATTGCTTTTCCATCTTTAAATAATTCCTTTTCTTTTTTCTGGCGAATTTGTTTTAGTGTTTTTGGTACTTCTTTAAGAAAGTAAGTAAAGGTTGCACCAAACTCTGGATTCTTTGCTTTATAATAGTTAGATCCTTGTCCATATCTTGAACTGCTTTTCATAAATAAGCGAGCATCTTTTACTGGGAATAAAATCGCTTCTTTTTCAAATGATTTTTCTTTTAGATTTCTCAAACTAGAATAATCATCCAAAATATAAAATCCTCTGCCAAATGTTGCTAAAACTAAATCACTCTCTCTTTTTTGAATTGCAATATCTTTTACACTAATTGTTGGAATTCCAGATTTTAATTGTGTCCATTTTTTACCTGAATTGTTAGAGAAAAATATTCCAAATTCAGTTCCAACAAAAAGTAAGTCTGGATTTACAAAATCTTGTTCTATTGAATTAACGGATCCATTTTCCGGCAAGTCTCCAGAAATTGATTTCCATGATTTTCCTTTATCTTTGCTCATTAAAACATAAGGTTTAAAGTCGTCTCTTTTCAGATTGTTAAACGTTGCAAAGACAATATCCTCATCAAACTTTGATGGTAAAATATCACTAACGTAAGTGTACTTTGGAACGTCTGGAAACTTACTTATATTCGTCCAGGTTTTAGCATCTTCACTCACATGAATAATTCCATCGTCCGTTCCAGAATACAATAAATTCTCTTTCAAAGTAGATTCACTCAACGATACTATTGTTCCCCAAAGAGAGGTTGATCTATCTTTGGCAACGGCATCAATGCTCCAGTGTTTGTCCATTACCTTCCAAGTATTTCTATCAGTTTTAGTTGTCAGATCATCGCTAATTTTATTCCAACTATTTCCTCTATCCTCGCTTCTGAAAACCATATTGGCAGCACAGTAAATTCTAGTGTTTTTGTGTGGACTTATAAACAAAGGAGTGTCCCAATTCCACTTAAATGAATTTTCTCCTGTTTTTGGTTCTGGCCTAATATAAACTGCTTCCTTTGTTTTTCTATTATATCTTACCATTCCCGCATATTGAGATTCTGCATAAACCGTATTTGGGTCAGTTGGATCAACAGCCGACCAGAATCCATCTCCACCATTAGTTACAAACCAATCGCTATTAATTATTCCATCGGAACTAATTGTTTGCGATGGTCCACCCATACTGCTATTGTCTTGAGTTCCTCCGTAAACAAAATAGAATGGTTCACTATTATCAACAAATACTCTATAGAATTGAGTTATAGGAAGGTTTTCTTTGTAGTCGTAAGTTTCTCCACCATCAAAGGTTTCGTAAATGCCGCCATCTCCTCCAATTAAAAAGTGCAAAGTGTTGGTTGGATTTATCCACATTGCATGATCATCAACATGTCGGTTTTTTAGCCCAATGTTTTTCCAAGTTTTGCCGCCATCAACAGTAACTTTTGATCTTACATCCATCAAATATATTTTATCAGCGTCTATAGGATCACAAAATATTTCATTAAAATATTGTCCTGATGAATAAGTGTCGCTCATTTTTTCCCAAGAAGCTCCTCTATTTGTTGATCTGAAAAAACCTCCTTTATTATCCGCAGCTTCAACACTTAAATAAATATTTTCAGGATTTGCTGGTGATATGTCCAAGCCCATTCCGCCCATATCAACCTTTGGTAAACCTTTCATAATTTTATTCCAGGTTTCTCCAGCATCGATTGATTTGTAAACTGCTGATTCCGGTCCACCACTAATTTTAGTAAATGTATGTCTTCTTCTCTGCTCCGAGGTTGCATACATAATATCAGGGTTTCTTGGATCTATAATTAAATTGTTAACTCCTGTATGTTCGCTAATTTCTAAAACTATCCTCCAAGCTTTTCCGCCATCAATTGTTTTGTAAAGTCCTCTTTCTCCTCTGGAACCCCAAACAGAACCTTCCGCCGCTACAAAAACTATATCTGTATTTCTTGGATCAATTATAATTTTACCAATTTGTCGCGATTCTTTAAGCCCAACATTTTTCCAACTCTTACCACCATTTATGGATTTATAAACGCCATCGCCATAGCCAAGTGCCCGCTGGTGATTATTCTCTCCTGTTCCTGCCCAAACTACATTTGGATTATCTGGATCAATTTCTAAACAGCCAATTGAGTATGCTCCATAATTTTCAAATATCGGCTCGAATGTGGTTCCCCAATTATTAGTTTTCCAGATATTACCACTTGAAACCGCAACATAATATTCACTTTGGTTTTTAGGATTAACCGCAATATCAGAAATTCTACCGGAAGTAAAAGCAGGGCCAATACTTCTCCACTTTAATCCGCTGTACATTTTAGTTTTAACTGAATCTTTTTCATCAGAATTATCTTTTGAAAAAGATTGAATCGGAACTAAAAATAATAAAATCAGTATAATTTGTAATTTTTTATACATAATAAACCCCTTAGGTTAATTTTGTTTAGATGTTAAAATAAAAATAATAATCTTTAGTTGTAATTCATATTTATAAGTCTTTTTTGTTTGTTGATAAATATTAAAACCAAATTAGTTTTAGGATAATTTTCAATGTTTTGTCTATCATTGCTAATCAATCGTTTTTGTTGGATGTGACAATCTGTTAAATTTTTCGTTAATTTAATAGACTGCCACGACTTCTAAAAGATAAAAGTTTCGAAATGACAAACAGTTAAAATCAGAAAAACACTTTAGTTTTAGTATATCTATCATAAAATTCTTTCATGAAAAATAGAAAAAGTAATTCTCTAAAATTTGCTATTGCTTTAACAATAGTTATTCATGTGTTAATTTATTTTTTGTTTAACTTAGTCTTTCTTAACTATAAATCTGACTCAATAGATCAGCATATAATTGTTGAGTATAAAACATTTAAAAAACAAAAACCTAAAATTAATTATCGAATTCAAAAGCAAGTACAATCGATTAAAATGAGTTCAAAGAAAAATATTTTATTTAACAATAACCCTGTTAAAAATTATTTTGCAGGAACCGATTCAACCAATATTGAACAAATTGATTCTTTGGTTTATTCACACAAACACTCTGATTCATCTAAATGGTTTGAAAGGTTTGTTCTAGAAAACCCTAGCATAATTTCATTAAAATTAGCTTTAACGCAAAACATAAAGAACAAAATTATAAAAGAAACAGAAGCTGAAATAGCTGTTGAAGGATTAAAAAAATATACGAATGATTATTATAATTTGAAATACCCAACACCTCTTTCAAAATTTGGAGATCCAGGAAGGGGAAGCATGATTAACATTCCTGTTGATGATGTGATTAACTTGTTTAAATAACTTAGATAGAATTGCACTATTCCCTGGATACTTTAAACTCAACTCTTCTATTTTTTGCTTTTCCTTCTCTTGAATTGTTTTCTGCTATTGGAGTACTTTCATTTAAACCACTTGTTTTTAAGCGTTTTTTATCTATTCCATGTAGAATTAAATATTCCTTAACAGATTTTGCTCTTCTTTCTGAAAGGTATTGATTATACACTTTTGGTCCGTCACTATCTGTATGTCCTTGTATTTCAATTTTTAGATCTGAAAGTTTAGTAAGCTCTATAATTAGCATGTCTAATTTAACTTTAGATTGATCCGTTATATCATAACTATCAAAACTAAACTTCACGTTTTCAAAAGCTATTGTATCTTCATTAAATTTATCTTGTTTGTTGATTTTCAACTCAACACGTCTATTTTTTGCTTTTCCAGCCTTGGTTTTATTTGTTGCTATTGGTAGTTCTTCACCAAAATTAGCCGTAATTAAACGGACTTCTTCTATTCCATTGTTTATTAAGTAATTTTTAACTGACTCCGCTCTTCTTTTTGAAAGTTTTTTATTATATGCTTTAGGACCAACACTATCTGTGTGTCCATTTATTTCCAGTTTTATATTTAACTCTGTTGTTAGAGTTTTAATAATTTCATCTAATGTTTCTTTGGTTTCGTAAGTTAGTTTATCACTATCAAATTTAAATTGCAGATTATTAAATTGTTGTTCTTCCTCGTGTAATACTTGTTGCTCTGATTTATAATACTTCTTTGCTTCCTTTATAGAAGAATCTTCCGCAATAGCGATTAGTTCTTCTTTCTTATCTTTTGATTTTTCTTCGCTTCTTTCATCTTCAACTATAAATTTAAGCCCATCTATAAAATCTCCTTCATGTACTGAAATAATTTCAAAAGGGAATTTGTTCGGATAAGATTTCATTTCTAAATTATTTAATTGATTAGAATCTATACTCGCAAAATATGATCCAGCTTCAAGTCCAAGATAATTAAAATATCCATCCGACTCAGTTGCAACTCTTTTTACAAGGGTAGAATCACTATTATAGATATTGACCAACATTCGCCCTTGTCCATTATTAACTTTGCCTTTATTAAGATAAACGATCCCAGATACTTCACCTAAAATTTCTATTGGAACCTCAATCAACTTAAACTGATTTGGGTTTATTGACACATTTATCGTCGGTTTCTTAATTCGCCACGCAATATATTCAAATCCGTCACTTGTTAACTCAACAAAATAATTTGTGTAGGGTTCAAGATTATATATCTGGATTGTTGTATCTTGCTCATTAGACTTAACGAGTCCACCATGTATGTGGACCTCAAGTCCATTAACTTTTGGTTCATTATTATCACGTAAATTATTGCCATTTATATCAAGATATGGTAAAATTACAATACCTGAGCGTCCAACACTCATCCTATTATTTCCTGCAAAATAGTTGGTATTTTGGTCATACATCAAACTTCCTCTTGCGGATTGGTATAATGTTGTTATACCATTACTTGAGCTAACGGATGCACTTGTTTGTGAAAAAGGTAATTCATAACGCACTCCAACTTGAACATTAAAATAGTCGTAGAAAAAGTTTTTTTCTACTAGAGCGTTTATGTTAAATTTATCGAACAATTGCTTCTCTAAGGTAACTTTTAAAAGATCTACCTCGTTACGATTATACTCGTATCTCATTTGTGGTCTAATTATAAATCTTTTAGGTAATAAAAATGAAAAAACTAAGTCACTATATAATTGTGATTCTGTAGTATTATAAAATATTGCATTTGTCGTAAAATTGGTGTTTATTCCAAAGATTGATCCGGAAAACATTAAGTTAGCATTTGTAAATTTTGTGTTTGGAAATACTGTTTGAGATAAATTAAATCTGGAATAAAGATTAAGACTTCCTAAACGTATTGGAGTAGAAACTGTTAGTTTTCTTTCTTCTAATCTATTTGTGTTTATCGCTTTTTGATCTTTATCAAAAACAGTGTAATTTACCTCGAATTGCAAATTTGATGGCATTCGATAACTAAGTATTGCGTTTGATTTAACACCAGCTGCAAATTCTCCAAATAAAAGTAGGTTTGATGTAAGACTTAATGATGTATTTAAAAATGGTATAATTCTTTGTGATTTAGATTCTATTGAGGAAAGATATTCAACTCCTCCACCAACCGTTAAATAACGATTTATACCATAATTTAATTTACTTCTTGTAAACATACTGTTTTCTGAGTCTTTTACAATTCCAGCACTTGTGGTATATTCAAACTCATGTTCCGGGAGAAAATTATAAGGGATACTTATATTCTGCGAACTAGAATGCTCCTCTCCCCAAGGACCATAAAAACGAAGATTTAATTCCGTATTTCCATATATAAGAGGTACTTCAAAAGTATAAAATCCTGAGTCATCTGCTTTTACATAATCAACCAAAACATTATTCATATATAATTCAACTATCCATCCAGGTTTTGTGTAGTCACTTATTGTATGATATCCGAATGATCGTCTAAATGAAGTAGGAGTATTGGTCAGTTGCAAACCAACAACAGGGGCAAATATTGATGAAATTGATCTTGTGTAAATATTTCCAAGTCTAATTTGCCTTAACATTTTATTATTATTATTTACATAACGCCAGAAATATGTTAAGTGTTTATCGGACAAATGCTCGCCAAAAGCATAATTAAGATTTACTTTTGTTTCTCCTCCGGCAACAATACCACCCAAAGCTAAATTAATTCTTGTGTTTTTGGTATTATTTTTTAAATAATTTATATTACTAATTGCCCAATCAGCCATACCAAAATGGAAGAGGTTAAAACCTCGTTCAATAACAGTATCAGCTATTGTTTTTCCAGCTAAACGAAGAATATTTTTACGCATTTTTTTAAGACGCATTTCTCTAATTGCCGGTAATTCTATTTTTGTTACTAATTCAACAGAAAGTTTCCGAAAATTAAAATCGCAATCTAACTCAAAAATGTCTCCAAAGTAATTTTCATTTAAATACAAGTTTGTTTCTGTTCTAACCAAATCATTAGGTTTAAGGTTTGCAACTTTATCATCATAATGAATTGTTTTAGAAATGTTATCAATGAGAAAAGTATTTTCAGTGTTTATAAAAAATCCAGTTAGTGTATCAATTCCAGGTAAAATTGTATTTTTGATTTTTAGAAAGTCAAAAACATAATTAATCGGAAGATACAGTGTCTTGTTGTTTTGTACTAAAGCAGGAATTTCAACCATTCCAATTTCATCAACAATTAGAGAAACAGATGTTTCTTCAAATTCATCAACTTTTTGAGAAAAGCTGTTGTGGGGATAAAGGAGCAACAAAAGAGAAAAAGACGCCATGATCCACCATTTAGTTCTATAACTGTATAGCAGTTTCTGCTTTTGGTGAATACAACTTCTCATTTAGTTAAAACCTTCTATTTCTACTATTTTTGCATACTTAATTTGAAACTAGAGCTCGAAACTACTTCTTTTTATTATATTATTTATCCAAAAATGTCTTTTAAGAATAATTTAGTTTGAAACTCTTGCTTACTAACGCAAGAATCCCCTGTTTAATTAGAACTAACACACAATTCTTATTCAACATTCTAAATCAATGTTTTATCTACTATTATTATATAGCAGTTTTAATTTCATTAACTATTGCTTTGTCTTTAATTAAACTTTTTCAAACTTATTGTATATCTTATTTATCTATTGTGCATTAAACGTAATTTCAAAAGAACCACTATAATTTCCTGCAGGAGTACTTGCTGGAGTACCAACAGTTAAAGTTCCACCAACCCATACCTCAATAATCTTATCCGTTGGTGTAAATGGCGAACTAGGATAAAAATCATCTATAGCTAAGACCATTGTGTTTCCTGAACCGTCATTAAGGTTTACTATATTCCCTATTGTATATGTTAAAAGCTTGTCAACATAAACTGTCACTTGAATTATAGCTTTATTTCCTTCGTCTGAGGTAAATAAAACAACGCTTCCTCCAGACGATCTTACCCCGGAACTTGACATTGTCACCGTTCCACCTGACGCTCCAGTATAAAAAGTTCCAAAAGATAAGTCTTGTAAGGTAATAGCATCTTTCTGCGCCTTTAACGACAAACCACTAAAAAGAAATATAGCAACTCCATAAACAAGAGTTCTTGTATTAATACTACATAACAGTATTTTCAAAAATAGTTTCAATTTTACAAGTATAATTTTTATTAAAGCAAGTGATATACAATACTTAAAATTTTTTGCGGATTTTATAAAATTGACATTTCGAAATGAACCCGTCAAAATGAACGTCGGATAAACATTGTTTTTTTGTGATGAGAAATCTCTCAGCCATACTTGAAACAAAAAATCTCTCACAAAAAACATGTTCGAGATGACAACTTTTTTATAATCCTAAATCCAATTGTGATTGTATATATTAAATTTTGTCCTTTTCGCATAGTTTTTCTTATTAAGTTTAATTCAACCGCAACTCTTTTGTTATAATAAAAGAATCTTTGTCTTCTCTTTTGTCAAAATATTTTAATAACAGCCGTCCATTATCATAATTCACATTTTTATAATTTTTTAAGTTCAGCTCACATTTTCTTATTAAATTTGGAGTGTAAACGGCAACACCTTTAATTTTACCTACCTGACTCATTTCGCCTTCTTTAGAAATATATTCAACATCAACATCTCCATAAACAGACATATTTCCTTTACGGTTAATATCAAATTTAATTGTGGGGACTGTATCGTCTTTCATTTCAAAAGATAAGTTGGATAGATTTAATTCTGTTGTTGATTCACCAACACGAATTATTGCCGGAATTGTTACTCCATAAATTGGAACCAAACGCACAACAACACCATTTACATCTTTAAGAGAATCTTTATCACCATGTTCTAAAACATCATCATTAAGAACACCTCTAAAATAAATATGTGAGCGATATTCACCATCAGTTAAAAGATTTTTTTTCCTTAGTTGAACCTTTACTACTTGAGTCTCTTTCGGTTGCAAAGTAACAGTTCTAGGATAAATGCGAAGATAAGGGTCAGCAAAATATTGACCAGAATCTGGTTCAGTTATATTTTCAAAACCACCATCATCTTTCATTCTTATTTGAACAATAGAAATATTGTATTTAGCAACCTCTTCTCCTGTGTTTGCTAAATTTAAAACTTGCATCCTTTTGTTGTCTTCAAAAACAACTCTTTGCGGAAATATTACAAGATCTCTCTGAGCAAAAATAATTTCAGAAAAGCTCATCTGAGATAAAATTAGTACAAAAATTATTAATATGAATCGTTCTTCTAGCTTATAGAAAGATTGTCTCTCTAGTGAATTAACCATAGCCATAGTAATTTATAGTTATTTATAAGTTTATATTTTTAGTAATCTATGAATATTAACATTCTTTTGATTAAAATGCAATAAAATATGCCATTTGCTTTAGTTTTATAAGGTAATGTTGATTTGAGGTTTTTGAGATAATTTCAGAAAAAAAGATTTTGTAAGTTAAAAAGAAGTGTTCTTTATAAAAGACTCCAGTACAGTAAAACTGTTTAAAATGAAAAAACACTGTCATAAACAGTGTTTTTTCATTTTAATTTTTTACTAGGCTGAAAAGTTAGTTATAATTTACAGTAACATCAAAACCAGTTCCATTTGTATATACACCTGCAACTTGTGAACCAGCAACATTTAATGTAGCACCAACCGTTAATGTTTGTGTTCCACCAGATAGAGTTCCTGTTGTTGTTGGTGTACTTGTAAAAGTATTAACCGCCATTGTTTCTGCACCTGAAACACGAGTAATTGTGTAATCACCACTTGGAAGAGTTATAGAATAAGTATAAGCACCCTCTCCTGTAACATCAAATTCAGCCGCCGCAACAGTTCCTGTTACCACAGGTAAAGTTACCCCTCCAGTTACACTTCTAGAACCAGCAGGAGTTAGAACCACTGTTCCTAAACTTGTACTAACAGCTACAGTTCCAAAATTCATATCAATTGAGTTTGCTATACCTATTGGTGCAACAATTGTTGCTGTTGCTGTTGCTGCGTCAGTTGCTTGTGCAAAAGTTGTTCCAGCTAAAAGTGTTAAAACAAGTATTGCCATAATTGTTATAGTACTCTTTAAAGATTTCATTTTTTGCCCATTTTTAATTTTTGTTTTAAATTCTAAACTATTGTCGGTAGAAGTTACCTGAAGTTTAATTTTTAATTAAATTTATTTCGTAATTTGCTTCTAAGCATTGACTTGCAATATATTTTAGGACAAAATTAGGGTTTAATATTTGGAAGAATCATCTCAAAATAAAACAAAGTTTTACTTTGAGGTTTACTTGACGATTAGATTTTGGTAATTATTACCTTAATAAGATTTTAATCTTGTATTAATATGAGTTTTATAAAAATTAATTTTTAATAGCTTTTCTTACAAAACCATCCGACTTTTTCAACCTGTCTTTAGCTTTATCTAAATCAACCTCTGCCAGAATCATTACAAGCGCAGTCTTGACGTGGTAGTCTGCTTGTTCTAAATATTTTGTTGCTTCATCATAATCAATATCTGTAATCATCATCACTATTCTTTTAGATCTTTCAACTAATTTTTTATTAGTCATTTGTAGATCTATCATCATATTTTCATATGTCTTACCAAGTCTAACTAGAGATGTAGTTGTGAGCATATTTAAAACTAGTTTTTGTGCTGTCCCACTTTTCATTCTAGTCGAACCCATTACGACTTCTGGTCCAACAAAAGGACAGATCGGAATATCAACTTCTTCAATATTAAAGCTTTCTCTTGGAGTACAGGTTATATATAGAGTTATTGCTCCTAACTTTTTTGCCTTTTTTACTGCCCCAATTACATACGGAGTTCTTCTACTTGCAGCTATTCCACAAACGACATCCTTGTTAGTGACGTTTACTTTATCAATATCTATCTCACCGTATTCTTCAAAATCTTCTGCTCCCTCTTGAGCAACAAACATTGCTGCTTCGCCACCGGCAATAAATCCTTGCACCATTTCCGGATCTGTTCCAAATGTTGGTGGACACTCAGAAGCATCAACAACACCAAGTCTTCCGCTCGTTCCAGCACCAAAATATAAAAGTCTTCCTCCGGATTTTAGAGCGTCTACAATTTTATCAACAGCTTTTACAATGTAAGGCAATTCTTTTTCCACTGCAAATGGAACGGTCTTATCTTCGTCATTAATAATTTTAAGAATTTCTTCTGTAGATAAAAAATCAATATTCTTAGAACTAGGATTTTGTTGTTCCGTTGCAAGATTACTTATTTCATGAAACAGCTTTTTGTTTTCTACACTCATTTAATAAGTTCCAGTAAAATTAATTTCTTCCCTTTTTTATTTCTAACATTTGTAGGCTTGTATGATAAATCAAAAATTGTAGATTTTTTTATATTTGATTTATATTTAATTTGAGCAGTCTTAAATTCTTCTTCTAACTTTCCACCTTTAATTGCAACAAGATATGCTTTTTCTTTAATAAGCGGAAGTGCATACCTAAATAATATGATTAGAGGAACTGTTCCCCTACTGATAATTAAATCAAATTTATTATTATACTTTTTTACAAACTCGTCGCTTTCAACTCTGCTGTTTTCAGCAACTAAATTGCTTAGAGTTAATTTTTTTATAAACTCGGTTACCGCGTCAATTTTTTTAGTTGTTGAGTCAACTAATACTCCGCGCATTAATGGATTTGTAATTGCTAAAGGAATTCCAGGAAATCCGCCACCAGTGCCAATGTCAAGAAATCTATTTGCATCTTTGGGCAAAAACTCTGAAACAAAAGATGAAATAAAAATGTGGTTTTCAACTAGACTGTCAATTGATTTTCTAGAAACCAAATTTACTTCTTCATTTTTCTTCGCAACCAATCCGGCAAAGATCGCTAATCTTTCAATTTGATAATCACCAAGATTTATTTGGTTTTCCCAAAAAAACAGCTTTAATTCTTTAATGTATTCACTTTTAGTTTTCAAAAACAACCTCCAAAAATTTAACTTTTCAAATATACTAATAATACCGAAATATCGGAAGGAGATACTCCTGAAATTCTTGATGCTTGTCCTAATGTGCTCGGTTTAATTTTATTTAATTTTTCTTTTCCTTCAATTGAAATTGAATTTAAGTTTAAATAATTGAAGTTCGTTGGAATGTTTAATTCTTCCAAACTAAACATTTTTTTTATTAATTGATGTTGCCTATCAATATAACCTTCATACTTTAATTCTATTTCTACTTGCCTTAATGCTTCTTCATTATTCAATATCAATTCAACAATAGGATGTTTTTTTTCATCTACAAGCAACAATAATTTTTTTAGATTTAGCTCTGGTCTTTTTACTAATTTCCTTATTGGTTCTGTATTATCTAATATTGCCGAGTCTTTTGTTTCCAATAAAGAATTTACTTCTTTTGGAGTTAACCTAATATCCGGTGAAAGAGTAATCATTTCATTTATTAGATTTTCTTTTTCTTCTAACTCGTCAATAAATTTATCTTCAATTAAACCAAACTCATTTCCATAACGAAACAATCTTCTATCGGAATTGTCTTGTCGCAGCAACAACCTATGCTCTGCTCTTGATGTAAACATTCTATAAGGTTCGTTTGTGGATTTTCCTACAAGATCATCAATCAAAACGCCTATATATGATTCGCTTCTTCTTAAAGTAAACTCTTTTTTATTTTGAATTTTCAATGCTGCATTAATTCCAGCAACCAAACCTTGAGCCGCAGCTTCTTCATATCCAGAAGTTCCATTTACTTGTCCGGCAAAATATAAACCTTCAATCAACTTGGTTTCAAGAGTTAAATTAACTTGATAAGGAGGAAAATAATCATACTCAACTGCATATCCTGGACGAACCATCTCTGCTTTTTCGAGTCCTTTAATTTTATGAATTGCTTCTAGCTGAATATCTTCAGGCAAAGACGATGAAAATCCATTTAGATAGATTAAATCATCATCTAATCCTTCTGGCTCTATGAAAAGCTGATGTCTAGGCTTATCAGAAAATCTAACTATTTTATCTTCAATTGATGGACAATATCTTGGTCCGGCTCCATTTATGATTCCTGTAAACATTGGAGATCTATCAAACCCTTTTTCTAAAACTTTATGAACTTCTTCGCTAGTATAAGTAATGTGACAACTAACTTGCGGCAAAAATGGAAATTTACTTTTGTCCGTTCTGAAAGAAAAAGGTTCAGGGTTTTCGTCTCCTGGTTGTTCTTCTAATACTTCAAAATCAATTGAATCTTTTTTTAACCTTGGCGGTGTGCCAGTTTTTAATCTATCTGAAACAAAACCCATATTTTCGAGTGATTTTGTTAAGCCAGTAGATGCATCTTCTCCAAATCTTCCACCATTAACAGAATTTAGACCAGTATGTAATGTACCATTTAAAAACGTTCCCGAAGAAACTATAACAGATTTACAAAAAATGATTTCTCCGCTTAAGGTTTTAACTCCCGTTACTTTATTGTTTTCTTCAACTATTTCTACAACGGAATCATCAACTATTGTTAAGTTTGGAGTTGATTCAACAACCTCAACAGCTTCTTTATTATATAGTTCTCTATCAGCTTGACAACGACCAGCCCAAATTGCAGGACCTTTTGATTTATTGAGTATTCTAAATTGAATTCCAGACTTATCTGAAATTACTCCCATTACTCCACCCAAAGAATCTATTTCATGAATTAAATGCCCTTTTGCACTTCCACCCATTGCTGGATTGCAAGATAACCTTCCAATTGCGTTTTTATCCATAGTAATTAAAGCAACGGATAAACCCATTTTTGCAGGAGCAACCGCAGCTTCAATGCCGGCATGTCCTCCACCGACAACTATTATATCATAACTACTCATATTTATCTTTCTTTACTAAAATTCGAGGTGTCATTCTGAACTTGTTTCAGAATCTTTTATTTATACAATAGTAAAAATTAGATGCTGAAATAAATTCAGCATGACAACATTTAAATACTCAAATTATTAACTACTTTATGTTTCACGTGGAACTAACTTCGAAATTTTTTAATTCTTTTATATCAATGTTTCACGTGAAACGTTTTATTTGCCTATACAAAATTGTGAGAATATATTATTTAAAATATCCTCGCTTGTAACTTCGCCTATTATTTCGCCCAATGCACTTTCTGCATTTCTTAAATCTACAGAAATAAACTCTCCACTATATTTTTTATCTATCGACTCTATACATTTAACTAAATGATCTTCAGATTTTTCTAGTGCCGTTTTGTGTCTTAGGTTTGAGACTACAGCACTTTTTTCACTAAACGAGTTTTCTTTAATGCTCTTTTCTTTAAGTGTTTCTATAAATAAATCAAAACCTTCTCCCGTTTTTGCAGAGATGGAAAGAACATCATTTGATTTGTTTTTCTGAGTAAGATCTAGTTTATTATCTAATTGAATTATTTTTTCTTTTTCAGTTAGAGTTAAAAGTTCACCATATAATTGTTCTGGAAAGTCAGAATCGATCTCATTAATTAGAACAACTATATCAGCTTCACTAACTGCTTTTCTACTTCGCTCTACTCCCTCTTTTTCAATTGCATCATTTGTAATTCTTATTCCGGCTGTATCAAATATTTTAAATAGTATTCCATCTAAGGTAATTTCTTCCGTAATTATATCTCTAGTTGTTCCAGGAATATGACTTACGATTGAACGCGACTCTTTAACTAAGTAATTAAGAATAGAAGATTTTCCTACGTTGGTTTTTCCTACCAAAACAACATTAACCCCATCCTTAATAATTTTACCAAAACTATATGAGGAAATTAATTTTGAGATCTCTTTTAATATCAGTTCAATATCAGATTTAACTTTTTCATAAGAAATAAATTCTAGGTCTTCCTCGGCAAAATCTAATTCCAATTCTAAAAGCGATGATGCATTCAGGAGCATTGTTCTGAGCGATTTAACTTTGGCCGCCAATATTCCATCAAGCTGATTTCTTGCTCCTCTTAACGAAGCATTTGTACGAGAGTTAATGACATCTATAACTGCTTCGGCCTGTGATAAATCAATTTTACCATTTATAAAAGCTCTCTTAGTAAACTCCCCTGGTTCAGCTAATCTTACATTTTGATTTACTAATCTTTCTAATATTTTGTTACAAATTAATGGGCTTCCATGAGTACTAATCTCAACAGACTCTTCACCTGTATATGAGTTTGGAGATTTGAAAACCGAAACCAAAACATCATCAATCGTTTCTTTATTCTCTCCAATTATTTTTCCATAATGAATTGTGTGAGATGTTGCATCTTTAAGAGAAGTTGATCCAATAAATATTTTATCAACCGACCTAATACTTTCCGAACCGCTCAATCTTATAACAGATATTGCTCCGACACCTATTGGCGTTGCTATTGCAGCTATTGTATCTAAATCTGATTGAATCATTTAATAAATAATAATTAAAAATAAAAGAACCTTAAACTTATTACTATTAATACAGTTAACCTAATTTTGAAAAAGTCTACTCAATTTTCAATTGCTATTTTTTACAAAAAAAATATATATTTATTAAATATTATTTTCTTTTTTGAATCTTAACTTTTCTGAGAATTCATTAAGATTTAGAAATTTATTCTCAAAGAACCTTTTTCATAAAACTAAACAATTTCTTTAAAACTAATAATTACCTAAATATTATTTTATAAGGATCTTTGTATTGGATCAATATTTCTTAGCCAGTATATTTATTGTATTTTCATACTTCCATAAATATAAAAACATATGTCTTAGAATGATTCAATAAATTATCACCCCCTTTGTTTAAGTTCCTATTTTTTAATATTTAATTAAAATAATATAGAAACATTTTTTGCAAAACAATTGTCTTATATAAAGAAAATAATTATACAGAACGCAATGTGGATTTAGGAATATAAATTTTTCAGTCATTGAGAAGAGTATTTTTAAGACGTGGCAATCTAAGAGAAGTAAACTGTCAACATTGACAGATTGCCACACCCAACACAAAATGTTGTACTCGCAATGACAAAATAATTGTTGAAAGATTTCTGAAAACCAAATCGTTATTAGTATATATCAAAATTTTAAGAGAGGTATAAAATGACATTTAACTTAAACAAATTAACCGTAAAAGCACAAGAAGTTGTACAAAACGCAGTAGAAATTGCTCAAAATTATAATAATCAACTTGTTGAACCAGAGCACATCTTTGCTGCAATGTTGCAAGAGTCAGGTAGTGTGGCAGAATCTATGGTTCAAAAAACCGGAGCTAATGTTGGGCAATTAAAAGTTATGGTTGGCGGACTACTAGAAAAATTGCCAAAAGTAACCGGAGCCGGAATAGGGAATCAACAACTTTCAAATGAAACCTCAAAGATGTTTGATACTGCATCAGAGGAAGCAAAGAATTTAAATGATGAGTACGTTTCTACAGAACACCTACTACTTGCCTTAGCTAATAGTGGCGGGACTGTAGGTGGTTTATTAAAATCAAACAATGTTACGAAAGAAGTTGTTCTTTCTGCACTAAAAGATATTAGAGGCAACCAAAGGGTAACTTCTCAAAACGCTGAAGACACTTATCAATCTCTAAAAAAATATGGAAGAGATTTAAACGAATTAGCACGTACCGGAAAGCTTGACCCTGTAATTGGAAGAGATGAAGAAATTAGAAGAGTGCTTCAAGTGCTTTCTCGCAGAACTAAAAATAACCCTGTTTTAATTGGAGAACCCGGAGTAGGTAAAACCGCAATTGCTGAAGGTCTTGCACATAGAATTATTTCTGGAGATATTCCCGAAAACTTAAAAAGTAAAACTATTGTTGCTTTAGATTTAGGTTCACTTGTTGCCGGAACAAAATTTAGAGGTCAGTTTGAAGAAAGATTAAAAGCAATTATAAAAGAAGTACAAAACTCAAATGGAGAAATAATTTTATTTATTGATGAAATTCATCAGCTTGTTGGTGCAGGAAAAACAGATGGGGCAATGGATGCAGCAAATATTCTTAAACCGGCTTTGGCACGTGGTGAACTTCACGCTATAGGTGCAACCACTTTAGATGAGTATAAAAAACATATAGAAAAAGATGCCGCTTTAGAACGTAGATTTCAACCAGTTTTGGTTTTAGAGCCAAGTGAGGAAGATACAATATCAATACTTAGAGGATTGAAAGAACGATATGAAATTCATCACGGAGTTAGAATTACCGATGGAGCAATAATTGCAGCCGCCCAACTTTCTAACAGATATATTACAGATAGATTTTTACCGGACAAAGCTATCGACTTAATTGATGAGTCTGCTTCTAAACTTAGAATTGAAATTGATTCTATGCCGGAAGAGTTAGATACTCTTGAAAGAAAAATTCAGCAATTAGAAATTGAGAAAGAAGCTCTTAAAAGAGAAAAGGATAAAACTTCCAAATTAAGGTTAGATAAATTAGAAAAAGAACTCAGCGATTTAGAAGAAGAACGAAATATTCTTAAGCAACATTGGTCACTTGAAAAAGAAAAGATTGTAAAAATTAGAGAGATGAAAAGTAAAATTGAAAACGCAAAAACTGATGCTGATAAATATGAAAGAGAAGGGGACTTAGGTAAAGTTGCAGAAATACGATACGGAGTAATTGCCAACTTTGAAAAAGAATTGGAAGTAGAAACCAAAGTTTTAACAGAAATTCAAAAGAATAGTAAAATGTTAAAAGAAGAAGTTGATGCCGAAGATATTGCAGAAGTAGTTGCAAAGTGGACTGGCATTCCGGTAAGCAAAATGTTAGAAAGTGAGAGAAGTAAATTAGTTAAAATGGAAGACGAGCTTCACAAAAAAGTAGTTGGGCAAGATGATGCAGTTTCAGCAGTTGCAAGTGCAATTAGAAGATCTAGGGCAGGCTTGCAAGACACCGACAAACCAATTGGGTCTTTTATTTTTATTGGAACAACCGGAGTCGGAAAAACTGAACTTGCTAGATCACTAGCAGAGTTTTTATTTAACGATAAAAATGCAATGATAAGAATTGATATGTCCGAATATATGGAAAAACATTCTGTCTCAAGGTTGGTTGGTGCACCTCCGGGATATGTTGGTTACGAAGAAGGTGGACAATTAACAGAAGCTGTAAGACGAAGACCATATTCTGTTGTTTTGCTTGATGAAATAGAAAAAGCTCATCCTGATGTTTTTAATATTCTGCTTCAAGTTTTGGATGATGGAAGACTTACTGATAACCAAGGGCGGACAGTTGATTTTAAGAATACAATTATAATTATGACTTCCAATATTGGTTCACACTTATTTCAAGATAAACTTCAAGACTTTAATGAAGACAATTATGAAGAAATTCTAGGTGATTTAAGAATTAAGTTAGATGAGTTATTAAGGCAAACCATCCGTCCGGAATTTTTGAATAGAATAGATGAAGTTGTTCTATTTAAGCCACTACTCAATAGCGAACTTATAAAAATTATTGATATACAATTACAACGATTAGATAAAATGTTGAAACAAAAAAACATTAAGATAGAAATTAAAGATGATACAAAAGAGTTTTTATTATCGGTAGGTTCTGATATTACTTATGGAGCAAGACCACTAAAAAGAACTATTCAGCGACACTTAATAAATCCATTATCCACAGAGTTGTTAATGAATAATTTTTCTGCCGGTGATACAATTATTGCTAGTTATCCTGGAGATGGGCAAGTAAAATTCTCAAAAACATAAAAAGAGTCTGTCCCAAATATTCATAAAGCAGCCATTGCGAGGAGCCTCTCAACCATCAAGCAGATTTACGATTAAGCAATTATTGAAAAATTAAAATTACTTCTCTTTCTTAGCAATGACATAATAGCTTTTGAAAAAACTCTTTAATAAATTTTCTTAAATATTTCGATTACTATTTTAAACATTGATGAAAATTCTTTAATTATTAATCAATATTAAAATATATATTAGCTGATTGTATGTTTTACTGCGAAGTTGTTTTTTATCATCCTATACTCAATATTATAAAGTTTAGATTTTTTTTTTTTACCATTAAACACTTAAGCATTTTTTGACAATTTATAGTAAGGGAGTTATTACACCCCCTTACTAACCTATACTTAAAACTGTTCATCTCTATCATCATAAAATATCTTGGCAGTATAAGTGCCATTGTGCAAATCTTCTAAATTTGAAAAAGAATATGTCCATTCACAATATTTTTCACGCTCATCTAAACTATATCCAATTGCATTTATAACTGTAATGCTTGATGTAGTCGTTCCTCTCCAATCTCCTTCCCACTGCCCTGAATCTGTTGTAATAGTAAACGTACCATAACAATGCCCTTCTTTGTTTTTATTATAATTATGATTAAAAACAATATTCCTCATTCCAGATAATTGGTTATCGTTTGCAGTGTCTTCAAAAACCATAATTCTATTACGTATTTGAACATCGCCACTTTCTAGTTCTTTTGTAGTTCCTGGGTTTACTGACTTAACTAATTTAGTTTCTCCGGAAATTTGATTTGACTTACTGTTTAACGGTGATACAGGTTGGCTATCACAACCAACGATTAATAATACTGCTATAAGAATAACTAGGTAAGATGATTTTTTTAACATGGCTTTTCTCCTTTTATTATTTTGAATGATTTTCCATATAGATTTCCAACATCTGTGCCAATAAAGGATCGACTGTCTATTTATTTAACTAAACTTATGTTTTATAAGAAGTTAAGTTGGCGGTTAACAAATGTGGGTGTGGCAGTCAAATAGGAAAACTCGTTAATTTTGGCGTAAACTAGATCTGAGCTTTGGTTTTATTCGTCAATTTTGACGAGTTTAGGAAAAGATTTAAAATAGAGTTATAAAATGATATGTTGTGAAACTTACAATTGTAAATCCGGAAACAAGTTTTATAGGAGATGTCATCTCTAATCTGTCTGCTGACGGATGAGAGATCTTAGCATTTGCTTAAAATTTCTCAGTTGTCTGCCGTCAAAGGTAAAATCGACCTGAAAAAAGAAATCGGGACTCATTTTGAAATGACGAATACTATTTTAATAATCAAAAAAACTGTTACTTGTCTAATTTCTTAATGCCCAATTTATTCATTTTATAACGAACTGTATGTTCGGAAACATTTAGCTGGCGTGCAGCTTTTGATTGATTCCAATTACACTCTATTAAAGCCTTCCGTATTAATTTGACTTCATAATCACTTAGATTTTTTTCGAGCGAGTTGCCTAACTTTTCCTTGGGAGACGTTTCTTCAAGTTTTTGCCATTCTTCTTGAAATTCTGAAGGAATAAGTTTTGAGTCAATTACAATTGTATCGGTGGGCGCCAATGTAACCACTCGTTCAACAAAGTTCTCTAGTTCGCGAATGTTTCCCGTCCATTTATGATTTTTTAAAAAGTCCAACATTTCTTCATGAAACATCTCAATATTTTTTTGTTGCTCTTTGGATTTAATCTTAAGAAAATGGTTTGCTAACATTTGAATGTCGTTATTTCTTTCATTTAAAGAAGGTACATATATAGGGTAGACATAAAGCCTATAAAACAAATCCTCTCTAAATTCCTTTTGCTCAACTTTTAGCTTTAGAGGTATGCTTGATGCTGCTATTATTCGTACATCTACTTTCTTTGTTTCATTACTACCAACAGGGCGTATTTCTCCTTCTTGAAGAACACGAAGTAGTTTGGCCTGCATTTCAAAAGGGAGATTACCAATTTCATCCATGAACAGAGTTCCGCCATTCGCTTCTTCCAACAAACCTTTCCTTGTAAAATTCGCCCCTGTAAATGCACCTTTTACATGTCCAAATAGTTCGCTCTCAATTAAATTTTCTGGAATGGCGCCGCAATCAATAGCAATAAAATTATTGTGGCTCCTTGAACTGTTACGGTGAATAGATTTTGCAATTACTTCTTTGCCTGTTCCGCTCTGTCCTTCCAGCAAAACACGAACATCACAACGGACGGCCGATTCAATTGTATGCAATAACTGAATAAACTTTTCGCTTTTGCCCAACAATCCGTGAGCCTCATATTTTTTAGCAATTATTCCTTTTGGAAATGGTGCAACAAAATATGGCTGTATTTTATTTATGTCTCTTAAATATGGCGAAACAATTGCAGAGAATTTTTCGAGAAAAGAAAAATCATCGTTATTGAATCCGATCTTACCACCTTTTCCAACTAACAATAGCGTGCCAATAATTAAGCCATCAACCGCAAAAGGAACACAAGCAACAGATTTAATTTGAATGTCTTTAAAAAGACTTTTGTTAAAGCGTGTATCCTCGTTAATGTCTTCAGAAACAAACCCGATGTTTTTATCAATAACCCAACCACTAAAATATGTGTGTAAAAACTGATAGGGTCCATGATGATTTCCGTCTCCCTCTTTGTACAATGTTTTTATCGTTTCTCGAGTTCTAGGATTTATCATCATAATAAAAGTGTTTTCGGCATTAAGCAGACTAGAAGATTTTTGAGCAACAAGTCGCAAAACTTCATCAAAGTCATTCTGCATTGCTAATATTGAGGCTAACTCTAATAATGATTCTAATTTTAAATTATCCATAGGCGTAATGTTTTTTGATTTTACAATAATACTGCGTGAACCTTTGTATACTGGTCATTCCTGTTTCCATTTTTTGGAATACCGGAATCTCTATCGTATAATCAGGTTCCGGCACGAAAGACAACCGGAATGACAATCAATAAAAAATTATTCAAAGACCTCTCTTGATAAAAATATTTTCTCTTTTTATTTCTTTATCAGCCTTTCTAATCGTTTTTTTGCATCTATTAGTTCCGGTAAATCTTCATCTGCATTTTTCCAAAATTTTAGAAACTTTTTATATTCCAATACTGCCTTTTCTGTCATGTTCGTTTCTTCATATAATTTTGCTAATCTGTAGTGATATTTTGGATTAATAAAATGCTGACCTCTAATTTTTACATCAAGAGATATTAATTTTTCATACTCAACAATTGCTCTAATTAACTTGCCATTTTTTATATAAACGAGAGCTAAATCGTCCTGAAGTAAGGGATCAGTAAATTCATTTACTCTACTCCAATTTGTCGCTTGGTTATCATGCAGTTTATTGGGTGACTTGTTTTCTAAGACTACCTCAGCCTTATCTAAAGAATCTTCCTCTATCAAAATCCTCCCGTAAAGCAAATGATAATTAGAAAATTCATTGTTTATAAATTTTATATTTATCTTTTTAGAAAAACTAATTAATTTTCTTAGATTAATTCTTGCAGAGTCTATTCTTCCCAGCTTTAAATCGATTAGTCCATTATAAAAAGCACTTTTTGCATTTATAACGTTAACATCTAAAATTTTCCCATCTTTTTTCTCATAGTCGAAATATTTAATAAAATATTTTTTGCTCAGTTCATATGAGCCCTTGTTATAATAAATCCATCCCCACAACCAATCCGCACGTGCAATCCACCATTTTTCTGATTGTTCGTTATTTTCATAAGTTTTTAAAATATTTAATGCTTCTTTTATACGTCCGACCCAGAAAAGATCGAAACTTTTCCACCATAGAGAGACCGTTCTCAACGACTCTGTTTTCCTCGTCTTATGAATCTTGTCTTGCCATTCCATACCCTCAGCATATTCTTCCTTCATGAAAAGCATACCGGGTAAAATTCCGTTCCCTCCTAAACTAATATTTATCTTAATAGATTTTTTTATTTGATCAATAGCATCATCTATTCTTCCCATTCTGTACAATAGATACGCTAAAGAACTATACGATTCTGCATTTTTGGGATACCGATAAACATACTTCTTCATGTTTTCCAACGCTTTATCGTTATCGCCCTGTTTGGCATAACATATTGCAATATATTTTTATATAAGTTCATAATCCGGATCTAATTTTAATACTTCACCATACTCCTTCTGTGCACTCATATATTTCTCAAGGTAGGTATAAATATACCCCAGCCAGAAGTGTATAAATTTTTCATTCGGGTATTCTCTGGCACCTTCCTCAAATATTTTAGTCGATTTTTCTATGTTTCTATTAACTTCCAATTCGTATATTGCTTCAATGTAGGATTTTGCCTTATCAGTAGCATGATCTTTATACTTTTCCGCCAGACCGAAAGCTATTTTGCCCTTTCTATGTTCCAAAATTTTATTTTGAGCAAGTCCCACAAAAAGATGAGCAACTGCAAACGTAGAATCTATTTGAATGGCTTTTCTAAAGAAATTAATAGCCTCTTTATAATATGATCTATAAAAATCTTCTCTGCCTCTAAGAAATAGATTGTAAGCTTCCATCGAAGTTGTTGAAACATCAGCAATTCTCAATTGAACAGATTCAATATCTTTTGCGGTTAGTCCAATCCCCTTTATTATTTCCTCACTTAGGTAATCAATCTGAGTGTTTAATATGCTTGCCAAACCATTACTTTTTATGTTTGCGCTTTTTAATAACTTTTTTGTCTTGGCGTCTAAAACCTTTACGTCTGTTACAAAAACTTCGCCGGCTTTTACAAAACTTCCAACTACAATTGCATCAACTTCTGTTTTTTCACTTAATTCAAAACCCAAATCTTTATTAATGATTTCAATTTTTTCTTTATGAGTTTGTTTTAACAAGTCGTGCATTCTTTCCCAGGTTGTTACTCGCACCATCTTAGATTGTTCAAGATTGGTAATCAATAAGTTAGGAATGGCTTTACGGAGATAATTATAGGTCGTGTCACCTGCTTGGTTTTCAAAACCAACAACGGCGAGAGTTACAGGAATGTTTTCTTTTTCCTCTCCAAAGAATATGTGTTGTTTTAAATAAAAAAATGTTGTGGATAATGCAATAATGGCAACAAAAATTATTCCGGCCTTTTTCCATTTATTGTTTTTCTTTCGTTGAACAATAGATTGTGTGCTGTCCGATATAGTCGATGCATTTATGAAGATCTCTATATCAGTTAGCATTTCTTCAACTTTTTGATATCTTGAGTCAACATCCTTTTCTAAAGCTCTATTTACAATATGTTCTAATTCTAAAGGAGTTTCTTTTTTTAAGGATGTTATTTTTTCAGGCTCTTTATCAAGTATAGAGTAAATTAAAACTTGATCGTATTTTCCTTTAAAAGGTAATTGACCGGTCAGCATTTCATATATTACCACACCCAAAGACCATATGTCCGATTGTTGCGTAGCTTCTTTTCCTTGAGCTTGTTCTGGAGAGATATAAGCGATAGTGCCAGACGTTCTGTCAGACCTTGTAATTTTAGAATAGGCACTACTTTTTGCTAAACCAAAATCAAGTATTTTTACTTCCTCTTTATCTGTAATAAATATATTTTCTGGTTTTATGTCTCTGTGAGTAATTCCTTTTTCGTGTGCAGCAGATAGTCCGTCTAAAATCTTGTTTGAAATTTCTATCGTTTCATCTATGCTTAATAACCCAGAATTAATCTTTTCTCTTAGAGTTTCACCTTCATAAAAATCCATACTAATAAATAGTTGTCCATCTTCAGTATTGTTTATCTCATGAATAGTACAAATATTATGATGTTGAAGAGATGATGCTGATTTTGCCTCATTAATAAATCTTTCTTTTGCTTCTTCATCTAAACTGAATACGGCAGGTAAAAATTTAAGAGCAACAAAACGATCTAGCTTTAGGTCTTGTGCTTTATACACAACACCCATTCCACCCCAGCCGAGCTTCTCTATTATTTTGTAATGTGATATGGTTTTGTTTATCATTTTAATTACTTATTAAATAAGTTTTCTTTCTGGGAGTATACAGTGTTTATTCGGAATCAAGTTGATACTTAATTATATTGGATAGTTTAACTTTTTCAAGTTAACGAAGAGTTATTTAAAAGACAACATGTCTAATAAAAAGAATTGGAAGAAACAATGTATTAAATATCTATAAAGTTATTCAACGACGCAACAAACATGAGCCAAAAAGATACATTTGATAAATCTTGTTGGTGTGAAAATTTTGAGAAAACGATTTAAAAAATACAATTATTGTAAATCCCTCGGGATAAGAATATAAAAAATTTAGAAAGGATAATTTAGTATAATATCAAAAGGGATGTTAGGGATTTAATAATATGTCATTCCCACTTTCGTGAGAATGACAATAATAAGCTTTTCAGAAAAAATATCATTTTTAATTTTTAAGATAGTCTTTTCATTATTTTTTATCTATTCTTTTCCCAGGCATTTCTTTTCCGTTTTGATAAAGAATTATTTTATCTACAGAATAACCTTCTTTAAAAAACTCTATTTTAGCTTGTACAACTTTTAAATAAAAAATGGTTGTTGTTTCTGGAAAAACCTCAAACTTAGGTTGACCTGTTGCTTGGGTAAATAACTTTCCATTTTCTGTGGTAATTTCTATGTCGAAGTTTGGAAATAAATTAAATGTTCCAACATAGCTCTTTAGTGTTTCTTCACTAACTTCTGCATCTTCCGGCTGTTTAATATCAACACCTAGCTTTTTTAACATATCAAAACCATTAGTATTTTGAGGATTTAATTCTACTGATTTTTTATATAACTCAATAGATTTTTTATTATCCCCTTTTTTCATTAAAGCTTCGCCCATACTATCATATACATTAAATGATTTTGGGAAAGCATCAATATTCATTTGAAAAACTGCAATAGCTTCATCAAATTTATTTTCACCTAAAAATGAGTATCCCAAATTATTTAACTTATTTTCACTTATATCAAAAATTTCTTCTTCTGAATCTTGTATTTCTTTAAAAGTTGCTAATGCCTCATTTATTCCATCTTCTAATATTGCTTCATATATATAATTTGCAAATGGTTTTTTAGGATAATCATATTCTTTACCATAAAGAATTTTGGTTATGTTTTTTCTAATCTCTCTCCATGGAGCTCCACCAGTATTATTGAGACCAACTATTAATATTTTATCATTGATAGTTCTAGAGATGTGTGTATTAAATCCATTGATTCCTCCACCATGGGAATACATTGTTAAACTATCGCCATCTGCTGGATGTTCAATTTTGTCTATTCCCCAACCAAAACCATAATTGGATAAATACGGTGTGAACATTTTATTTTTACTTTCTTCAGAAATTATTTTCTCTGTGTAAAGTGCTTGGTCCCATAAATATAAATCTTCAACTGTTGTGGCAATATCACCTGCACCAAAAGCATTTATTACATCCATATACCTTGTATTAACATAACCTAATCCTCTTGAGTCATAACCAGATGCTCTATTTTTTATAATTTTAGCTGGTCTATCCAAATAAGAATTATTCATTCCAATTTTATCAAATATTCTTTTCTGAATATTTTCTTCATATGTTATTCCTGTTACTTCCTCAACTATTTTTCCTAAAAGTACGTATCCACTATTGTTGTATGCAAACTTAGATCCAGGTTCAAACTCTAAATCACCCATACAAAATTTTTCAATAAGTTCTTCTGTTGTATAAGGGTTTCTTGAGGAATCTGACCAAAAACCAGGAGAACCTGTATAACTAGGAATACCTGAAGTATGAGTTAATAAATGAAAGATTGTTACTCTATCTCCTGTTTCTTTTCTATAGTCTTTTAGGTAGGTTGTCATTTTTTCATCAACCTTAATTTTTCCTTCTTCAACAAGTTGCATAATCATTGTAGAAACAAATTGTTTTGTTATCGATCCAATTCTATGAACCGTTTTTTCTGAATTTGGGATATCAAATTCCATATTTGCCAAACCATATCCTTTTTTTAAAATAACTTCTCCCTTTTCTGCAACCAATACTGATCCATTTAATAATCCGTATTCATTATACCTACTTAAAAGATCATCTATTTTCTCTGATTTCGATTGAGCAAATAATATTGGGGTAATAACAAAAAATATAAAAAGGGCTTTTTTAATCCTCATCTTTTTCTCCATTTATATTAAAAAACTAATTGACGAATTTTTAGACGTGGTTAGGATAGAAAAGGTTACATGTTAATAACGTGTGTATAAAATTGTGGGTTTCTCTTATTTATTGTTGATAACTTTTAGAGGTTGGTGAGTTTGAAAAGAAGTAACTATTATTAAAAAGTTATTAACATTTTTAATTTTATATTTGTTTTGATTTTTAAACTTAAATAAAAGATTATCGCATTTATCAACATATCAACAGACTTACTATTTATTATTTAATTAATATATATACTCTTTTTAAAAGATAAGGATGTTTATAAAAAATTCTAATAAACTATTTATACATACTAACACTTGCTTTCCCACCTTCTTTTATAAAACCCCTAAACATTCCATCTGTATTAAAAGGCATAACTATATTTCCATTTTTATCAATACCAATAATTCCACCAGAAGCATTCTGTTTTGGTAGTTTATATTTAATAACTTGATCAGATGCTTCCTTTAAACTTAAATCTTTATATTCCATTAAAGCAGATATATCATAAGCAACAACATTTCTAATAAAATATTCTCCATGACCCGTTGCTGAAATTGCACAAGTATTATTATTTGCATAAGTACCAGCTCCAATAATTGGAGAGTCTCCAACACGTCCATATTTTTTTCCACTCATTCCACCTGTTGAAGTTCCAGCTGCAAGGTTTCCGTTTTTATCTAATGCAACACATCCCACAGTTCCAAATTTTGAATCTTTAATATCAGTAATGTTTTTAACTTTATTTTTATTGAATTGATTTAATCTTTCTTCTGTTTTAAAATAATTATTTTCAACCTTTTGTAAACCAAACTCATCAGCAAAGGATTCAGCTCCAGATCCAAACATTAAAACATGAGGTGAATGTTCCATAACAAACCTTGCAAGAGTAATCGGATTTTTAATATGTTTAATACCAGCAACTCCACCAGCATTAATATTTCTTCCATCCATAATTGATGCGTCTAATTCTACATCACCTAATTCAGTAAGTACAGCACCTTTTCCAGAATTAAAAAGAGGAGAATCCTCGAGAACTCTAATTACACTTTCTACAGCATCAACTGAACTACCATCAGCGTTTAAAATATAGTATCCAATTTTTAATGCTTCCTCTAATTTGCTTTTATACTCATTTTCTTTTTCTATAGAATATTTTCCTTTTGTTATTACTCCAGCTCCACCATGAACAACTAATGCAAATTTAGTTTCTTGATATGTTTTGTTATTAGGTTCTTTATTATCTTTACACGAGATAATAGAGATTAAAATAATGATCAATGTTAAATAAGATATGATTGTTTTCACTTTTCTTTATCCATTATATTTTTAATAATTATATTTCAATTTAAAACATTGGAGAAACATTATGAAAGTAAAATTTACTTTAGTTCTAACTATTTTGTTTTTTGGAATGGCTTTTGGTCAATCAAATATTGAACAAAAATTTAATATGTTACATCAAGTTAAAACCACACCTGTAAAACACCAAGGTAAAACAGGAACTTGTTGGTCTTTTGCAACTTCATCTTTTTTAGAAAATGAATTAATACGTTTAGGTAAAGATGAATTAGATATTTCTGAAATGTTTACGGTCAGACACAAACTAGTTCCAATGGCAGAAAAATATATTAGATACCACGGAACTAGTAATTTTGGAAGTGGAGGACAAGCTCATGATGTTTTTGATGTGATTAATAAAT
>Ga0209633_10000999_pt1 | contig 30700 bp, 27 predicted proteins | sample Cruoilmetagenom1_FD_187290 | JGI IMG/M metagenome (GOLD analysis project Ga0209633, IMG submission 187290) | Oil polluted marine microbial communities from Coal Oil Point, Santa Barbara, California, USA - Sample 1 (SPAdes) (version 2) | ecosystem: Environmental > Aquatic > Marine > Oil seeps ... | reverse complement strand
GGACTATCTGTTGCAGGTGGAACAAGAAATATGTCTTATGTTTTTGAACATAAAACTAATAGAATATTTGATACCTATTTAACTTATAAAGCACAAGCATTTTATAAATTTAATGATGTTAATATTTATGCTGATGATGACCAAGAAGAAGAAGATAAATTTTCAAGATCAAGGATAGCTGAATATAGACAAAGATTTTACGGTGGGTTCATTGGTATTGGGGCTCATTTGAGGAGATTAGGGACATTAACTACTGAATTAAAATATGAGGTTAATGAAATTGAAGATGTATTCATGTTTCCAAAGGAATCTGAATATAATTTAGAAATTTCCAGTTGGAAATTTAGATTGCAAATTGATTCTCAAAATAAATATCCTTATCCTACAAGCGGAGTACACTTAAATACTTTTTATGAAACTGCACAAAAAATATTGGGTGGTGATGTAAGCTTTGCAAAATTTAGTTTCGATTATTCAGGTTATTTTACTTTTAATAATAGACACACAATTAAGCCAAGGTTAATTTTTGGATTTGCGGACGAGACTTTACCTTTAAGTCAGCATTTTAACTTTGGAGGTCAATCAAATTTTTTAGGATATAGAGACTTTGAGTTTAGGGGAAGGCAGGTATTTATAACCTCTCTTCAATATAGATATATGTTACCCTTTAGTTTATATTTTGATACTTATGTTAAAGTTAGATATGATTTAGGATCATCTTGGCTGGAACAAGAACAAATCCATTTTAATGATCTTAAACATGGGATAGGAGTTACCGTATCATTAGATACACCAATCGGACCGGCAGATTTTTCAGTTGGGAGAAGCCTGTATATTAAAGATACGTCTCCGGAAAGGATTATTAGTAGGGGTCCTCTTATGTTTTATTTTACAATTGGATATTACTACTAAGATCCTACTAAGTTTTTAACACTTTCCGGAATGTTTATATCAGATTTTAATTTATTATCAGGAATGGCTTTTCCAATTACTTTGTTAAAAGGAATCTCTCCGGCCCAATAATCTAATTCATAATCTTGTTGATCATCAATTGGACTACCAGTTCTGACTTTTGCAGAAATTTCTTCAATTTTTATTTCAATAACCTTTGTTGCTTTTAATTCGTTTTCTGAAGGAAGTCTGCATTCTTCCCATCTTCCATGAATAATGTGATCCGAAATAATTTTGAGAGCTTCATTTTTTTTGTTTTCTTCAACCAATTTTCCTTTTCCGAAAAGAACCACAGATTCATAATTTACTGAATGATGGAAAGCAGATCTTGCCAATACCAATCCATTAACGTTGGCCATTGATACTGAAACTTCAATACCTTTTTCTAATTCAGTAATCATTCTGCTTATACTTGCACCGTGAATATAAATTAAGTCATCTTTTCGTCCATATAATGTAGGAATGACTATGGGAGAACCATTGTAAATAAAACCAACATGGCAGAGACATTCTTTATCTAAGATTTTATAAATATCTTTTTTCTCATATATTGCTCGTTTAGGAACTCTCTTTATTTTTGATTTATTATTTTTCATATTCAGTTTTTAGTTTTCTTGCTCTAAGAAAGAAAGCAAGTTCAGTTTGGTAAATTTGGGTAATTCACTGGTGAACTTCACTACCTTATTTTTATCCCAAGCAGCATTTTCTTCAATAATATATTTATGTTTAGATAGTAAAGCAAATTTTCTCTCTGTTAAGTGATGATTTTTGTCGAAAATAAAAAAACAAATTATTACATCCAGTTTAAGTTTTTTGCTCCAATTATTATATGAGTCAATAGCACGTTTGTTTACCCAATAGGTTTCTTTCGCTTTGCCTTTCCAATCGATTAAGAATTGAGTATTTCTAAATTTTGCTACAATATCAGGTTTGTCTTCTCCTTTTTCCCATACTTTTTCAAAACGTCTATCTTTTCCATAATCCTTAAAATCAATGCCCCATTGAAAAAATAAATTTTTCCCATGATATTCTGCTAGATCGTGTAATTTATAATTTTTTCTAAATTCCTCTTTTGATTTGGCCGGTTTAAAATTTAAAGTTTTCATAAGAAAATAAATTGAATAGAAAAAAATTAAAAATTATTTTCAATTTCATTTTTTAGTTTAGTAAAACTTTCAGAGACTATTTTGGATCTTTCTAATAAAGGAGTTAATCTTTTATTTTCGTTTTCTGTATATTCATAGAAAGGGATAAAACTTCGGTTAATATCTTCGTAAATCAAATTTAATTTAGTATTTAGCTTTAGCGAAAGTTCTTCAGTAAATTTGGTTTTGCCGGAATCTAATCCTGATTTGAATTCCCTAATAATTTTTGACTTTTTAAATATTAAAACTCCGCCAGCTATCAGTAGTCCTGCTCCTGTTAATATTCCACCGGTTATATCGAGAAAAGCAACCTGTGTTGTAGAAAGAATAATTGCTCCAATAACGGTTAAAAGGCCTCCACCCATTGCAGTTGGAGCTAAATTTGAAGGATTCGAGTTTAAAAAAGTAGTAAAAGAATCATTTGCTAATAAATCAGTAACCTTTGATTTTACATCTTGAATAACCTCTCTCCGTTCTTCTCCAATTTTAATATATAACTCATCTTTATTTATTTTCTGTTGTTCTTTTAAATCGAGTTCATCAATTAAATTTTGAAGCAATAATCGAATACCATTTAAAAAATGTTTTGCCCCGTCATCTGCTATCTCTTCAAACGATGATTTTAATTTCCCTTCAAATCTTTTTTGTAATTTTTCTATCCAATTTTTTATGGAACTCTCTTTATTAAATAATGCTCCAAAAGTTCTTTTAAAAAGAGAAACTATAGATAAACCTTCTACGAACTCATCTTTAACGTCGTTGGAAATTTTATCATAATTAGAAACAAGGCGATCAACCAATGATTTAATTTCATATACGGAATGTTTTTCTCCGGTTTCTAAACGTTGTTTTATTTTATCAACAAAAGCTAAATCTTTATCTAATGAATTTTTTAATTTTTCAAGACTGGTATTGGTTTTTAGAATAACCTGTTCAGATGTTTCAAGACTTGATAAAAGCTTAAGTTTTAAATGACGTCCACCGGTAATTGTGTTGTGGACAAATTCTCTAACTTCATTAAAACCGCTTCCATCTTTATTTTCTAATTCCAAAATTGCAGATGTAGCAAATACCTTGGGAGCACTTATCCCTCTTTGTATAGCATACTCTTTTACTTTTTCAATATTTATACTAAGTTCATCAGATCTAGCTAAATCGGCTTGTTGAAGAATAAAAACTACATTTTTTTTCCATTCCTCACTTACATAGTCTAGTAAATCCCACGCAGATTGTGTATGCGGATTTTTTGCAGGGAACACAAACAATACTAAATCACTGTTAGGTACGAAATTTTGTGTTATTTCTTGATGATGTTCAATAATAGTATTAGTTCCTGGAGTATCAACAATTGCTACTGTTTTTAATATCTCTGCCGGAACTCCTATTTTTTTATAATGTTGAGTTAGCACAGTTTCTATTGGATCTTTTGAATATTCTATCTTTTGTACAACATCCGTGCAGGGTGCCGCATCCACCTTACAAATATTTTCTTGTAGTAAAGCGTTAATAAAACTACTTTTACCTGATTTCACTTCACCGACAACAACAAATAGAAAGGGCTCATTTATATTTGCTCTTAAGTCACTAACTATTTTCTGAAAATCTTTGTTGCCGGTTTCAATAATATATTCATGAAGTTCTTGCAGGAAAGCTGTCAATTTGAATTTATATACTGAAAAATTTTCGTTAATCAGTTGAGAGTTCATTAACCACCCAATTTTACGGTTAAATAATAAACCAAATATAAGAAATGTTCTGTACAATTTATTTTATGAAAAAAACTATAATTGATTTAATTGAAAAGCCTAATTTTTACAATTAGACTTTTCTTGTTTTCCATTTACCTTTTTTAAATAATACTATTCCAACAATACCAATTAATGATTCGGCCAGTAGGACAGCCAAGAAAACTCCACGTTCATCCATTCCTAAAACAAATGATGCCCATAAAGCAACAGGAATTTCAAATAACCAGAAGCAAAAGAAATTAATTATTGTTGGAGTTATTGTATCTCCAGCACCATTAAAAGCCTGTATCATTATCATTCCATATGCATAAAAGATGTAACCGTAGCTGAGATAGCGCAAGCATTCTGCTCCAATAGCAATAACATTCTGCTCTTGTGTAAATAATCCAACCAAAAATTCAGAATACAAAATGAATAAAATGGCAATTAGTACTAGAAAAATCATATTTACAAATGCACACCACCAAACAGATTTTTCAGCTCTATCCGGTTTGCCTGCACCTAGATTCTGTCCTACTAGAGTTGCAGCAGCATTACTCATACCCCATGAAGGTAAAATTGAAAAAACTACAATCCTGATTGCAATTGTATATCCCGCAACAGCTTCACTACCAAATTCATTCATTATTCTTACTAAACCAACCCAGCTTGAAGTAGCTATAATAAACTGCCCAATACCACCAAGAGAAACACGAATGAGATTTTTCATAATCTCCCATTGTATTTTCAAATGGTGCTGTAAAATCTGTATCCTTCCGGATTTTTTCTGCAAGTAGTAGAATTGTATTAGAACTCCTATTCCACGGCCAATATTTGTGGCAACCGCTGCACCCCATATTCCTAATTCCGGAAAGGGTCCCCAGCCAAATATTAGGCATGGATCAAGAATTATGTTAATTAAGTTGGCAATCCATAGAACACGCATAGCAATTGCAGCATCACCAACACCTCTGAAAATAGCATTGATTATAAAGATTAACATTATTACAACGTTTCCACCTAACATTACTGCTGTATATAGAAAGCCTTCATTTATTATTTCTCCCTGCATTCCCATGAGAGCTAATAGATCCTTTGAAAATATAATACCTAGAACAGCAATTGGTAATGACGCAAGGATGCTAACCCAAATTGCTTGTACGGCAGCTACTGCTGCACCTTCTTTGTTTTTTTCTCCGGTTCGTCTTGCAACTATTGCAGTTGCAGACATACTCAGTCCAATTCCTATTGCATATACAATCGTCATCATAGATTCTGTTGTTCCAACTGTAGCGACAGCATCTGAGCCAAGTTTAGAAACAAAAAATATGTCAACAACAGCAAAAATTGATTCCATAACCAATTCTAGAACCATTGGAATTGAAAGTAGAAGAATTGCTTTTGTTATACTGCCTTTAGTATAATCTCTCTGAGTACCTTTAATGGAATCAACGATGTCAGTCCATAGCTCAGAAATTTTACTTTTTAAATTTTTGTTAGAATTATTATTTGTTAGATTATTGTTTAGAGTTTGATTCATGAATTAAATTCCCTATAAAAGAGGATCTTTTACCTTATAGTAAAAGGACTCGTAAAATTAAAAAATGTTTGGAATTAATTAAGTAGGGAAGATATCAATTTGAAATGGGGTTGCTTGTGAAAAGAAATCCTATTTGTATGACATCAACCTTTAAAATATCCGACAATGGTTGGTTTGATTTTCATGAAATCGCCTTTTCTGATTTTAGGTTAATTTGAAAGTAATAATAAAAAAAAAATTTATGAATACAAACTAAATAATTTGCATTTATATAAAATTTTACTTTCTATTTTTTTGAAGCGAAAAACCGAATTACTGCTGCTTTTTTATTTTTACCATTAATGTTACGTAGAGCATAATTTTTATCAAAGTAGTCAAAATCAAAATCGATAAAGCTTTCAATGATATCCTCCAAAGAATAAAGAAGATCTAAATTAGGAGGTCCCCCGGAATCCATTTTTATTTGTTCTTTCTCGAAAACTTGCAAAATGATTTTACCTCCGACTTTCAATGAATCTATCATTTTAGTATGGAAAGATTTTCTAATATTCTCATCTGTATGAAAATTAATTATTACTATTAAATCATAATAATTTGCCGTATAATTGTAATTTATTGCATCTCCAAGGGTATAATTTATTTTGACCTTATTTTCTGAGGCTAAGACTAATGCTTTTTCTTTCCCAATTGAGCTAAAATCAATAGCATCGACCTTCCACCCTAGTTTTGCAGCATATACAGAGTTTCTTCCTTCGCCTTCTGCAATAAATAATACCTTGCCTGGTGCAATATTTTCGATTTTTTCCTTAAAGAATTCATTCGGTTCTTTTCCGAATATATAATCTCCAGTGTTATATTTTTCATTCCATGTTTCTTTCATAAACTTAATTCTTTAGGATTTTGTGATAGAGTGAAGTGAAATTATCTAAATAAAAAATGCCGGACTGAATCCGGCATTAATAACTTTCAATCATTGTATCATTTTTATAAAGTTTCCTGACCAGGAATCCAGTTACAAGGAGTTTTTTCCTCTGTCTGCGTAGCTTTTAATGCTCTTACTACTTCATCAACATTTCTTCCGGTTCCATCATTATTTATATTAACCCATTGAATTTTACCTTCCGGATCAACTATAAAAGTGGCTCTATAAGCTACTTTTTCTGGTTGAAGTATTCCTAATTCCTCAGCCAATGATTTTGAAGTATCGGCAATTAATGGGAATTTAAGATTTCTTAGTTGAGGATCATTGTTTCTCCATGCAAGATGCACGAATTCAGTATCAGTAGAAGCGCCATAAAGCATAGCATTCATTTCTTCAAATTTTTCATACTGATTATTAAATTCTGCAATTTCTGTTGGGCAAATAAAGGTAAAGTCTTTTGGGTACCAGAACATTACCATCCATTTACCATCTTTTTTATGATCTTCAGAAGTTATATCACCAAATTCTTTGCCCAGTTCAATAGAAACACAAGCTAATTTTTTAAATTCAGGAAATTTTTGTCCAATTGATAACATTATTTCTCCATTATTTTTGAGTAATATTAATTATTATAAGTATAAATTTAAGACTTCTAATCCTTTCATACAATTGGATTTGAAAATTTTATAATTATTTAATGAAGTAATAAAAAACCCCAATGAGAATGGGGCTTTTATATAAGGAGTTACCCCATCTTGAAATAGGTTGACAGCAATTTTGGAATGACACTCCTTTCATTTCTTACATGTCTTGAACTCAAAAATTCTTATAGAAAAAAGTTTATTAGAGAATTTAAGGAACCAGTTCCAAAAAGAATTATTAATTTAATATGTCACAGAGTAATGTTAAAAAAACAGCTTATAGATGCACTTGAATTAAAAATCACTAATTCAATTCCAAAGTTTTTATTGAATTTTGATAAATCTGTTAAAATTTAGCATTGTTTTTTCCTACATAGATCTTTACTATTTTAACATTATCGTTTTTAAAAAATTTAGAAGATTAATATGGTAGACACAAAAAAAATTATTATTGTTGGGGACAGAGTTTTAATTAAACCTGAAGAAGATTTAGAGAAAACTAACAGTGGATTATATTTACCGCCTGGAGTAAAAGAAAGAGAAAAAGTTCAAGGTGGATACATAATGAAAGTCGGACCAGGATACCCTGTAGCATCAGCTGTTGACGAAGATGAGATTTGGAAAGAAAATAAAGAAACAAAATATATTCCTCTTCAGGCCAATGAGGGGGATTTTGCTATTTTTGTAAGAAAGGAAGCAATTGAAATTGAATTGGATAAACAAGAACTTATTATTGTTCCCCAAGCAGCAATACTATTACTAATAAGAGACGAAGACCTATTTAATTAACCATATATCAATAATATTAATTATAGCCAAGTTAAGTATTAATGAATAATCTAGATTATTGAGTTACGTAATTTTTTAATTACAAAGGAAAAAAAATTGAAAGAAGAATTTCAGCAGTTTATTAAAAATTTTGAAAATAAAGTAATAGATTTAAGCAAAGAGCTAAGTCTCTCGAATTTTAATGCTACAATTTCCGGTAAGCCCGAAGATTATGAAAGGACTGCCAAACTTGAACTTAAATTAAAAAAAATCTTTTCGAATAAGGAAGAATTTGAACTGCTAAAAAAAATTAAGGCTTCTGATGAAATAACCGATGAAATAAATAGAAGAGAGATTGATGTTCTTTTTAATGCTTTTTCAGAATTCCAAATAGATGAAGAATTGTTAGAAAAAACAGTAAGTCTTTCAACTAAAATCGAACAATTATTTTCTACTTATAGAGCGGAAGTAAAAGAAAAAAAATTAACGGATAACGAAATTGATAAGATTTTGGAAAACTCATTAGATTCGAATGAATTAGAAGAAACTTGGAAAGCAAGCAAACAAATTGGAAAGATAGTAAGTGAAGATGTTATAAATTTGGTAAAATTGAGAAATGAGGCAGCGAAAAATTTAGGTTACGATAACTATCACCAAATGAGTTTACAACTAAGTGAACTCGACCCAAAATTTTTAGATGATTTACTTGACGAGCTTGATAAAAATACTAGGAGCAAATTTTTTGAACTAAAGAATGATATTGATAAATATTTATCTCATCATTATAAAATACCAATAGATCAGTTGATGCCATGGCATTATCAAGATAAATTTTTTCAACAAGGCCCAAGCATATACAATATAGATCTGGACAAATATTTTGAAAATGAAAATATTGAAAAGTTGACTGAAGATTATTTTGATGGAATCGAATTAGATATCAAAGACATGCTTGATAAGAGTGATTTATATGAAAAAGAGGGCAAATATCAGCATGCCTATTGTACACAAATTGATAAAGAAGGTGATGTGAGAGTTTTATGTAACATAAAACCTAATTATAAGTGGATGGGAACAATGTTACATGAATTTGGCCATGCTGTTTATGATAAATATGTGAGTCCTAAATTACCTTGGGTACTTAGGGAACATGCTCATATTTTTACAACAGAAGCGATAGCAATGTTATTTGGGCGTCTAGCATCAAATCCAAATTGGTTGCAGAGCATGGTTGGAATTAATGATGCCGAGAAAGAGAAAATTGATGAAAATAGTTTTAAATCAATACAACTTGAACAGATTATTTTTTCAAGATGGGTACAGGTGATTTACCGATTCGAAAAGGCAATGTTCGAAAATTCTGATAGAGATTTAAATTCTTTATGGTGGGAACTTGTTGAAAAATATCAAGGATTAAAGAAACCTGAAAATAGAAATGAACCCGATTGGGCTGCAAAAATTCATATCGCTCTTTATCCAGTATATTATCAAAATTATATGCTTGGGGAGCTTTTAGCTTCACAGCTTTATTATTACATCAAAGAAAAAGTTTTAAAAAATACTACGAATAAAAGAATATCGTTTGCAAATAAAAAAGAAGTGGGCGGATATCTCAAAAATTTATTTTTTTCTTATGGTGCATTGTATAAATGGGATAAATTAATAAATTCCTCAACAGGAGAAGGTTTAAGTTCCAAATATTGGATAAAACAGTTTGTACAATAATCAAGCTGATATTGATATAAAGCCTTTAGTAGACTTAATTAGAAGTAATTGGAAATATATTGTTTTAATCTTTATCACAACTCAATTAACAATACTTTTTGTTGGTCTAATTGATTTTCAAAATCCTGCATATCAAAATTCCGATTTTCATAAGTACTTACAAATGGCAAATACTTCACCATCGATTTCAGAAGACGTTATTCGTCCCTTTGTATATAGAATAATTATTCCTTTTGTGGTAGGACTTTTACCTTTAGATGTTCATCATAGTTTTTTGTTGTTAAACAATATTTCCCTAGTTTTTTTACCTGTGATTCTGTTTTTATTCTTATTAGATCATAATATTTCTTCAATTACATCTTTACTATTTACAATTTGTTTTCAGTTAAACCGATACATTTTTCAATTCAATGCCTGGAACTATTTTCAGGTAAGTGATACTTGTTCATTAGCTATTCTATTTTTGTCTTTTCTGCTACTTAAGCGAAATAATTGGATTGTCCTATTCCTTTTAATACCTCTTGGTGTTTTAGTTAAAGAGTACGTTTTAATTTTTATTCCGGCAGGATTATTTATTTTATTAGATAGCGGTGCAGATAAAAAAAATTATGTTCGATATTTTGTGTTAAGTATTCTTTCAATATCAATTTTTATAATAATTAGAAAAATAATTATCTCTGAAGGTGGAGAAAGTTTATTTGTGCAATATACAACTCAAGTTATTTATTATTCAAAGCCTATATTATTAATTAAAAGATTTATTATTCCTTTTACCCCGTTTGGTTTAATGCCTATTTTATTCTATAAAGATTTGTTTTCGTTTTTTAGAAAAAATAAACATTTTCTAGTCTATGCTATTACGGTGATAATTATTTCTTTTTTTGGTGAACCGGAAAGGTTAATGACTCCATTGTTTGCAGTTTATTTTTTATTTATTGCAGATTTATATCAGAGCATTAGTATCGGTTTCAAAAAAGAATATACTATCTATCTCGGGATACTAATATTTATTATTTCCTTCATTGCTAGTTTTTATCATATTTGGGGTATTGTATTATTACCTAATAAAGAAGTATCTGAAATATTCACTGTGTGTACAAATTTAGCAATTGTAGTTATTTTTTATATACTAAAAATATCCAAGATTAGATTAAAATTATCTTAGAAAATGATAGTGTTTTAAATATCCAGCCAATATGAAAATTTTGCGACAAAGATATCATTTGTTTCTGCACCGAGCAAATTATTAAAATCTCTTTTAAACTTGAATTCACCAGGGTGATCATGATTTGCTCTGTCTTGCGACCAGACTAAGTAAAAAATTGAACCTGGTAAAACTTCCCAACGGTAGACCAATGTTCCTCTAAGTGATTTGTAATTAAAATCCGGATTGTCAAACGTAAACTCTTCAGCCGGTCCGTTTTGATCGGGATCAATTGTAATTTCTTCATCTTCTATATTGTAGCTAATGGAATTACTTGCAAAATTATTAAAATTCCTAGTTGATGGCTCGGCCAACTCCTTAAAATTAGAATAATTTCCAACTGATATTAAAGGTTGTAAAAATAATTGTAGACTCATTTTGGGGGTAATTGTCCAGTTAAGTCTGATATTAGCAGAAATTGTTTCTTGGTCAATTTCGGCAAAAACATAACGAGTATTATAGGTATTTACTGCAAAGGGATCACTAAAATTATCTATCCATTGGCGCTTGCTAAACCGGTTAGTATATTCCGGTCCCACAGTAAAAGTGATTTGAGAATTTGGTTTCCATTCTACATAAGGTTCAAAATCAAACCAATTTTCATTTAAGGAATTGTTTTCATAACCTATGTTAAATCCAAAAACAAATTGCTTCCTATTATCCGTATTAAATTCAAAACCTATATAATACTCTTCCGGATTTTTTGAAAGTGGTCCTCCGCGTGTTAGAGTTTTTGTGGTTTCTTCAAAATTATAGCTTAAATCAATATCAAAATCGAAATAATTTAATAATTGAAAATAACTTAAAAACATAAACCCGTTATTAAGGTTATTTCCTTCATAATCATAACTTTCAAAGTGGGCGGCATAAATAAATTTTCTTCTAAAAATATTACCGGGTTCATACCATCTATAACCTAAAACAATATGACCATTAAGTTTATCTGCATTATACTGGAAACCAAGATCACTATTTTCAAATCCTGGAGAAATCGCTCCAATTGCAGTATTAATGTAAAAATTGCCTTCCTGCTTATTTAACATTAATCTAGTATAATAACCAGATAGGGAAGTGCGGTTGGAATCTAATGTCATATAAGTAGCATCAGGACGTTGAAAATATCTATATGGCTTTTCTTGGATACTTTTTAATGCCTCCTTGGTTCCATGGACATTGGAACCGGCAAAATATCCTGTTAGCACATATGTTTTCGCGCTATCAATAAATGACCAGCCGTCTGCTCCAAATGTAAAAGCATTTTTTGCCAAACTATTAGAGAGTTCATCTGTTCTTAAATCTCTGTTAGTAGATGTGAAAATCAGGCCTAAAGATTGCCGACTATTATTAAAATCTTTTTTTGTTCTTAATACACTATAATGGCTAAACGGCTCAATTTCATGATCAGATTTAATACCGTCCAATGAAGTAGTAGCATAAGTTCTTTCGGTAAAAGCACTTAATCCCCCAATTGACCATGTTTCATCAATTTTCCCCGTAAGCTTTGCAGCCCCTAGAATTCTAGTTTCTCTAGGATGATCGGCAAAATCATTATCAGGAACATCACCACCCGGAGCCCGACCAATTCTTCTGGAATAAAATAATTGAGGACTGCCAAAATTAAATCCCCAGTTATTATTAGCACCTCCTGATCCAAACCTGAATAAATGCTGACCTTCAATAAAAAATGGTCTTTTTTCTCTAAAAAAGGTTTCAAATGCAGATAAATTTACAACTGCCGGATCTACTTCAACTTGCCCAAAATCCGGATTTACAGTTGCATCGATATTAAAACTGCTGCCTAATCCAATTTTTAAATCGGCACCAAAGGTTGTTTTAAATTGATTTCTAGAATAGAACGGGTCACCGGATTCATGTTCTAGATATTGTGCTTTTTGAACAAAATATGGTAAAACTTCAAATCTTTGTTTTGATCTTATTCCATCTAATCCAACTAAATCTGCAAAACGAGAAACAAATCCACTCTCTGTACTGGGGACCATGACTAAAAAAGAGTTTTCATTTCTTCGTTTGATATCTCTGTTAAGATTAATACCCCAAGTCATATTTTCTGATTCTTTAAATCTTAATTGTGAAAAAGGAATTTTAACTTCCACAGTCCAACCATCATTATTTACTCTAGTTTGATATTCCCATATTCCGTCCCAAGAATCATCCATCCATCCGTCATTAAAAATTGTTCCATCGGCAATTGAACCACCAGGATTAACAGCAAAAAAATACCCGGTTCTGTCATCGTTGTATGGATCCATATAAATAAATAACCAATCGGAACTAACAATATTATCTCTTCTCATTAAGTTTCGGTCAATAGTTTCAGGATTAGAATCTAGAAAATTTGCCGAAAAGTAGATATTATCATCATCATAAGTAACCCAAATCTCTGATTTTTCTGTAGCAGGTTTACCTTCATCTGGAATTTTTTGAGTGAAATCTGTAATTGGTTGGTTTTTATAAACTGTTTCATTAAGAAAACCGTCCAATTTAATTATTTCATTGGTTCTGTATGCTTTTACCTGGGGTTGGTTGGTGCTATTTGATGCAACTATTTTAAGGATAGGTAAAAGCAATAATAATAGTAGACATCTTTTCATTTATATTCCTTTTTTCTATGTAAACGATAAATTTATCTTAATATTGTATTAGATGTATGAAAATAGAAAATGTTAGGTAAGGTATTTCAATTTTTTGCAGGCGTTACAAATTTTTATAATAATTTTATAATTCGTCTGGTTATCATTTGTTAAGATGTGGAGATTATATTGCTGATGATTTTTATTAATAATATATCAGATGTGTATTTTTTAGTGAAGATTGGTATGTTATATTAGTGATACAATTGCAGGGGTATAAAATTTTACACCCCTGTATTTATTGTTCAAATACCTGGGAGGATTTAACTATGATCAGTGATCCTTAGATTGTGTCCATGATCCCTAATAATAATTTCAAGTATTGACCCTAAACTTCCTTGTAATTTGACGAGAACTAGTTCATCATTTGTTAATGTAACAACAAATAACTCTTCTATATCTTCCGGATTTAGATCTTTAACATATACTCCAACCATCTCATTTCCATCAATCGATTTTACGAGGGATTTCCAATCTTCATCAATTATTGAGTTGGATATTTCTTTTAATAAAGATAGGGAAGGTTTAGAGAAATTTGATAACCTATCATAAATTCCAATATGTACATTTTTAACTTTGGAAAGCATTTGATCAACATTTTCTTCAGTATCGGCAAATTTTACAAACTGACTTGCAACAAAAAATCCTACAGGACCAACAGAAAATTCAATCTGTCTATCAAAATCATCATCCAAAGAATCTAAAATTTGTGATCGAATGTTTTTAAATTCGCGATTTACTCCTATACACCCCGTGCTCAGAATTGCCAACCCCAATACAACTATTAATAAATTTGATTTTATTGTTTTCATTTTTTCCTCGAATCCTTCAACTTATAGTTATTTATTCGTGAATATCATCTAATCCCGGAATATCAAATTTTTGCCCCAATTTTCCTAAAGTATCCATATTAATTGATCCGACAATATTTACAAATGCTGCTTCTCCACCTTCATCAACTGTAACAACAGTTATTCCTACAAATTCATCATCGCCTGCTGTTTTTATATAAACATTGGCAACTTCACCTCTGGACTTTGTTTTTACAATCCTGTCCCAATTTTGGGCCATCAAATCTCTATCAATTGATTTTGCTCTATCCATAAGTTCTTCGGAATTACTAGGGGTAACTTCAAAAGTATTTACTTTTATAAGTTTTAATCCTCCAATTAAGTCTGATAATTCTTCATCATCTTTTGTAAATTTTGCAACCATTCTAAGAAGCTTTTCTTCAATTAGTATTTCAGTTACCATTTCACCATCTTCAAGAGCGGAAAGATCCCCAAAATTGGCAAAGCCGGCATATCCTGAATAATCTTTTTCTTGAGCCATTATTGAGGCAGCAGACATTAAAACCAATACTGATAATATTTTAATTAATGTTTTCATTATTATTTTCTCCTTGTAAATAATCATTTACTAAATTAAAACTTTCTTTTATAGGTTTGCTCACTCTTTCAGTTAACACATCTTTTTCTACTGTTAAACTTGTTTTCTTAAATACACTTGCTATAAGAGCAAGTGAATGCTTAACCTGTTGATCTGCAAGTTCTATTTCTTTATTAGAATATTGTTGGTGAATTTCCGGTCTCTTAAAAATAATAGTTGATACTAGTGCTAATACAAATACACTAAAAATTGCAGTTGATACTGCAGGTCTGCGGAAAACAAATGAGTATAAATCAAATAATAGACTGTTTTCTTTGTTTTGTCGAAAACTAGATGTTTTTTTCGCTTTTTCAATAATTTCGTCAGGGCAATATTCTAGGTCCAAATTTCGAGTTTTATTGGCTACTTTTTTGTATTGCTCAAGAACTGTATTAATTTTAGGATTTTGTTTAGCAAGTCTATTAATTTTAAGTTTTTCCCAAAAAGTTGATTCACCATAAGCGACAGAAATAATCTTATTTAATAATTTTTCTTCCACTTAAATTACCTCTTGAAGTTTTATTTCACTTAAATATACCTGCAATTGTTTTCTTGCTCTCATTAAATAAACTTTAACGCTATTCAATGGAATTCCTAATGTTTTACTTATGTCCTTATACCTCATTCCATGAATTTCGTAAAGCACAAAAATACTTCTCTGGCTCTCCGGTAATAGTTTTATTGCATCCTTAATTCTATCATCAGTAATTTCATTTTCAATTTTTATCATTGGATTCTGTTCATCTTTATTTTCAACAAAATTGCTAATATCATCAATAGAAAAAGGATTTTTAGCTAAATCGGAATTTCTTTTTCGTAAATAATCTATACATAAATTGTGTGTCGTTTTCATAATCCAAGTTTTCGCTGCCAGAATATTGAAAGAATTAATATTTTTCCAAATCTTTATTAATACTTCTTGTGTTACGTCATCTGCATCCATTTTATTCTTCAATAAATAAAACGAATAATTATATATTCTATTCTTGTATTGCATTATTAAAAAGTTATATTTTGTATCCGTTATCATCGTTTTCTATAGTTAAAGACGAAACTTACAACTAAATTGTTACACAATTTTTAAACAATTTTCTTTAGGGAGTATTAAATGGATAAAATTGCCATTAAAGAATTTCTAATAAAAGTAGAACTATTTGATAATTTTGACGATGCAGAGCTTGATTTGGTTTCAAGTGAAATGAAAATAAGAGAAGTGGAAAAGGATACATTATTATTTAGTGAAAATACAGCCAGAAACCACGTATATATGATTTATGAGGGTGAAGTCGAATTATTTCAAAGGACACCATTTGGGCAAGAAAAAAGATTATCATTCTTTTCTAAATACGACTTTCTTGGAGAAGGATCATTAATAGATGATTCCACTCATTCCACTTCTGCGAGAGCTTTACTTAATACTACAGTTGTATCCATTAAATGTGACCGGATTAAGGAGCTTTTGAAAGATAATGGTACAATGGCAATTAAATTGTATTCTAAAATATCCGAAGTAATTTCAAGAAGGCTTAGACGTACTAATACGAGAGCCACAAATATTGGAGCGCAATACGAATCTGGAAGAACAAGGAAAGAGCATGATTTACTAGGTGATAGAAATGTTCCTGAAGGAAAGTATTACGGAATTCAAACATTACGGGCATTAGAAAATTTTAATATTAGCGGACAAGCCATTAATACTTTTCCAAATATAGTAATTGCATTAGGCATAGTAAAAATGGCTGCTGCCAAAGCAAATTATGATTTGGGTTTACTTTCTAAGCCGGTTGCAGATGCCATTGTTGAAGCATGTAACGAGATAATAAATGGTAAGTTACATACAAACTTTGTTGTTGATATGATTCAAGGGGGCGCAGGAACTTCCACAAATATGAATGCTAATGAAGTAATTGCAAATAGAGCTTTAGAATTATTAGATAGAGAAAAAGGGGACTATAAATATTGTCATCCAAATAATCATGTTAATTTATCTCAATCAACAAATGACGCTTATCCTACAGCAATTAAATTAGCAATTATTAGGGCTAACAAAAGTTTAATTTTTGTACTAAAAGAATTAATTACTTCTTTTAGGAATAAAGGAAAAGAATTTTCACAAATTATTAAAATGGGAAGAACTCAATTGCAAGATGCAGTTCCAATGACACTTGGACAGGAATTTGAATCATATGCAGTTACACTTGAAGAAGAAATTCAAAGACTGGAACAGAATGCAGAATTATTTTTAGAAGTTAATATGGGAGCAACTGCTATTGGTACAGGAATTAATGCTCCTATTGGATATTCAGAAAAATGTGTAGAACACTTACGTGAAATTTCAGACATGGAAGTTGTGCTGGCCGGCAATTTAGTAGAAGCTACTCAGGATACAGGTGCTTTTGTTATTTACTCATCTGCTATTAAAAGATTAGCAGTAAAATTATCAAAAATTTCAAATGATTTAAGATTACTTTCCTCTGGGCCAAGAACCGGTTTAAATGAAATTAATTTACCACCTATGCAACCAGGCTCTTCAATTATGCCAGGAAAAGTAAATCCCGTAATTCCGGAAGTTGTTAATCAAATTGCTTTTAAAGTTATTGGAAATGATTTAACTGTTACATTAGGAGCAGAAGCTGGTCAATTAGAATTAAACGTAATGGAACCAATAATTGCTCAGAGTATATTTGAATCAATTTCTATGCTAGCGAATGGTATGACAACTTTAAAATACAAATGTGTAGATGGAATTACTGCAAACAAAGATCATTGTAGTGAATTAGTTAAAAATAGTATTGGATTAATAACAGCTTTAAATCCTGTTTTAGGATATGAAACCAGTACACAATTGGCAAAGGAAGCTCTTGAAAACAATAGAGGTGTTTACGAACTTATATTAGAAAAAGGTTTAATTTCTGAAGAAGAACTTAACAAATTACTAGCGCCGGAAAATATGATTGGAAATTAATTCATTAATAATAGGTGCCAAAAAATAGAATGAGATAGATAACGTTTTCTATTTACATTTATCACTACAAGATTTGGACTTGCACTTTCTAGTTGTAGTCTTTGGAATATCAAATTCATCGATAATTTGAATATTACCGACCATCTTTGTATTATCTTTTGGATCTGAATATGCTCCGTATGTTGTTGCGTGGATTATATCTTTACCAACATCAAACAAGACATAATTAAAAGCTTTTTTGCCAACAAAATTTCTCGATGCTTGTGAATTTTCTCCAGGGCCGTAGAAATAATTGAATGCTTCATAATATGGAATGGCATTTGTGTAACTCATTTCTTCCCAAACATAATGTGTGTCAGGATTTTCTCTGTATACAGGATTAAAATTATATAATGGTGCACCGGCGCTTCCTGCAATTATTTCAAAAACATCATTTACATTTTGCCTGCTGTATAAATGTTCATGTCCGCAAATATGTGCAGCCACTTCATATTTATCTAATATGTCAATTACTTTTTGTCTTTGATTCATATACCATGTTTGAGTTGAATCCATAGGCAATTTGAACTTTCTTCCTAAATTTCCTAGACCATCATGTAAATGACCACCAACAGGATAAATCATATCATGACTAATTACAAAAATGTGGTCAACTTTTCTTTCCCTGGCTGATTTTAAATCATTTTCAAGCCAATCTAAATGTTTTATGTAATGCCAATCTCTTGTATCATCTGTTGTATCATCGGGTTCACCATAATACCACCTGTCTGTGTTTACAATAGTAAAATGTGTATTCTTAAAATCGAAAGAATATGAAAGACCTTTTTCATCTTCTGGTCCGTTGTTATAAACATTAGGAAAAGCTTTTCTAAAATTGTCTTCATCCATTCTATGTTGAATTTCATGATTTCCAACTACCGGCCATATTTTTGGCCACACCATATTTGGATTGTTATAGACAGGATTCATCACATCCTTCCAATGCAATAATTGACGATAAGTTCTATTTGGATTATCCCTATTTCCCCCAACCATATCCCCAGCAAAAATTATAAACTTAGCTTCTTTTTGATTTTCTATAATATGATTGACAAGTTTTGTGAGGATAGAATCATTCACTCCATTATACTGTCCTCGACTATCAGACATAGCAATAAATTGAAAATTTTGAGCAAAAGTTTGTGAAAATACTAAAGAGCAAATGATGATGATTTTATACAAATTCATAATTATCCGGTATGAAATTCAATTTATTAATTTAATTAAATAATACTATTACTTGATTCACTAAAAAAACATTTTAATTGGTTGTATGAATAGTTTGCTCCTAATGCCAACATTAGCTTAACTCTGGCTTTTTGGCCATTAAGATAATCGGAGAAGATTACACCTGCGTCTTTTAACCATTTACCTGCACCTTCATAACTATAAACATCTAAAGTTTCTCCAGCCGGGCATCTTGAGACTAAAACAACGGGAATATTTTTATTAATTACATATTTTATACCTTCGAATGCAGGAGGGGGCACATTTCCTACACCAAGTGCTTCTACTATCAAACCATCAATACCGGAATCTGCGGTTAATTTAAATAGTGTATCTTTAATTCCGGTATAAACCTTAATGATTTCAATATTGCTATTAATTTTGTCAGTTTCCAGGCCTTCCAATTTACGAGGAGTTCTGTTAAACCAAACCCTACCTCTATTCACATAGCCGAGTGCACCAAAATCTAAGCTGTGGAAAGTTTCTACATCTTCTGTGTGTGTTTTAGTAACCTCGCTGGCTGCATTTATTTCACCATTTAAGCATACTAGAACGCCCATAGCTGAACTGTTTGGGTTATTACATATATGAATGGCATCAGTTAAATTTTTTGGTCCGTCCCAATCTTCTTCAGAGCTTGTCTTCATTGCACCTATTACTACTATTGGTTTATCAGTTCTTACTGTTAAATCCAATAAATAGGCTGTTTCTTCCAAAGTATCAGTACCATGTGTAACTATAATTCCATCTATTTCATTTTTATCGATATTCTCTTTTACTACTTCTGATAGATTTAACATTAATTCCGGAGTCATATGAGGTCCGGGATAATTTCCAAAATTGTAAATGTTAATATTTGCTAAATCATTTATTTCCGGAATCATTCCTACTAATTCTTCACCATGAAAATGTGGAATTGCTCCACCGGTTTTATCATCTATTTTCATGGAAAAAGTACCGCCGGTAAAAATTATTAAAATATTTTTTTTAACCATAATAATCAGTTTTTTAAGGTTTTAAAATATGTTATTGTGGTTTTAAGAGATGAAATTAGATCATATTCCGGATTAAAATGTAATTTATCCCTACTTTCTTGAATAGAAGCATAACTGTGTTTAATATCTCCCGGTCTGGAATTTTCATAAATAATTTTACTATTCGAATTTGTTGTTTTAATAATTAATTTGGCTAATTCGTTTATTGAAATTGCATTTTCATTAGCGACGTTAAAAACACCTATTACATTTTCATTTTCAGCAGCCAATACATTTGCTTTAACTACATCTTTTACATAAACAAAATCTCTGGTTTGTTCTCCATCACCATGTATTACAATTGGTTCGTTTTTTAATGCTTTATAAACAAATATTGGAATTGCTGCTGCATACTGGCTCTTAGGATCTTGTCTTGGCCCAAAAACATTAAAATATCTTAAGGAAGCTGTATTTAAGCCATACTGCTCGTGGTACATTTGTAAATAGTATTCACCGTCAAGTTTTGTTATTCCATAAGGCGTTTGAGGTTTAGGTCTCATGCTTATTTCTTTGGGCAATCTGGGGTCGTCTCCATATATTGCAGCAGAACTAGAATGAACCACTTTTCTTACTTTATGTTCTTTTGCAGCTTCAAGTATATTTAATAATCCCTTTACGTTTATATCAATGCATTCGTCCGGCTTTTCCAGTGATTCAGGAACAGATATAAGGGCGGCAAAATTAAATACATAATCGGCATCCTTAACTATTTCCATTGTTAATTCTTTGTCGGTAATACTGCCGAGGTGAAAATTTACATTTGGGAAATTATTAATATTATGTTGATATCCGCTTCTTAAGTTATCTATAACATGAACATCTGTTCCTAACTTTGACCAATGCTCAACAACATGACTTCCAATAAACCCTGCTCCACCTGTTACAACTATTTTCATAATTAAACACAAAAACTAATGATTATAAAGAGGAGTAAAGTTACAAAATTGAATGTTATCTATTAAGTAAAAATTTTATTTTGTTACAATAAAAGGGATTAGAAAATAGTTGTAAAATTAATTTGTACAGGTGAAAAAATTGAAGTATTTTCTCTGTGAGTTGAGGCTACAGATTAGTGTTCATAACATGTTGATAACTTTGTTTCGTGAAACGTTTCATGGCTCATTCTTTGACAGATTGGTAATTGCAACAAGGATTAGTTTTTGTTAATCTAAATTAAACAAAATCTGTAACTCAAGATAAAACAATAGCTTATAATTGAACGATTGATGTTGACAAGTTGTTGATAATATTCAGGCCTTATTTTCGATGTTAATATAAATACCCTTTTTACTAATTTTATTAAATACTGGAAACTGTGGATAACTTAAAAATTACGCTAAAAAAAGAACAACAAAAATCGAATTGGAATTCCACCCAAATTTGGAAAGATTGTTTAAAAATCATTAAACAAAATGTTTCAAACATTACTTATAATACTTGGTTTCTTCCCATAAAACCATTTGAATTAGACGAAAAAACACTCAAAATTCAAGTACCAAATAATTTTTTTATTGAATGGATTGAGGAGCATTATAATACATTAATTAATAAAACTGTTCATCAAATTTTGGGTAGTGAAGGAAAATTGGTATACATTATTAATGATGATAAAGACGAAGATCCTACATTATTTGATAATCCGGTAGAAGAACCAATTATTAAAACACCTCCAATTGTAGAAAATAATTTTGAAACAAATCTTTCTCCCAGATATCAATTTGGTAATTATATAAAGGGAGAATCTAATCAATTGGCAAGAGCTGCCGCAATTGCAATTTCGGAAAATCCAGGTGAAACTTCGTTTAATCCACTTTTTATTTATGGTGGAGTAGGATTAGGCAAAACCCATCTTATTCAAGCAATTGGAAATAATATTCTTCAAAAATTTCCTCAGAAAAAAATAATTTACCTTTCTGCTGATATTTTTACTACACAATTTGTTGAGGCTATTCAATCCAACAAAGTAGGTGAATTCTCATCATTCTACAATAATATTGACGTTTTAATAATAGATGATATCCAATTTTTGACGGGTAGAGAAAGAACACAAGATCTTTTTTTCCATATCTTTAATAATTTGCACCAAGCTCGTAAGCAAATAATTCTATCTAGTGATAGACCTCCAAAAGATTTAAAAGGAATGAATGACCGGTTAATCTCAAGATTTCAATGGGGATTAAGTGCCGATATTCAGGCTCCGGATTTTGAAACAAGAATTGCAATTTTGAAAAACAAAAGCGATAGTTTCGGAATTTCACTCTCAAACGAAATATTAGATTATATAGCTTACAATATTACTTCAAATATTAGAGAATTAGAAGGTTGTTTAATCAAATTATTGGCAAATGCTTCTTTAAGCGGTAAAGAGATTGATTTTGAACTGACTCGTAAAACTGTAAAAGAAATCTCTACAAAACGAGAAGCAAATATCTCTATTGACAGTATTACTAGAATTGTGTGTGATGAATTTAATGTAGATGAAAATAAAGTAAGAGAAAAAAACAGAAAAAAAGAAGTTGTACTGGCTAGACAGATAGCAATGTATTTATCAAAAGAATTAACAAAATCCTCTTTAAAGACCATTGGTCTACATTTTGGTGGCAGGGACCATTCAACAGTTATTCACGCCTGTAATAATATTGAAAAATTAACTTCTGAAGATGTATCCTTCAATGAAATTGTTAGTGGGCTTAGAAATAAGTTAGAATTGGGGATATAACTTTTGTTGGTTAATGAATGCATGATAATCGGCCGGAGCTGAAAAACTCCGGTCAATTATCAATACCTAAAACCTGTTTTTCTTTTTTTGTTAGTTTTTCCACCACAAGATTATAAGAATCGTCAATTAAACCTTTTAAGAATTCTGTTGATAAACTACCTTCCAAATCAACGGTATTCCAGTGTTTTTTACTCATATGATAACCCGGTTTTACTTCTTCATATTCTTCTCGTAATTCAATTGCTTTTTCAGGGTCGCATTTTAAATTGACACTAAACGGGGGAGCTGAATTAATTAAGCAAAACATTTTACTGCTAACTTTAAATACTAATGTTTCCTCATCAAATGGAAAACTTTCGCTAACACAAGATTTACTTAAGCAATAATTTCTTAATTCGTCAAAGTCCATAAATTATTCCACTTTTTATTCATTTATTTTATTTATTATTTTTCGACACTTTTCTATGAAACATTAATTATTTTGCATTGTATTAATGCAAATATCACAATAATAAAGGATAATGGATGAAAAACTTATTGATTCTTTTTTTTGTAATCTTAATTTTTAGTAATTGTCAACAATCCACAATTGAAGAATTACACGCCCAAAATCAAATTTTGGATTCAAATAAAGTAATTGAGCCATTAAACTTTCACCCCGAAATTAACAAAATGGTAACTAGAATTCTATCTAGATATCATTATAAAAAAATGGATTTAAATGATTCATTGTCATCAGTCATCTTTGATAATTTTATAAAATCTTTAGATTATAATAAATCATACTTTTTTGCTTCTGATATAGAAGAATTTGAAAAGTATAGATATGAATTTGATGAAAATCTTTACTTAGGAAAACTATATCCTGCATATCATATTTTTAATACTTATAAAGCCAGAATGACTTCACGTATAGATTTTGCTTTAAATAGATTAGACACGGAATTTGATTTTACGAAAGATGAGTATTATAAGGTTGATAGAGAAAAAGAAAATTGGTTGAATACGGAAAAAGAGTTGGATGAATTGTGGAGAAAAAAATTAAAACATGAAGCTTTAAATCTAAAACTTACAGGAAAAGAATGGGAAAAAATATCGGAAACATTAGCTAAAAGATACAAAAATTATCATAGGGCTATCCTTCAATATAAATCTGAAGAAGTTTTTCAATTATATCTAAATTCTTTTGCTGATGCTATCGATCCACATTCAAATTATTTAGCTCCCATCACATCTGAAAATTTTAATATCCGGATGAAATTATCATTAGAAGGAATTGGTGCAACTTTAAGGAATGATAATGAATATACCAAGGTTGTTAGCATTGTACCAGGTGGTCCTGCTTTCAAGGCAGATAATATTTTTGCCGATGATTTAATTACAGGGGTTGGCCAGGGGAAAGATTCTGAATTAGTTGATGTAATTGGTTGGAGGATAGATGATGTTGTTCAATTAATTAGAGGTGACAAGGGGACAATTGTCAGATTATCAGTTTTAAGAGCTAAACATGGAATTGACTCAAAACCTGATACAATTACAATAGTAAGAGATAAAGTAAAACTAGAAGAACAAGCTGCACACAAGAAAATAATTACTGTTAGAGAAAATAATATTGATTTTAATTTGGGTGTAATTGAAATTCCGAGTTTTTATGTCGATTTTGAAGCAAGAAGAAAAGGTGAAACCGATTACCGTAGTACAACCAAAGATGTTAAAAAGCTAATTAAAGAATTACAAGAAGAGAATGTAGATGGAGTTATTATAGATCTCAGAAATAATGGTGGCGGTGCGTTAGATGAGGCGGTTGAATTAACCGGATTGTTTATTGAGGATGGTCCTGTTGTTCAAGTAAGACAGTCATCAGGTAAAATTGATGTCGAGAAAGATCCTGATCCAAATATAATTTATGACGGACCCCTTGCTGTTATTGTTAACAGATATAGTGCATCTGCTTCTGAAATTTTTTCCGGAGCAATTCAAGATTACGAAAGAGGACTTGTCCTTGGTGAACAAACTTATGGTAAAGGTACGGTTCAAAATATGATTGATCTTGGAAGATTTGTTCCCTCTGCTGGCGAAAAAAGCGGACAATTAAAATTGACTATAGCTAAATATTACAGAATAAATGGAAGCAGCACACAAAATTTAGGAGTAGTACCTGATATTCCTTTCCCAAGTGCCGTAACACCTGAAGAATATGGAGAAAGTTCAAGACAAAGTGCATTAAAATGGGATCAGATAAAGAGCAGTGATTACGATAAGTACGGCAATTTAAATAGCATAATTCCACAACTTTTAGAAAAGCACCAAGAAAGAATTTTGCGTGAACCGGAGTTTAATTATTTATTGGAAGATATTAAGGAATATAAAAACAATAAAAATAAAATTGAATTTTCTTTAAATGAATCTGTTCGTAAAACCGAAAGAGAAGAGAGAGAAGCTAAACGTAAATTAAGAGAAGAAGAGAGAGAGAAATTTAACACTATCGAAATAATTGATAAAGAGGAAGTTTCAAAGAAAAGTTTAAAAATAAAAGATCCATTTCTTGAAGAAAGTGGACATATTTTGGCGGATTTGTTAATAATGTTCCCAGGGTAGATTGAGCTTAAACATTTCATTTTATTCAATTTTTTACTACATTTGGGCATTAAATTTAGGAGACAATTATGGCTAAAACACAAACCTTTGCCGACAAAGCAAAAGGAAAAGGCGCAAAAGGTGATATTAATGTTAAAGTTGTAAAAACATTAAAAACCGAAAAAGGAAGTTATAAATTTCAAGAAAGTTTTGTTAAGCTAGACGACGTTAGCAAAGTTACGACCATTAAATAAAGCGGTATTATACCGCTTTCCTCATTTTACTTATTATCTCAGTTACGATTATTCTTTAGGTTTATGCCTAATTAACTGAAACAATTTTTATTAATAGATGTTCTAAAGTATATAGTGCTTTAAGAAATTCGTTTTTTTATGATTAAGAAATGATAGAAAGGTTGGCAAATAATAATGATACCTGAAAAAAAGTTAAAAATATATACTGCGAAAGATTTAGATATTATTCCCCAGCTAAAAATTTTATCGGAAGAGGAAAAATTTGCGATAAAAGTTGTTGCTAAAGTATTTCCCTTTAGAGCCAATAACTATGTAGTTGAAGAATTAATTGATTGGAGCAAAGTACCGGAGGATCCGATTTTTCAACTGACTTTTATGCAAAAAGATATGCTTAGGAATAGGCAGTTTAATAGCATTGCTGATGCAATAAGAAATGAAATTCCATCAAATGAATTAAAAATAATTGCTAATGAAATAAGAAATGAATTAAATCCACATCCAGCAGGTCAGATGACGGCAAATGTACCTTTTTTGGATGAAGAACCTGTTAAAGGGATTCAACATAAATATCGAGAAACAGCATTGGTATTTCCTACCGGTGGTCAAACGTGTCATGCGTATTGTACTTTTTGTTTTAGGTGGGCACAATTTATTGGGAATAATGATTTAAAATTTGCTACTGATGAGTCGAAAAGATTCCAAGAGTATATAAAACAACATAAAGAAATTACAGATGTGCTTTTTACTGGCGGTGATCCAATGGTAATGTCTTATTCAAAACTCAAAGCATATTTAGAACCTCTTCTAGAGCCGCAATTTGATCATGTTATGAACATCCGTATTGGAACAAAATCGTTGTCGTATTGGCCATATAGATTTGTAAAAGATAAAGATTCCGATGCTATTATTGAACTTTTCGATAGAATTATGTCTTCAGGTAAGCACCTTGCAATTATGGCACATTTTAGTCATTATGTAGAACTTGAAACTGATATTGTTAAAAGGGCAATCAGAAGATTAAGAAAAGTTGGCGTTAAAATTAGAACACAATCTCCTGTAATAAAACATGTGAATGATGATGCGCATATATGGAGTAGAATGTGGGAAGACCAGGTAAATTTAGGATTACTTCCATACTATATGTTTGTAGAACGGAACACTGGAGCGAAAGAATATTTTGAGATTCCACTATACCAAGTATTCGATATTTATAAAGATGCTTTCAAAAGTGTATCCGGTCTCAATAGAACAGCACGAGGTCCGGTAATGTCTGCTACACCGGGGAAAGTTATGGTTGATGGTATTACAACAATTCATGGTGAAAAGGTTTTTGTACTTAATCTTCTACAAGCAAGAAATCCCGAATGGGTTAGAAGGCCGTTTTTTGCAAAATTTGATCCGAATGTAACTTGGTTTGATGATTTAAAACCGGCTTTTGGTGACAGTAAATTCTTTTTCGAAGATGAGCTAAACGAAATGTTGTCCAAAAAAGCTGAAATGTTTTCAGAAATTTCCATATAAGATGTTTTGGTGCAAAAAACCCGAATTGAAAAATTCGGGTTTAAAATCTTACATAAAATTGTAATTATCCGCTAACGACTTCAATCGCCGGATCTATTTCGCGTTTCAGTAAATTTTCAATTGCTACTAAAGTTCCCTGAATCGCACTTGGACAAGTTCCGCAAGCACCTTGATATCTTATTGTTAGGGTTTTATTTTGTAAATCCAGAATTTCTAATCCGCCACCATCACCTGCGAGAGCAGGTCTAACTCTTTTATCTAAGATTTCATTAATTACTTTTAGAGTTTCTGTTTCATTTTCATTACTACCGGTTTGTTCACTTTCTTCCGGAATGAGATCTTTATTAAATTCCTTAATAAAATTTACAAACGGCATCTGGATTTTTCCCCAACTAATGTTAGGTTCTTTCTCTATAGTAACAAATCTCTCCATATAAAATACAGAGACAATCCCTTCAAGTTCAAAAATACCTTTTGCTAAAGGATCCTTTTCAGCTTCTTGTTTATTTTTAAAACTTCTGGTTTCTCTATTTAGCAGTTTTTCATTCAGAATAAATTTTAATGCTTGAGGATTGGGTGTTAAATCCACATCTTTTACCATTAACATAGTTAGTTCCTTAATTAATAATTCAATTTAAACACTATGGTATTAAAAAAGCAGATACTTGTCAAGTCGTAATTCCATTTTTGTAATTAATGAGACAAAATTGCATGTTATTGTTAGATAACAATGTTTTATATATTATTATTGATTCATTATTTTGAAAGTAGGTTTGTTTTCTTCAAGGTATAATTTTACTTTCAGTTCAACAATTAATTGGCATGAAAAATATGAAATCTGTAAATAAACTATTTATTCGGAATATGGTGTGTCCGAGATGTATAAAAGTAGTACGTGACGAATTACAAAATATAGGTGTAAAAATTTCTAATATATCGCTCGGAGAAGTTGAAACTGTATTGCCAACAGAAAAGCTCCCTTTAGATAGAATTTCAGAAGCATTATTAAAAAATGGGTTTGAATTAATAGATGATAGAAATGCAAAAATAATTGAAGGAATTAAAAATGTAATTATTTCTGTAATTCAAAAGTATGAAGATGAAGATCTTACAAGGATAAATTTCCCCAAATATATATCCAAAAAGTTGGACAAAGATTATAACTATTTGAGTACACTTTTTTCAAAGACCGAAGGAATAACAATTGAACATTATATAATTCTTCAGAAAATTGAAAAAGTTAAAGAATATCTTAAATATAATGAACTGACATTAAGTGAAATTGCATATAAATTGGGTTATAGCTCGGTTCAACACCTCTCAAAACAATTTAAAAAGAATACTGGGTTAACGGCAAGTGAATTTAAGAATGATCACACCATCCATCGCAAGGCAATTGATTCTATAAAATAAACTCCTTTTTTAGAAATAAAATCGTATAACATTTCTCAGAAATAGTATGACAAATTTAGAATCATATTTTCTTAGCTTTGAATTAAACAATAGGAGATAATCATGGTTGAAAAAACTTACAAAATAGAAGGTATGTCTTGTCAACATTGTGTAAAGTCGGTTGAAGTAGAACTTAGTGAGATTGATATTGAATCATACGAAGTAGAGCTTGGGTCTGCAACAGTGAAATATGATGAGACTAAAGTAGGAGATTCAGATATAAATAAAGCTGTAAAAGAAGCAGGATTTACTATTGTTGCATAATAGAAATACATCAGGTGAAAAATTAAAATGAAAATAAAATCACAAAATAATTATTCTTTGCCCGTTACAGGTATGACGTGTGCAAGCTGCGTTGCAAAAGTTGAAAAAGTTTTGAGTAAGGTTGAAGGTTTGGAAAATGTAAAAGTGAATTATGCTACCGAGAAAGTTTCATTTGATGTAACAAAAAACGATATGAATATAAAGGTAGCTGCCGATAAGTTAGAAAAATATGGTTATGAACTAAAACTGAATGACGAAAAAAGTAAATCCGGCGAAAATTCAGTTCAGGAAGAAATAGATAGTAATTATTCCAAATTAGAAGCAGATTTCAAATTAGCACTAATACTTACCATTCCAATTTTCTTTATTAGCATGTTTAGCGGATATATTGAGAGTTGGCCGTTTAATGCCGATACCAATAACAAACTTTTATTTTTATTATCCATTCCAATTTTATTTATCCCGGGCAAAAGATTCTTCGCAGTATTTTGGAAGAACCTTCAGCATTTATCATTTGAGATGAATTCTTTGGTAGCTATAGGAACAGGATCAGCTTTTGGTTATAGTGCAATATTAACCTTGTTTCCTAATCTTGTTGGCTCAAAATCTAATATTGTTAATCATGTCTATTTTGAAACTGCCGCTGTAATAATAACGCTTATATTGCTTGGAAAAATTTTGGAAGCAAGAGCTAAAAAGAAAACAAATACTGCAATCCAGAAACTGATTGAGTTAAAACCCAAAGAAGCAACCATTATTGAAAACGGGAAAGAAATAAAAGTTGATTCAGATAATTTAATGATTGGTAATAAAGTAATAGTTAAACCTGGTGAAAAAATTCCTGCTGATGGTCTTGTGGTTAACGGTTTCTCAACAGTGGATGAATCGATGGTAACCGGAGAGAGTATCCCAATTGAAAAAAAGGTTAATTCAGAAGTTATTGGCGGTACTATAAATAAGAATGGAACATTTGTTTTTGAAATTAGAGCAATTGGAGATAATTCTGTTTTGGGTCAAATAATTCATATGGTTGAAGAAGCTCAGGGATCGAAAGCACCAATTCAAAAATTAGCAGATAAAGTAGCATCGATTTTTGTCCCTGTAGTAATTGCCATTGCGTTTTTAACCTTTATTGGGTGGATAATTTTCGGTAGTGAAAATTTGATTAGTACGGCACTCGTAAGTTTTGTTGCAGTCCTTATAATTGCCTGTCCCTGTGCGCTTGGGTTGGCAACACCGACTGCAATAATGGTAGGTACTGGACTTGGAGCAAAAAAAGGCATATTAATAAAAAACGGCGAAAGCCTTGAAATTGCTCATAAGGTTGATACAATAGTCCTTGACAAAACAGGAACGATTACAGAAGGCAACCCGTCTGTAACAGATATAATGACAGACAATATGGATGAAAACACCTTTGTTTCAATAATTGGTTCATTGGAAAAAAGATCGAATCATCCCATAGCAGAAGCAATTGTAAAATTTACTGAAGAAAGAAACTTAAATTTTCTAGATGTGGAATCATTTCAAAATATTAGTGGAATGGGAATCACCGCTGTGATTGGAGGCGATATGATCGTGGCAGGCAATGATAGGTTAATGAAGGAATACTCGATTAAGACGGAAAAGTTTACAAATAAATTAAATCAGCTGACCAATGAGGGTAAATCTATTGTTATGGTTGCAATTAATGGGCAACTCAAAGGTATACTGGCAATTGAAGATCCAATTAAGAATGGAGCAGCGGATGCTATAAACAAATTTTATGATTTGGGGCTTAATGTTATCATGCTTACTGGCGATAATAAATTGACATCAAAAACAATTGCTGAACGAGTTGGAATAAGCGAATATTTTGCAGAGGTAATGCCGGATCAAAAGGCAGAAAAAGTAAAAGAATTACAAGAAAGGGGAAATATTGTTGCGATGATAGGTGACGGAATCAA
>Ga0209633_10000998_pt1 | contig 30716 bp, 28 predicted proteins | sample Cruoilmetagenom1_FD_187290 | JGI IMG/M metagenome (GOLD analysis project Ga0209633, IMG submission 187290) | Oil polluted marine microbial communities from Coal Oil Point, Santa Barbara, California, USA - Sample 1 (SPAdes) (version 2) | ecosystem: Environmental > Aquatic > Marine > Oil seeps ... | reverse complement strand
AATTATCCACAACAACACTTTTTCTCTTAAATACTCAAAAGAGATTATGTCTTTGTAAGATTTTTGTTCTAAAAACTCATTTATTAACTTATAATAATCAATATAATCAGAGTTCTGTTTAAATCCGTACCATTTATTATTAATTAAGACTTCAATTTTATTATCTTGTAAGTCTTTCATTAAAGATTTACTAATGATTGGTGAAGTTTCTATTAGTTTATCTGACCAATCATCAACAGGAAGATTACCTAATGAACCTTTTAATTTAGGAATCTCATCAATTCCTTTTTCAATTTGTTCAGTTACTTTTAGTTTATCAACAAATTTTATGAATGAAAATATATAAAGTTCTTTGTTCACTTTTTTGATATTACATCAGCTAAAATTAACCTTTCTCTTACAAAATCAAAATAATCAAATACTCTAATTTCTCTCAATTTATCAATAATTATATCACCATATAATTCAATCAATAATAGAATAGATTCTTTGGTTATTTCAAATGCTATGTATAGATGGGATTTATACAATTCTGTCGAATAATATTTGTCAAATTTTGGTGAAAAACTAACAGCATTAATAATTCCATTTTTATAATGGTTTAATAAATCTGCAATTTTATTAGGATTTGAAGGGTGTGAGATTTTATTTAATTCACCATAAATTTTTTGAGAACCTTTTGGTGCAAATTTCACATTAGGTGTTTCTCCTATTTTAGCCTTTTCCTTTTTTATCTCATTTATTCTTGCAAGAATTTCATATTCTTGTTTTATTAAAGCTGCTGCTTTTGTGTATTGACCAGCAAAAATTAAATTTTCAGTAATTCCAAATCCTTGAATGTAAGTAGATATTAAATGTAATATTTGTTCAGATTTAGGGGTTGAATTACCTGGGATACCTTCCTTTATTTTTACAACATCATACAAAATGGATGAAATTACAATTCTTGAATTGATAAGGTTAGAATCTAAATATTTTCCAGTTATTTTTCTAATTAATTCCTGTTTCTTAATTATTAAACTTTCAAGATTGTAGCCTTTTTCAGCATATTTTTGAATTTCATTCTCTTTCATCTCATTTTTATTTACGCCTAACACATATATATACACAATTGCACATATATCCGTTTTGTTTGCAAGATACTAATAAAATCTAAAATATGGCAAAGAATTTTGAAAAGGGCGGTTATTTGTAAAAACAAAAAAAGGTTTTTTTTAAGCAACTCAATGGCTACTTGTATGAACAGGAATGATTTTAAATAATCTCACTTTAAATTATAAACCAACATATTTTTATAATTTTTCTATTCAAAAATATTATATAAAAAATTACATATTTTGTTTTACAAAACCAACTCTATAGTAAATAATTAGCAATAATTACTTATACTAATTATAATTATTAATATGATATATCTTAGCTACAAACTGCCATATTCCTTATCAAATTTTCCGTTTCGTGTTTGATAATATCTCCATTTTGATTAATGGCATCAAACCAAAAAGTTCCTGCAATTACATAATTATCTAAATCGTGAAATGTTATTTCTATTTCTCCATTTATTATTTGAGTTGTATGGTAAAATTCTAAATCAGCATTATTGTCCCAATCATTCCAATAAGTTCCATATGTTTCAAACACGCCTCATAAATTTGGATTTCCATAATCACCAAGTTGATAAATATTTCCTTCTAAAGATAATCTATGATACGTTTGAGTATCAATGAATTCAACATCATAAACTTGAATTTCAATTTCTTTATATCTATTATTATCTGTGTTTCTGTTATAAAAACCTACATTGAAGTAAAAAATATCACCATCATTTCCAATACCAAAATGCTCAGCTGGTGGTCCAAACAACCTACCTCGCGAATTTAAAATTTTCCATCTATTAAACAGGAAATTCCACCTTTTCCATCATTAGTAATTTCAGTTAATACGTCTTTCTTATTCAATATTATTCTAAATCGTCAAATTTTGTTTTCATTGTAGGGTTTCCATAGGTTAATTTCTTAATTGTTAAATCATCTGCCTTGTTGTTTGCTAAACGTAAATTATTTTCTGAAGATAACAACGCTTCTTTTGTTTTTTGAAGATGTGTAATCGTTTTATCAATTTCATCAATGGCTGTTTTAAACTTACGACTGGCTAAATCATAATTTCTTGCAAAACCTGTTTTAAATGCATTTACTTTTTCTTCAAAATTGGTTATATCAACATTTTGATTTTTTATTAAATTAAGCTCTTGTTTGTATTTCAATGAGTTCATAGCTGCATTACGAAGAAGGGTAATCATTGGAATAAAAAATTGAGGACGAATTACATACATTTTCTCAAATTTGTAAGAAACATCAACAATTCCATTGTTGTATAATTCATTTTCAGTTTCTAATAGTGACACTAAAACAGCATATTCACATTTTTTGTCTTTTCGATCTTTATCAAGTTTTGCAAAGAAATCTTCATTCTTCTTTTTTGTCGCAGTTTCATCATTTTCATTCTTCATTTCAAACATTATCGAAATAATTTCATTCTCATCAACATCATTTTCTCGGTAAATAAAATCGCCTTTTGTCCCACCACTTACATCATTATCTTTTTCAAAATATGCATTTTGAAATGCCGTTGGTCTCAGCCTATTAAATTGAATTTCACAATGCTGTTCCAATGTTTCACCAAGCATTTTTGTCGATAATTTCTGTTTAAAATCTTTTAAACGAGCAATTTCATCATCTTTTATTTTGATAGTCTCATCTTTCGTAATTAACTTATTTAGATATTGTTCTTTAATTGACTTTTCAAGCAACTTTTTTTCAGTTTCTTTTATTTTCAAATCACTAACAAGACTATCACGTTCTTTTTCAATTCCCTTAGTTGCTTCTGAAACTGCTAATTCCTTTTCAATTTCAGCTTTTTCAATTTTTGATTTCATTTCAGAAATCTTTGTTTCTTTTAACGCTAATTTTTCTATTAATTCAATATCACTTTGAACTTTTAATTCGGTTAATTCTTTATCTTTATTAGCCAATTCTTTTTGTAATGAATTTTTTATATTTGCTTCAGCTAATTTGACAGCATTATCTTTTTCCTTTTCAGCAAGAATTAATCTATTATTTATTTCTTCTTCAAATTGATGATCTCGAACTTGTTTAAGTATGTCTGCAAATCCAGCTTCATCAACTTTAAAAACTTTTTGACAATTAGGACAAATTATTTCATTCATAGTTATATTTTTTTCTTAAATATTCGGAATTTTCTCAAATACACCACAAAGACAAATATATAAAAATTAACGAAATACAAAGCGATTTGATCTCGATAATTCGAAAAATCAAATTTGGCGGAATCCAACAAATGCCTCACTGCTTGAATTTATCGCCAAATTGTGCCATAAACTATACACTTTTATACCCAATATAATTACGCCTATTTATAATTTAAATCCCTTGCAATACGATAAAGAAAAATAAACAAAAGCAATTCTTTACCCAACATTTTCGTTGTCAAAAAATTTAACATCCTCATCCCGATAACCATCGAGACTGCGGTATTAAATTTTTCTTTAACCGCATATTCAAACAAATAATCACCTTTTGCAAGGGTCTTTATTATTTGGTTTTATCTTTTTCTTTGTATAACCAAATTAAAAAAAATTGACGAGCCTCGTTTAAAACTCAAAACTTTGGGTTAAGTAACAAATCTCGTATTAATTATAATTTTGTTAACCCCTTTTTATTCTTTTATTTTTAAGGAGTTCATAATTTCATCTGCCGTTGTTTCCCATTCTTTTATGTTTTTTTTAGTACAGTTAAAAGTACAGAATAGCAATTTTTTATCCAAATCTGACTCTTTTCTATCAAAAAATACCATTTTTCTAGTAAAATCAGACAAAAATGCAGATATTTATACACAAAGTAGCCAAATTGTCTTACTTGACAAATGGGAACAAATTTTGTATCTTAAGCATTGAATAAATAATAAGTGTTCACACTTTTAAAACAGAATATTATGAACTTAGATAAATTTACCATAAAATCACAAGAAGCTGTACAAAAAGCCATGCAGATTGCACAAGGATTGGGCAACCCGCAAATAGAAAACATACATCTTTTAAAAGCTATCTTAGAAATAGACGAAAACCTTACACCCCATCTACTCAAAAAAATTGGCGTGGACATCAATCTATTAAAAGAACGCATTGAAAAGATCATAACAAACCTATCCAAACAAGAAGGTGGCAGTGTGCAACTTTCTAGAACGGCGTCCAAAACACTAACGGATGCACTTAACATCGCCGAAAAGATGAAAGACGACTACGTGTCATTAGAACATCTTTTGCTTGCTATTTTTGATAGTGGTGATGATACCTCTCGCCTATTAAAAGATTTAGGCGCCAACAAAAAAGCATTAGAAGCTGCCATTCAAGATATTAGAAAAGGTGGAAGGGTAACCTCTCAAAGTCAGGAAGACACGTATCAAGCATTAGAAAAATATGCAATTAACTTGACCAAATCGGCACGCGAAGGCAAGATGGATCCGGTCATTGGCCGTGATCAAGAAATACGTCGCATATTGCAAATCTTATCGCGCCGTACCAAAAACAATCCTATTTTGGTAGGCGAACCCGGAACCGGGAAAACCGCTATTGTAGAAGGATTGGCACATCGTATTGCCAAAGGAGATGTCCCCGACAATCTTAAAGACAAACAAATTTATTCCTTAGATATGGGTGCTTTAATGGCAGGTGCAAAATATAAAGGTGAGTTTGAAGAACGACTCAAATCTGTTATCAATGAAGTCAAAAAAGCCGAAGGAAATATCATCTTATTTATAGATGAAATACACACTTTAGTAGGTGCCGGAGGTGGTCAAGGAGCTATGGATGCTGCTAATATTTTAAAACCGGCATTGGCTCGTGGCGAATTGCGAACCATTGGTGCTACTACATTAGACGAGTATCAAAAACACTTTGAAAAAGACAAAGCCTTAGAAAGACGTTTCCAAAAAGTAATGGTTAACGAACCCGATACCGAATCATCCATCTCAATCCTACGAGGCATCAAAGATAAATATGAACAACACCACAAAGTACAAATAAAAGACGATGCTATTATCAGTGCGGTAGAACTGTCTAAACGATATATTTCTGATAGATTTTTACCCGATAAAGCCATTGATTTAATGGATGAAGCTGCTAGTAAATTACGAATGGAAATCAATTCGAAACCTGAAGAATTGGATAAATTGGATCGAAAAATAATGCAATTAGAAATCGAATTGGCTGCTATCAAACGCGAAAAAGACAAAAAGAAAATTAGCGAAATAGAAAAAGAACTATACGAGTTAAAAGAGGAAAGAAAACAAATTTTTACCAAGTGGAAAGCAGAAAAAGATATGGTCGATCGTCTGCAACATATCAAAGCAGAAATCGATCAAACTAAATTTGAAGCAGAACAGGCAGAACGCGAAGGAAACTATGGAAAAGTTGCTGAAATTCGTTATGGAAAATTAAAGGAATTAGAAGATCAGCTCAAAGAAGCTCAAAAAGATTTGGCAGAAAAACAATCAAAATCATCCTTGATAAAAGAAGAGGTAACCGCCGAAGATATTGCCGAGGTAGTTGCTAAATGGACAGGCGTGCCGGTGCAAAAAATGTTGCAAAGCGACAAAGAAAAACTCTTAAAATTAGAAGATGAATTACACGGCATGGTTGTTGGACAAGAAGATGCCATTGAAGCCGTTGCCGATGCCGTAAGGCGTAGCAGAGCCGGCTTGCAAGACCCTAACAAACCTGTAGGATCATTTCTATTTTTAGGAACAACCGGCGTGGGTAAAACCGAACTGGCAAAGGCACTGGCAAAATACCTGTTTAACGATGAAAAAGCAATGACGCGTATCGATATGAGCGAGTATCAAGAAAAACACGCCGTCAGTCGTTTGGTAGGAGCGCCTCCTGGATATATAGGCTATGAAGAAGGCGGACAATTGACCGAAGCTGTTCGTCGTAAACCCTATAGTGTTATTTTGTTAGACGAAATAGAAAAAGCACATCCCGACACTTTCAATATATTATTGCAAATGTTAGATGAAGGTCGTTTGACCGATAACAAAGGAAGAACGGCAGATTTTAAAAACACCATTATTATCATGACATCTAATATGGGTGCGGATAAAATCCAAGAAGCATTTGAAAATGCTAAATCCGAAGACGAACGTTGGCAAGCTGCCCAAAAAGCTAAAACAACAGTATTAGCAGAACTCAAAAAACGGGTGCGTCCAGAATTTTTGAATAGAATTGATGAAATATTGATGTTTAAACCTTTGTCAAAAGATGAAATAAAGAAAATTGTTAAAATACAATTGAACAATGTCCGCAAAATGCTAAAAGCGCAAAATATTCAAATTGATTTTACAGATACTATTATCGCTTATTTAGCAGACAAAGGATTTGACCCTGAATTTGGAGCACGTCCCATTAAAAGAGTCATCCAAAAAGAAGTATTAAATCAATTATCAAAAGATATTTTAGCTGGAAAAATCAGTGCTGAATCCAAAATCATTGCTGACGAACAAAATGGAAAAATTATTTTTAAAAATTAAAAAACAATTTGTTTTAACCTAAACACAGGGCGATGCCAAAGGCATCGCCCTGTGTTTTTTGCAGCCGCAAAATCAATAAAATAAACAAATTTCCGCTCCTCAATAAATATAGTATTTTACTTTCACAACCATAAAATTACTTTAAGAACAAACTACCACCAATGACCAAATTATATTTTTTTATAACTGATACATTATTTTAAAAAGAAGTAATATTGGTTGCTGATAAGTTGTTTGTGTAGCATAGTAATAGTCATTAAAAATAAGATTTTCTCTGATTGTTGTGTTAAAAATATTTTGTGCACTTATTTCAAAACTAAATGCTCGATTTTCTCGGTGATACAAAAGTGACAATGCTGCTTGTTGGTAATTATTGCTTGAATTATAATTAAGATAATTAAAAATATAATTCCCTTTTAATCTAAAAGAATGATATGGAACATCAAATTGAATATATGGTGCAATATGCTTGTAAGTATTTTTATTAGATTGAAAAATGTTCGTGATTTTATAACTAAATCCAATTTTAAATTCATCCACTTTTTTTGAAAAACTACCCAATGAAAATTTATAATACTGAACCATATTTTTAATATCTAATTGATTTTCATTTATGGTTTGATAAGTATCAAAATAAGAGAATATTGTATTAAATTCTATAAAAAAATTATCAAAATCCTTTTTATAATAGGTAACAAAATTCAAGTTGTTTTCAGGCGTAAAACTGATGTTAGGGATTGTTATCACATTTAAATCAGAAAGTGTTACACTTTGATGTTTTGATTGTATTTTTTGAATATATTGTAAAAAAGCATAACCTATTGTACCTGATGAAAATTTAAAATAATCATAATTCAATTTTACTTCATGAAAAAGTTCATAATTCATTTCAGAATTTCCTCTCACAATACTATGTATATCTTCTATAAAATAATTTTTAGCAAAATCAGTAAGCGTTAAAAATCCAGTTTTTAACCTGTAATCTAAATTAAGATTGGACTTATAATTCACTTTAGTTTTAATTTGCAATGTCGGTAACAACAAATTTGTTTTGCGATAACTTAAAAAACCCCTTTTAAAATTCCATTTTAGCTGGTGTGCAAAAAGACCAGGCTTAATACTTGTTTTATGCCATCGCAATTGATATTGTAATCCAACATATATATCATAAAAATTTAATCTAAGATCATTATCAAACCCCGAAGTGTCAAAACTATTAATTTGTCCGTTTTCTAATAATTGAAAAGACCTTGAAACCAAATCATCATCTTGAATTTGACCGCCTAAACTGGTATAAATATGATTCCGCCCATCTATTTTCCAAAATTCTTTTAACTCAAAATCCAATACCCTTTGTTGTAAATTCTATAAGAAAAGTTATTATCGGCATGTTAGCAAACTCATATAAAATAAATCATTTGTGATTAGATTACATGATTAAACGAAGTACATTGTCAGATGCCAATAAGTGGCGTTCAAGTAAAGTTTTTTAAAATATTTACATGAAAATTCATCAAGATAATCGCTCTTTCTTATCGGACAGCCAAAATTCAAAACTTGACCTAAAACGGCTTTTCATGATTGATTCTACAACAATAAGCTTGTTTAAAGCTATTTTAAAAGCTGTAGGCAGAAAACCGTTAAGTGGTAAAAAAAGGTGGAATAAAGGCTCATGTGTTGATTAACGCACAGGAAAACACGCCTACATTAGTCAGATACAGTTCTGCTGCAAGACACGATAAAAATTTTCTAAAACATATTAATTTAGCAGCTGCTTCTATCATAGTTTTTGACAGGGCTTATAATGATTATAAACAATATGCACGTTTTACATTTGATGAAGTTATTTTTGTTACAAGGCAAAAGAAAAATGCGATTTATGAGCTAAGTAAAACCTTTGAAATTCCAAACAAGACGCATTACATATTATGATAAAAACAGAGATTAAACTTTGATATTTATAACGAATGATTTTGAGTTTGATGCAGAAACTATTGCCTTAATTTGAAAAAAACGTTGGCAAATAGAAACGCTTTTTAAGCAGTTAAAACAAAATTTTCCATTAAAATACTTCTTGGGAGACAATCAAAATGTTATTGAGCTACAAATTTGGGTAAGTATGATAGCTAACTTACTGATAACCTTATTGAAAAATAAAACGTAAATGGGCTTTCTTAAATTTAGTATCTTAAATAAGAATGCACCTTATGGATTACATAAATGTTTATAAATTTCTCGAAAATCCCGAAAAATCATGGTCAGATGTGATTAAAAAACGAAAAAATGAGTATCAAAACGCACTTTTTCCAACATCGGAGGCTTGTTTTTGAAAATAAAAAATCGATTTTTGATTTTCAAGGACTTAAATACCAATTTTAATAAATACCGATTTTTATCGGATAACAATGAATTGAAATAGAAAAACTTATTTCAAAATTCTTTATCAAAAAATATCTTAATCAATTGGCAAAAAACAATTTATCAGGAAAAAAATTGATTGGAATATAAAACGATTCAATCTATTTATCTTACAAAAGCATTTCTATTAAATTTGATTTTTGCAATTTACATTTAATAGATTCAAACTAAAAAAGACACTTCCATCATTAAATAGTGATAATATTATTTACTTTATGGTGAATTTATTAGGAATTTAATCAAAAACACAAAGTAAAAACATAAAACATTAACCAATAAAGAATCGCAACACACTGATTCTCAATAACATTTAATTCATCTTTAAAAAAATAGGGTTTTTCCTGTATCGATTCAGGGTTTTTCATCTTGTACATCTTCTAATACTCCCCTACATTTGTACCGAAGAAACAGTCATAATGATAGTTTTATTTGCAACAACAACTACTGTTTTTTTCACAACATAAGTATTTAGTTTGTTTGTTTGTGTTGTTAACCTTCAAAGTTTCGCTTCCCCAAAGCGAAACTTTGTGTTTTATATATCAAGACCGTTTCATATAAAATTTTATCTTTGCATCTGATAAGAAAAAAGCGTGTAATATGAAGACTTATGATTTTAATGCAATAGACCAAAAATGGCAAACCTATTGGGCAAAAAACCAGACTTTTAAAGCAGAAAACCATTCGACAAAATCTAAATTTTACGTATTAGACATGTTTCCATATCCTTCTGGAGCAGGACTACACGTCGGACACCCACTTGGGTACATTGCCTCAGATATTTATGCGCGATACAAACGTCACAAAGGTTTTAATGTTTTGCATCCTATGGGTTATGATTCTTTTGGCTTACCCGCAGAACAATACGCCATCCAAACAGGACAACATCCTGCCATTACAACCGAAAAAAACCTAAAACGCTACCGCGAACAAATGGATAAAATCGGCTTTTCTTTTGATTGGAGTCGTGAAATCCGTACCTCTGACCCCAAGTATTACAAATGGACGCAATGGATATTTTTACAACTTTTCAATGCCTATTATTGCAATGATACCCAAAAGGCACTTCCTATTGACAATTTAATTAGTCGCTTTGAAACCGAAGGAAATGCACAAATAAATGCGGCTTGCGATGCGGATACTTTTAATTTTACAGCCAAAGAATGGCAAAACTATTCTGCTGCTCAAAAAAATGAAATCCTGCACAAATACAGACTTACGTATCTAAAAGAAACAGAAGTAAATTGGTGCCCTGCCCTTGGCACCGTCTTGGCAAACGACGAAATTGTCAACGGTGTATCCGAACGTGGCGGCCATCCTATCGAAGCTAAAAAAATGTTGCAATGGGTAATGAGAATTACTGCCTATGCCGAAAGATTACTACAAGATTTAAACAATTTGGATTGGACGGATTCTATCAAAGAAGTACAACGCAATTGGATTGGCAAATCCATCGGGGCTTCAATCACATTTGATATTGACAACACCAATCACAAACTTGAAGTATTTACAACCAGAGCCGACACGCTATATGGTGTTACTTTTATGGTCGTCGCGCCCGAACACGAACTAATAGATCAAATCACCACCGATGAATATCGCGATGCCATAAAAAAATACCAAGCAAAAGCCCTTCAAAAAAGCGAGCGCGAACGCATGGCAGAAGCAAAAGAAAAAACCGGACAATTCACCGGTGCTTATGCCCTTCATCCATTAACGCAAGAAAAAATACCGATTTGGATAAGTGATTATGTTTTAGCAGGATACGGAACCGGTGCCATTATGGCTGTACCTTCTGGCGACCAACGCGATTACGAATTTGCCCGTCAGTTTAACATTCCAATCACCAATATTTTTGAAGGAAATAACATAGATGCGCAAGCCAATGAAGATAAAAATGCGGTATTGACCAACTCCGATTTTTTAAATGGATTATCTGCTACGAAAGCCATTCCAAAAATGATAACCGAATTAGAAAAACGCGGTATTGGAAAAGCTGAAGTGAATTATCGTATGCGCGATGCGGTATTTTCTCGTCAACGATATTGGGGCGAACCCTTCCCTATTTATTACAAAAACGGCATTGCAACACCTATCGACCAAAAACACTTGCCCATAGAATTGCCCGAAGTAGAAAAATACCTTCCAACAGAAGACGGCAAGCCACCATTGGGCAATGCCAAAAATTGGGCTTGGGATGAAACAAACGAAAAAATAGTATCGACAGAATTAATTGACCAAAAAACTATTTTCCCAATGGAACTCAATACTATGCCGGGTTGGGCAGGTAGCTCTTGGTATTTTAACCGTTATATAGATCCAAATAACGAAGAAGCACCGTTTAGCAAAGAAACAGTAGATTATTGGCAAAAAGTAGATGTATATCTCGGTGGTAATGAACACGCAACCGGACACTTATTGTATTCGCGCTTTTGGCAAAAATTCTTATTTGACATTGGCTTAGTACCCGAACCCGAATTCAGTATAAAACTCATCAACCAAGGTATGATATTAGGCACAAGCGCTTTTGCCTACCGCATCAACAACACCAACAAATTTGTATCTTTCGGACTTAAAGATACTTATGAAACGACGCCTATTCACGTCGATGTAAATTTTGTAGATGATTACAACCATCTCGATATAGATAAATTTAAAAACTGGCGACCTGATTTTGCCAATGCTGAATTCATTTTAGAAAATGACAAATTTATGGTAGGACGCGAAGTCGAAAAAATGTCAAAATCCAAATACAATGTCATGAATCCCGATGATATTGTAGAAAAATATGGCGCTGACACTTTGCGCATGTACGAAATGTTTTTAGGACCAATTGAAGATGCCAAACCTTGGAATATTGCCGGCATTAAAGGTGTACACAACTTTTTGCGCAAGTTTTGGCAATTGTTCCACAACAATGGCATGTTTGATGTTTCCTTGGAAGAACCTACCGAAGTCGAACTTAAAACTTTGCATAAAACTATCAAAAAAGTAACGGAAGATATCGAAAACTTTTCATTCAATACAGCCGTTAGTCAGTTTATGATTGCTTTGAACGAACTCACAAAAACCAAGACAAATAAACTTGATATTTTATCCCCACTTACTGTTTTATTATCTCCTTTTGCACCCCATTTGGCTGAAGATTTATGGGAAGAACTTGGACATGATACCAGCATTAGTTTTGAAGAGTATCCGGAGTATGAAGAACGCTATTTACACGAAAGCAGTAAAACCTACCCGATTATGATCAATGGAAAAATGCGTCATAAAATAGATTTACCTGCTAATATGTCAAAAGACGAAATAGAAAAAACAGTATTAAAAGACGAAAAAATTAAAGGAATTTTAGCAGATAAAAAACTAAAAAAAGTAATTGTCGTCCCCGGAAAAATTGTTAATTTAGTTGTGTAAACTTTATATCAAATTATCAGGTTATTGCAGTAATATTTTAATCTCGGCGTGTTTTTAAAACACACCGAGAATAGAGCAAACACATATTTTTTATTTTTAACAAATATAGGTTTGCACATAAATTTGTTGTTTTCATAATATTACTCGTAATTTAATATTTTAAAGAGGTTTTGTCAAGTAAAAAATAATAAATTGCCTTATGACACAAAAAAATACATTTCACACACAAGTCTTAGACATTGTAAAACAAATTCCTTACGGAAAAGTAACTACTTATGGTCATATTGCCCAATATTTAGGCAACAAACGTGGTGCTCGGATGGTTGGATGGATTCTTAACAAACAAAAAGGGAACATAGACATTCCGGCACACCGAGTGGTCAATCGCAAAGGACTGTTAACCGGAAAAATGCACTTTGACGGCATCGATCTAATGCAAAATTTGTTAGAAAACGAAGGAATTGAAATTGTTGATAATCAAATTGTAAATCTAAAAAAATACCTTTGGGAACCAAAAATATAATATGTATAAATTCGTTTATAATACCGATAATATTTTGTTGATGAAGTGAATTGTACTATTTTTACAAAAACTATAACATCTACCAAAAATGGATAACGACAACCACATTAAACTATTGATGATTTTTCCTTGTTACAATGAAGAAGCTGTTTTACCGGATTCCACTGTAAAAATTTTCAATTATTTTGAAGATTTAATCAACCAAAATATGATTTCGCCCAAAAGTCGCATTTGTTTTGTAGATGATGGCAGCCAGGACAAAACTTGGAATATTATATCAAAAATAGAAAAACCATACATAAATGCTGTTAAATTAAGCACCAATTTTGGTCATCAAAAAGCTTTATTGGCAGGTCTTTCTACTTTTGTAAACCAATTTGATGCGTATGTAACACTCGATGTAGATTTACAAGACGACATACAAGTCGTTACCAAAATGATTGAAAAATTTAAGGAAAACTATGAAATTATTTATGGCGTTCGTTCCGACCGTTCCAACGATAATTTTTTTAAACGAAAAACAGCCGAAACTTTTTATAAATTATTTGAAAAAATGGGTGTCAAAACCGTTTACAATCATGCTGATTTTAGATTGATTAGCAATCGAGCGCTTCAACACTTCTTAGAGTTTAACGAATCTCATTTGTTTTTAAGAGCCATCTTTCCCGCCATAGGTTTAAAACATACTAATGTTTATTACAAACGTTTGAAACGCGAATTGGGAGAAAGTAAATATCCCTTAAAAAAAATGTTAGCATTTGCTTGGGATGGCATTACCTCTTTTTCAGTCGCCCCCTTAAAATTTGTTCTTTTTATCGGTTTATTGGCAATCGTTATTTCTATTGGATTACTGACTTGGGCTTCTGTCCAGTTATTGTTAGGAAATACAATTACCGGTTGGTATTCTACCGTTACCTTAATCATTTTCTTTGGCGGTTTACAGACTTTTGCCATTGGTATTATAGGCGAATATATAGGCAAAATATTTATTCAGACAAAAAACAGACCTCGTTTTTTAATCGAAAAAATCATAAAAAGATAAAAATATGTTCGCCAAAAAAATTGACACTTTATATAAAATCATAAATATTGCCGCACTGTTATTTCTATCTATCATTTTTGTAGCGAGCTTAAAAGTAAATATTCTTGACAAACAAAATATAGATGTATCGCATTTTTTATATCTTTTTCTAAGTATTAGTGGCATCTTAGTATTTATTAACATCATCAAAAATATACCGCTTAAATTTTTAGTGCCGGGTTTGCTAATCTTATCTTTCATACTTCGTTTATGGTGGATCAATGCAATTGACACCCAACCCAATTCTGACTTTTTAATGTTGCTAAATGCTGCCAAAGAATTGTCAATTGGCGAAACCGATATTATAAAACACCACCCAAGCAATTATTTTTACAAATACCCCTACAATCTTTCATTCGTCTTATATGAAACGGCGGTTTACAAATTATTTCATGCTGTATATGCTTTTAAATTGATTAATGTTTTGTTATCAACTTTTATTGTTTGGCTTATATTTCTTATCAGCAAACAAGTTTTTAACGAAAAAACAGCCCTTATTGCCATGACTTTTTCGGCTATTTTTCCACCTTTTATTTATATCAATTCCATTTTGACCAATCAAATATTGGCTTTTGCCCTTATTTTAAGTGCTATTTATCTTTTTTTGAAGAAAAAAAAATTTCTTTATATCGGTTTACTGCTTGCTTTTGCAAATCTAATCCGACCTGTAGCAATCGTATTTTTGGCAGGAATTTTTATCTATTACAGCTTAAATATTTTTAAAAAACAAATTGGTTTTAACAAAAAATTCTTTATGGACTATCTAAAATCCATAACGCTATTAATCGGCACCTATTATTTGACTATTTTTATAGTTTTTACCGCCATTAATCTTACCAAAATACCAGTGGTGAGTATGTTTCACGATCCAATTCCTAATTATAAATTTTTAGTCGGACTAAATCCTGCTTCCAACGGAAGATATAATAATGAAGATAGCAGCTTAGCAAGCAATTTTGAAAACTACAAAATTGAATCAACACAAAAAATAAAAGAACGTTTAACCAATAAAACGCAATTATTAAAGCTGTTTAAAACAAAAATAAAAGATTTTTGGGGACATAAAAATTCCGAATTATTTTGGTCGTTTTCAGGTGTGCCACCACAATACCAATATTATAAATTTGCTTATTACGAATGGATGCTTTACTTAAGTTTTGTCTTTTTTAGCATTCTTTTTTTAGTAAAAGCAATTTTTTACTCACAAAAAAAAACAAATATTATAGTATTTTTCAACCTGTTGTTATTGATGTTTGGCTTTATATATTTGTTTATAGAAATACAAGCCCGTTATAGATATTCTATTTATTTTATTTTTATTATTTTATCTGCCGGTGGTGCCGGAATGCTTTTTAAGCAAGGCATCAATACAAAAATTAAGAATCATTAATCCATACCAAATTGCTTAAAAATCTCATACATAAAAAATACATTCTATACGGAAGTTCCATTATCTTGACCAAAGGATTGGAAATTTTGTTGTTGTTTTACGCCGCTCATCATTTTTCAAAAGCAGATTACGGTAGTTTAGAATATTACAAAAAAGTGATTGAAGTAGGTGCTGGATTTTTTGCCTTTGGCTTTCCTGCCTTGATTTTGAGCTATACCAAAAGTCAAAACAGCAAGATATATTTTTATTTTTTAAGCATTCTATTTGTATTGGTTTTGGGACTGGTCAGTTTGCCTTTTTTATCCTTTTTTCAATGGGGAATATTACTCATCCCCTTCGTTTTTTATGCCAGTTTTTTTACCGGTGGCATTACCCAAAGCTATTTTTTAGTTTCCAAAGGAAGCAACTGGGCATCGACTTATAAAATAAGCATTTCTATACTTTTTTACAGTCTTGTTTTTGTCTTGATTTATTTTTATCAAGAAGCCCAATACGCCTTTGTATATCCAAGCTATTTTTTATTACCAATTCTGTTGCTTTGGTGGGCAAGTGAATGGAAAAAAAGAAAGGTACACCTACACAAAATCAAAAAATATTGGCGACTGTTTAGCAGGCTTTTAGGCAAATCTTTTACTTTGGTTGTCAGCAATTTTGCCGATTTAATGTTTTTATACACCGATATATTTATTATCAAAATCATGTCTGAACATGCTTATACAGATATTGCCAATTATAGTTTTGCGTTGAATTTTGGCAATATGTTGATGCTTATTCCCCTTACCTTAATTCAGGTAGATATTGAAAAACTAAAAAAATCTACTGATTACATTAAAGTACTACACAAAAAAATATTAATCCTGTTAATTCTATCTGTTCTTGTATTGGTAATTGTTTACGGTGGCATTATTCAAACGATTTTTACCAAATATCAAGAAACTTTTGTATTGTTTTTAATCATTCTGTTTGCTAAATTTTTTCAAGCCTTATCACCGCTTTATGGCACCTATTTGCTAATCGCTCGAAAATTTAAAGAAAATCTATTGATTAATATATCGATGTTATTGCTCAATATCATTTTAAACTATTTTATGTACTATCATTTTGGCTTATACGGTATCGCCAGCGCCAGTGTTATTAGTTTATTTATCAGATATGTAGTACTTTTACGACTCAACAAAATAATTTTGAAACAAAAATAGATGTTTGTAGTTTTTAAAAAAGAATATATTAATAATTTATGGGTGTTATTGCCTTTCATTTTGGTTTATACAGGTTCTGTATTTTCCAATATGAATGCAAGCATCAGTTCTGCTTTAAAAATTTCTGCTTTTATATATATGTTGCTATTTGTAATCATTAAGAAAAAAGCCAATAGAAATCTTTTTATAGCCACATTATTATTTTTACCGATACTCATTTATGACATTTACTACAGTTTTTATTGGAAAGCTGGTATATCGGATGGAATTCGTTATCTCTTTCCAATTATAACGCTGTTTTATGGTTATAGCATTCGAGATAAAATGCCCTTATTAATTAAATTTATTGCTTTTTTTGTCGTTTTAAATTTCTTCGTGCAAATCGTCAATTATGTCAACTGGCTTAGAGGCGTTGATCAATGGTTTTACTACACCTCTTACACCGGATATCGTTATTATAATATGACCGCCGGCATCTTGCGCGCTACTGGCATTGTAGTATTTTTTGGTTTTTATGGTTTTTTAAATCTGATTGCCTTTTTTATCCTACGAAGATATTATTTTGGTAAATATCGCAAAATAATTCTCGGCATGGCATTTTTCTCATTCATAGCAAGTATCTCCTACAAAGCATTTATGGCATTTGCTTTAATATTAGTCTTTTATTTTTATAAACAAATATTTAAAATAGGTACCTATTTATTAATCTTATTGATTGGTGTTTACTTATACGCCCCACAAATAATTAACAAATTTATCAATGATATTGTAATACGAATCCAATTATATATTATTGGAGGGCACACCGTTAGAACGGAATCATATAAAGTTTTGTGGCGAAATATTATACACGGCAATTGGTTTGGCGAAGGCGTTGGAAGCTTTGGCGGACCGGCTTCTACCACCTACAATTCGCCATATTACGAACAAATCGGTTTTAATTTTAACGATTTTCAATCGGCTTGGTTGCGACTACCGACCACCGACACTTATTTGCCACACCTTGTTGTAGAACTGGGTATCGTAGGCAGTATATTATATCTTTTGGTACTCATCATGCCTTTGTTAAGAAAAAAAATTCCAGCAATCGTCTTAATTATTTATGCCACTTTATTTTTTGATATGTTATTTTCATTTTCTTTAAATAATTTAGAATATTTACTCTTTTCTTTCGTTTTTATTTATCCAATATATAAATACGAAACCAGCTTAAAAAAGCAATATAAAACACAAACAAATGATTATCAATAAATTACCAATAGTTTTAAGAAATCACCGCAATCATTGATAAATGAAGAAGCATTACGAAAAGAAAAAAAATAAAGTGCTATTTTTAGGAAACACCTATGCCACCAACGAATATTATACCGGTGGTGCCATTGTGTTGGCTAAGGAATTATGGGAATACCTATCAAAACAAGACAGTATTGATATCACGCACAAACAATTGCGCAATATTTGGAAAGCACCTTGGCAAATTTTTGATTATATCTGGTGGACAATTAAAGCGCCTTTCGTCTTCAGAAAATATGACATTATCAGCTTTCACGCCACGCAAGATTTTATCTTTACAACGGCGCCTTTTGTTTGGTTATGGGCAAAATTGTTGGGTAAACAAATCAATTTTCATTTCTTTGGCACCGATTTTTATAAACAACGCACCAAAATACATGAATGGCTCATCAAAAATACAATTTTACAATCTGACCATCTTTTTATTGAAACAAAATACATTATTAAAAAATTAGGAGAAGATGGTTTTCACAACAGTATTTGGCTGCCCAATGCACGTAAAAAATTGCTTGAGAAATGGCAAAAAAAAGAATTTGAACAAAAATTTGTATTTATTTCAATGGTAAATCATACCAAAGGCATTGACGAGATTTTACAAATTGCAGATAAACTTCCAAATTCTTACATCCTTGATATATACGGTCCTATAACCGCAAAAGATATAGACAAATCACAGCTAAACAAAGGAAAATGCAGGTATCTCGGTATTTTAAAAAGTGACGAAGTACCTAAGGTTTTGCAAGAATACGATGTACTGGTACTTCCCACACATTTTACGGGAGAAGGTTACCCCGGAATTATTATCGAAGCTTTTTCAGTTGGAAAACCCGTCATTTCTACCAAATGGCGCGCCATACCAGAAATACTAAAACCACAAAAAGATTCGTTAATGATTACACCAAAAGATTCGGAAGAATTGTTAGAAGCCATTTTGCATTTTAACAAAGAAAATTATCCATATTTTTCCAAAAATGCTTTTGACAGTTTTGAACAATTTGATAAAGAAAACGTTTTTAAAAAAATGTTGGCAACACTTGTAGCAGCTAAATAGTATATGACCGACCTAAAAAAAACACAAACCAATTATCCTAAGTTTTTTCCATCTGGAAAAAGTTTATTTACGGCCATGCTTGCACTTATTCTACTTTATAGCATTCAATTTTTGTGGCATATTGGTGATGATTTTTTTCAGACAAATTACAATTGGAACAAAAAAGAAATAATTAAAAAAATCGCAGCGGTTAAGATTGATACTTTTTCATATAATTTTTTACGATTACAAACAAAAAATAATTACAATCCTGATAATCGACATACCTACGAAGTAATCGATCAAGCGAATAGGTACTATTTTCGGTATGAATTCAGCACCATAAACCAAGAAAAAATAAGTTTTTATGGACTGGAATGGCTGGCTGGAAAACCCGATTTTCTGAGCGCTTCCGCCAAGATAAACGAAGTGGATATCCCGCTCATCCAAAACAACAAAATAACCGCTATTACATTAGGCGACGAGTGGATTTGCACCAACGATTCAAAATATTTCAGACGACATATTGCCCACCAAATTCCGATAAATTTTTTGGGAACAGACCACGATGTATTCAATTATCCTTTTGAAGGCAAACCCTATTTTAGTACGGATGATATTATTTCAAAACTAAAAAAACTTCCACCAACAGACAATCTTATAATGTATTTTGATGGAAATTGGGCGAAAGAAAATCCCGATAAATTAGTAGAAAATATTAAACGAATTACTGAGATATTGTCACAAAAACAATTTAAGCACATTTATTGGATAACTTTGCCAAATACTGACAATCAAATCCTTAATACCAATAATCAACTAATTAACAAACATCTGACGCAAGCCAATTCAGATAAAATTAAAATTATAAATACAACAAAAATTTTGCAACCCATTGCGACCAATCAATTACAAGATCATTGGCATCTCAACAAATCCGGTTATGAAAAATTAGGCGAATATATTGCAAATCAAATTAAGATTAATGACTAAAGAATTACTCAAAAATAACAAAACACAGATATTTTATTGGCTGTTGGCAATGCTTGGCATCAGCTTGGCTTTTCCCGACTATAGTTTAACCTCAAAAACTTTAGGATTACTTGTTATTTTTTGGCTTTTTTACAATTCTTTAAGTCAGAAAATAAACTACCTCAAACAAAACAAATGGGCTTTTTTAGCAGTGAGTATTACATTTTTTTTAGCTTTGATTGGCAGTTTATACACCGACGCCTATGCCGAGGCGCTCATCGAGCTAAAACATACAATTTTGCTCTTTGTAATTCCCTTGATTATTTTTTCAACCGACATACATCGTAAAACAGCTATTTTTGTATTGCAATATTTTAGTTATGCGGTGGTTCTTACCGCTATTTTTTCTTTGATAAAAGGATGGTATTTCAAGGCAAATTACCTTGGCGACTATTTATATTACGACAAATTCGGAATACTCATTCAAAAACACACCACCTACTTTGCCCTCTTTGTTGTGTTGGCTTTATTATTTTATTTGTACGATTTTCTCAAATTACATCAACATAAGTTTATAAACATTATTGCCAGCATTTTCCTTATCTATATTCTCTATATTTTGAGCAACCGCATTAGCTTAGTGGCTTTGGGTATTGGTGGCATTATTTTAAGTTTGGCTTATAGCAAAGGCAAACAAAAATGGCTCGTAATTGTAGCCTTTCCACTCCTTGCCTACTTCCTTTTTACGAGTCCGCATTTTGTCAAAAGATTTCAACCAGATATTATTCACAAACAACAAGTCAACGATTTAAAAATAAGGCAATTACATTGGAAATCTGTGCTTGAAACCATTTTACACAAACACCAAATTATTGGCGGCGGAACAGGAGGCAATCGCCATTATTTATATAAACGATATAAACATTATGGTCTAACTGCCGCTTATGAAGAAAAATATAATGCCCATAATCAATTTTTGGAAACCGCTTTAAATTTTGGCTGGATAGGTCTTACGCTGTTTATGTCTTCCTTAATTTATATATTATGGATTTTTTATCGAAAAAAAGATTTTCTAGCCCTAAGCATTTTATCTACATTACTTGTTTTTATGTTGACCGAATCTATTTTGCAAAGACAAAGTGGATTGGTCATATATGCTTTATTTATAAGTCTTTTTTTATATAAAAATTTGATAAAAGCTAAAACAGAAAATAAGTAAAAACGTATTATTTAATAAATAAACATTTGAATTTTTTTGGAAGAAAATTATAACAATTCCAATAATTTCATTTTCTTTTCGTGATATTCCGCTTCTGTAATCAAAGCCATTTCAAATAATTTTTTAAGTTTTCTGAACCTATCAAACATATCGGCTGCCTGACGTGATACTACTTGCTTATCTTCAACAAGCGCTTCTACGGCAGTGGCTTCATATTTAATTGCCTCAACAGCTTTGTCATCCACTTGCTTGCTTTCCAAGGACATTTTACAACCAAATTCATTCTTAAAAAAATCGTCTAATTCATCTGCTTTTAACACCAAATCCATTAAATATTTTTTAATTTCAACCTTGCGTCCAGAATAAATATCCGACAGATGCGTACGATACGAAATAAAAATTTTGTTTTTAAAAATTGCCAATTGATACGGCGGAATGGGATTAGAATTAATATAGGTCAGCAAATCATCCAAATTAGCTTTTGGCAATTGATTTAAAGGCGAAATTGCATATAAATAATTATTGTCGTTCATCGTAAAAATCCTTACCAATGCCGAGCCTTGATGAAATTCCCAATAATCGCGACCGGCACGACACAATACTGGATTTTGACCAATCTCTTGCAAAGCATCTTCTGTAAATACAGCAAAATGAGATTTTTCAAACTCTTCAAATACTGCCGGATTAATATTGGCGCCACAATGCGGACAAAATTCTGTTTCCGCTTCGATATAATTATCACACGAATTACATTTTAACCGGTATTGATCATCGGTGAATTTGTAATCGTTTATTTCTTTGATAACATCGGTAAATTTAATCCCAAAACCCACATTATCAGCTTTGGTAAATTTTGAAGTTGTAACCGCCACCAAACAACCATCTTTATCGAGCATTGGACCACCAGAATTGCCGGGATTTACCGCAGCATCGGTCTGGACATATTCCCTACCATTCATCGGCTGACTAACCGATGAAATAATCCCTTCGGTTACCGTAAAAGGCATCCCAAATGGAAAACCGTTGATATAGACTTTTTGCATATTTTCTACTTGCTTGGCATCGTCAAGCTTAATAATTCCGGGTTTTGACTCCAAAGCTTTTACCTGCAAAAAAGCCAAATCCACATCGGGATTCACCATCACAACATTTGCCAAATAGCGATTCATCTTATGATCTTCCACCGCTACGGTTTTACTACCTTCAACAACGTGATAATTGGTAATCATAAAATCGTGTCCGGCAACTTTAAATCCGGTACCGCTACCACCGGCAGTAATTATTTTATATATCGATTTTTTTATGTCTTTCATCTTATTAGTATTTGTACTTTTTAATTGTCAAGCTAACATTTTTTATTTCAATTAAACAATTTTGAAAAGAAACCCTTGTCGTTTTTCTTTTCTTTCTTTTCGTCTTCTTTATTAATTTCAGCTTTATACATTGCATAAAATAATTCTATGAGCTTAGGTGCTGCTTCCTCGGGTTCCAATCCTGAAACATCTTCCAAAACCTTATAAATACTTTGCTTATAACTATCTTCCAAATTATAATCATATATCAATCGTAAGAATAAATATTGCAAGAAAAAAGACAAATTGAAATATTTTTCATTCTTTTCGTCATCTTGAACCACTTCCAAATTGTTTTTCAATCTATCGGTTATAATTTGCGCATTACTACGGTAACGAAGCGAAATAAACTGCTCGGCGTGATACACATTTTTCATTATTTCTTCCTTAGATTTATCCAAAAGTTTTTTCATGAAATTTGTAGCCTTATCTACTCTGTGTTTAAAATCAATGTCACTATTGGTCAACAGTGAAATAATATAAATTAAATCAGAACGCAACTTACCATGTACGTAAGGCATATTGGAAATTTTTAGAAACGAAATAACCAAAATATCCCAGATATAACCATCCCAACGCTTCTCTTTATATAAGGCTGAAAAATTTTTATAATCCTCAAAAACATCTGAAATCTGTTGCCATACTGCTTCATTTTCCTCTTGGCTCAATTCTTTATAAATTGGCTTTTTTATAAACTGCGCTTTATATTTATCAATAAATTCATCGTCGTATTTATCGGCATATAAGGCAACATTTTTCAAAATATCATACACTTTATTGGGCTGTGCCAAGTCAATAGGCATTTGATATTCAAAACAAAGTTTATTGCCTTTTAAATGAATTTGCTCTAACTGTAAAGGCGAAAAATTGACTTCGGCAACCCGACGCAACAAAGCCACCTTGTTAGTATTATCTGTTATCTGTAAAAAAGGTGCTTTTATGCTAAACAACTCGTCTGTAACCCTAACTTGGATTTCTGCCGAACCTTGCATTTTTACAATTTCAATATCAGCTACTTCGTCTTTGTCTTTTAACAAATCAGGATTAAAATAATCAATCATATTCCGAATAGATACTTTATACTGTTTTTCATCAAAAGCATCGACAGCATTGTCCCAATAATCAATCACACTAATAGGATCTTCAATTTTGGCAATTGGACGCACGTATTTTGGTATTACATTTTCCATAAAAATATTTTTCGTTGGTAAAGATAGAAATAATTATGGAAAAATTTCTTTTTATAACAATCTGTTTTAACCATTATTAATTTAACTAAAAAACACAACTTTCAAAGTCATATTTTTAACTATAACAAGAAATCATTTCACTCTAAACAAACCATACTTAAGAATCACGTATAAAGCGTGTAAACCATCTTTCCAATTTATTTTTTTACCTTCTTCATAAGTTCTACCATAATACGAAATCCCTACTTCATAAATGCGAATTTTGGGTATTCTGGCAATTTTTGCAGTTACTTCGGGTTCAAAACCGAAGCGTTTTTCGTACAAGTGCAAAGATTTAATAATTTTTGCATCAAAAAGCTTGTAACAAGTTTCCATATCGCTCAAGTTCAAATTGGTAAACATATTGGACAATCCCGTCAACCATCTGTTGCCGATACTGTGCCAATAAAACAATATACGATGCGGATTGCCACCCATAAAACGCGAACCATAAACGACATCTGCAAATCCGTCGATTATCGGCTGTAACAATAAATTATATTCTTGTGGATCATATTCTAAATCAGCATCTTGAATAAGGATATAATCACCAGTAGCCATCTGTATTCCACTGTGTATGGCAGCGCCTTTTCCTTGATTCTTTTCTTGTTTAAAATACCGAATGTCCAATGGTGATGCTATCATATAATTTTTAACCACATTTGCCGTTTGGTCAGAAGAAGCGTCATCAATAATTAGCAATTCTTTTTGTATATCATTGGGCAAAATAACAGCAGCTATTTTGTCTAAAATTAAATGTATGGTTTTGGCTTCATTATAAGCAGGAATGATAATGGAAAGTTTTTTCGCCATTTATAAGAATTTTAAACAAATATACATTATTTTTTGCTACTTTTTTTACGCACTTTTATCTATTATTGCTTTTGGTATTTGTGAATCTACGGATTTACATCGATAAGTAAAGAAACTAAAAATTTAAAAATAATTTCATACTTTCGTAAAAAAATATTTTGGAACAAAAAATCAAACTTTTTGATACTTTTATCGACAACCTCAGCGTTAAAGAAAGCATTGCATTTGTAAAAAAAACGATTAAAAACAAAGTTCAAATCCACGAACAAGGTGTCAATGCTTATAAAATTGTAGCGATGCAATCAGATGTCGATTTGCGCAAAAGTGTACAACAAGCAGATTTAATTCAAGCGGACGGACAAGCGGTTATATGGGCAAGCAAAATTCTAAAAAAACCTTTAAAAGAACGCATTGCTGGTATTGATTTGATGCAAGACTTGGTCAAAATGGCTTTTAAAAACAACTACAAAATATTTTTTTTTGGCGCTCGCGAAGAAGTCGTTAAAAAAGTAGTAGAAACTTATACTAAAAAATATAATGCTGATCTTATTGCCGGTTACAGAAATGGTTATTTTAACAAAGATGACGAATCCAAAATTGCCAGGCAAATAGCTGATAGTCAAGCACAATTACTCTTTGTAGGCATTAGCTCTCCGACACAAGAATTTTTCTTGGATCATTACAGAAATATGTTTCCAAACGTATATTTTATGATGGGCGTTGGTGGCAGTTTTGATGTTATCGCAGGCAAGGTAAAACGCGCCCCGAGATGGATGCAAAAATCCGGTTTGGAATGGTTTTACCGCTTTTTACAAGAACCCGGTCGTATGTGGAAACGCTACTTGGTCACCAACAGCAAATTTATTTGGATGGTATTTAAAAAACGTATAACAGGTTGCAAATCTTAACCTAGGCTTACACAAATCTTTTTAACACACTTGTAATATTAGTCCAATAGGCACCACCAAACAAATTGGCATGCACCAATAAGGGATATAATTGTGCTATTGCCACACGTTCTTGCCAATTGTCTTCTAAAGGAAATAAATCTTGATAAATCTCAAATATTCTGTCATCAAAGCCACCAAACAAACGCATCATTGCCAAATCCATTTCGCGGTGTCCATAATAAATTGCTGGGTCAAACACCACTGCATTTCCTTGTAAATTATAAAAATAATTACCTTTCCATAAATCACCGTGAAGCAATGCAGGTGGTTCTTTTGGAAAAATATCTGATAATTTTGGATACAACTTATCAAAGGATGCCAATATGCCTGTTGGAATTTTTGATTGTTGCCCGGCTATTTTCAATTGAAACTGCAGACGATTTATGATATAAAAATCACTCCAATCTTTTTGAGGGGTATTTTTTTGAGGCAATTCACCTATAAAATTATCAAAATCCAAACCAAAATCTTTTTGTGTGGTTTGATGTAATTTAATCAAATTTTGTACAAAGTTTTCAATATTTTTAGTGTCATGCAGTGGCAAAATAAAATCCATCAATAAATAACTTTGTGATTCAAAAACACCTGTTTGATAAATATTTGGAACGATAAAAGAATCAGTGTCTGCAAGTATTTTTAAGGATGCCGCCTCCGTTTCAAACATTTTTAGCTTATCTTTTTGATTTATCTTGATGAAATAATCGGAATCCGTCATAGCCAATCTGTAGGTTTGATTGACATTGCCGCCGTATATTTTTTCGTAAGCCCTTAATTTTGAAGACTTTTGCTCAATCTTAGTGCAGACCGCTTCAAGATGCTGAATAAATTCTGTGTGTAACATACAATTTTACGCAAGGTTTAATCCGCAAATATATGATTATACAAGCTTTTGAACAACAAAAAATAGCTTTGTTAATAAAATGTTGAAAACATATCAATAATTTTTTTTCAAAACTTCAAGAATTAATAATATTTATACTATATTCGCAGACAACAACAACTAACACAATTATGAATTTCACAACAATTATTAGCATACTTATGCTAAGCTTTTTTTTGCAATTTCAATTGGGCAATAATATTTTTGCAAATCAGACAAGACATTCAGATAATGTTTTAAATCTAAAAAAGACCCCTCCAAATTTTATCAGCTTATTACAAATAGAAAATTACGGTTTATTAAAAAAAGCACAAGCTTTTCCACTTGCTGTAAATGACTATTTAAATATTGATTTATCTGAATATGGTGATTATGAAATATATCTTTTCGATATAAATGGACAAAAAATTCTCAAAAGAAAGATTCACAACGATATACAATCCAGTTTTGATTTAAACAATTTACGAAGTGGCGCCTATATTTTATATATTATTGACAGAATCCACAAACAAGCTACAAACTTTAGCATCAAAAAAGACTAAGTTTTATAAAAATTAAAAAAATATTAAAAAAACAGGGTTTTTCCTCTTGACATGGTGTTTGTAATCAAGTACCTTTGTACTCATAAATAGCTGATTTATTAGCAACAACAACAACAACAACCATGAAAAGATTTTTACTTATACTCGGCTTGATGAGCACTTGCTTGCTACATTCTCAAGAACAACCCAAGAATACTACAGCATCAGATATTATCTCAAATAATACCAGTAAAGTTTTAAAAACAAAAGACTTTAAAACACTCCTACAAGTATCGACCTTTCCCAATCCAATTGTTAAAGAAATGACCATTGATTTTTCAGATTATGGCAATTATGAAGTTTTTCTTTATGATTTAAATGGAAAAGTGATTTGCAAAAGAAATATAAATGATGACATCCAAAGCTCCTTTGACTTAACCAATCTTAAATCCGGTATTTATACAATAATTGTAATTGACCGAGAACATGAGAAAATGGCGCATTTGAGGATTCAAAAAGAATAACAATCCAAAAGCGCCCCCTTCAAATTGAAGGGGGCGCTTTTGAATATAAAATACAATTATTTATTATTTTTTCTTTGCACACAGTTCTTGTGCCAATAAAATAGCATTGTACAAATTCACCATTTTACCCGATTTACTTAGCGTATCAAATTTCACTAATTCAGGTTTTCCGGTATAATCATCTTCCTGTGGTTTGATCACCAAAGTTTGAGGTGACAAGCCTGAATCCATCAAAATATGCTTAACTTCAGAAGCGCTTAATTTAGGAAAACGACTTCTAATAACAGCAGCTACTCCGGCAACATCAGGTGCAGCCATTGAAGTTCCTTGTAAAAATTTGAATTTACCAAAAGGAACAGTCGCATAAATTTTCATTCCGGGGGAGAAAATATCTACGGTTTCTTTTCCATAATTACTAAAAGATGCAACCATATCTGCACCGTAGTCAGGACCAATAGCGCCAATGGTAATGAAATTATCTGAAATTTCTTTTCCTTTTATATCACCATCATTAGGATAACTCATTTTTTCGCCAAAAGCATCCATATCTTTGCCATCATTACCAGCTGCATTTACAATTAACACATCGTGATCAGCGGCATATTTAATAGCACTCCAAACCCATTCTTTGTGTGGCGAATAATATTTACCAAAACTACAATTAATTACTTTGGCACCATTATCAACAGCATACCTAAATGCCAAGGCAATATCTTTGTCATACTCATCGCCATCAGGAACGGCTCTTAGAGACATAATTTTTACATGATCAGCAACACCGTTACCACCAATGCCATTGTTTCTTACTTGACCGATAATTCCACCTACATGTGTCGCGTGTAACTCATCTTCTTTTGGCGGAATAACATTTCCATTTCCATAATTTCTATCGTTAAAATTATCAGGATCATCTCCTTGAACGCGTCCATCAAAATCAACATTTAAATTATATTTAACCTGTCCATCAACATAGTTTTTAAAGCTTTTGAGCGCTTCCATATTCAAACCTTGTAAATACATTTGTTTGGCTTGTTTTACCTTAACATCATCAGATACCAAAGCTTTAACCGCTTCTTTGGTCAATTTATCTGTTTTTAAAGCTTCTTTTAAAGTTTTTTCACCGTTTTGTGCCATATTTGACAAATAACTATATCGTTTTTCAAGCGATTTTACATGTTTTAATTTTTTTGCTAAATCTTTTTCAGCACGTTGGTATAGTTGAAACATTTCTCTTTCTTCAGGAATGATGTCAGCGACGGTTTTATCTTTCCATTGGCCACGATATTTGGTAACAATTCTAGTCAACTCCAATTGTTCCGGACCTGCCATTTTTCCATCTTTAGCACCAAGAAAGTTCCACCCGTGAATATCATCTACGTATCCGTTGTTATCATCATCAATGCCATTATTTGGTATTTCTTTGTTATTAATCCATATAACCGGTTTCAAATCGGGATGATTGATATCCATACCGGCATCAACGACAGCTACAATAACGTTGGTCGCAGGTAAATCTTTTAACAATTCTTTATATGCTTTTTCGGTGCTCATACCAGGCATATAACTATCAAATGGATTGGTGTGTTGCCAATTGATTAAACCATCACCATCATAAACTGTGGCAAAATGTTGTGGCAAAGCATCTGGTTTTTTTGCGGTTTCTTGCGTAGTTGTTGTTACATTTTCGACAGGTTTTTTTGTCGTTCCACAGCTTGCCAACATCAATCCGGCAGCCATAGATAATCCCAAAAATCTTAACTTATTCATATTTATCTTTTTTTATTAATTAAAAATTTCCTCAAATTTATAAATTTTATCCAAACGAACACCTTTTTCGGTGTGTTTTAGTGTACATATTTCATTATGCGCATCGTGTTCAAGCATTAAATACCATTTTTCGTCTGCTGCTTGTGTAAAAAATCTTTGCCTTTCTTCAATAGTTAACAAGGGTCTGGTATCATATCCCATCACATACGGCAAGGGAATATGCCCGACCGTCGGCAACAAATCTGCCATAAAAACAAGCTTCTTGCCTTTATAATTAATCATTGGTAACATTTGTTTTTCGGTGTGTCCATCTACAAACAACACGTCAAAATCTAAATTTTTGTGATAACCAACACTTCCCTTGTTAGGGGTATCGACAAAATGCAGTTGCCCACTTTCTTGTATAGGAAGAATATTTTCTTTTAAAAAACTGGCTTTTTCTCGTGCATTGGGTTTGGTTGCCCAATTCCAATGTTTGTCATTAGACCAGAATTTAGCATGCTTAAATGCCGGTTCGTAAAAACCTTTTTTGTTTTGTTTGATAGAACCACCACAATGGTCAAAATGTAAATGGGTCATAAAAACATCGGTGATGTCATCTCTATGAAAACCAAGTGTTTTTAAACGGTCGTCAAACATACTTGTATTACTTGGTTTGTAATAACTAAAAAACTTTTCAGACTGCTTGTCGCCCATTCCGGTATCGACCAATATCAATTTATTCTCGTCTTCAACCAACAAACTTCGTGTGGTCATCTCAATTAGGTTGTTTTCGTCAGCCGGATTGGTGCGCTGCCAAATAACTTTGGGCACTACGCCAAACATAGCACCGCCATCTAATTTAAAATCCTGATGTCTTATTGTGTAAAGTTTCATTTTGCTTTTTTATTATTGATTGTCAATATTTTACGTGTAAATCAAATTATTTTGACAAAAAATCTTTTACAATTTTATACACTTCTTTTTTTGCCGTATCCAAGTCGTCGTTATAAATAATGACATCAAAATCTTTGGCATAGGTTAATTCTTCGGCTGCCTTTGCTACGCGCATTCCAATTTTTTCGGAGGATTCAGTTTGTCGTTGTTCCAATCGTTTTTTAAGTTCATCGATAGATGGCGGTTGTACAAACACCGCCAAACTATTGTCAGGATACTGTTTTTTTATGTTGCGTCCGCCTTTAACATCGATATCAAAAATTACGTTTTTCCCTTCATTTAACAATTTATCTACCTCAGATTTTAGCGTACCATAGTAATTGTCTTTATATACTTCTTCCCATTCTACAAAGGCATTATTGTCAATTTTCTCTTTAAATTCAGAAGGTCTTATAAAAAAATAATCGGTGGCATTTGTCTCGCCACAACGCTTTTGGCGCGAAGTTGCAGATATTGAAAATGCTAAATTAAAATCCGGGTAATTAAGCAAATGTCGCACAAGTGTGGTTTTGCCACTTCCCGATGGTGCAGAAAAAATAATCAATTTTCCTTTCTTCATATACAATTTCCTTTAGTGCTCAAATATACATTAATTATTTTAGATT
>Ga0209633_10000997_pt1 | contig 30724 bp, 31 predicted proteins | sample Cruoilmetagenom1_FD_187290 | JGI IMG/M metagenome (GOLD analysis project Ga0209633, IMG submission 187290) | Oil polluted marine microbial communities from Coal Oil Point, Santa Barbara, California, USA - Sample 1 (SPAdes) (version 2) | ecosystem: Environmental > Aquatic > Marine > Oil seeps ... | reverse complement strand
CTGGCGGAGAGGGAGGGATTCGAACCCTCGGAACGCTTGCACGTTCGCCGGTTTTCAAGACCGGTGCATTCGACCACTCTGCCACCTCTCCAAATCTTTGAAAAACGAAGGCAATCCTTATCCTGCGTCGAGCGGGCCGTCAATCTGTATAATTTAGATCAAATTTTAGATGAATTTATTTTTCCTTTTCGGCTCTTCTTTCAGGGATTTTTGTCCACGCCTTTTAGCCATATTCTAATTGCTATCCGCCATATTGCCTCAAAGAAGCGCAATTTATGCGCAATAAGAGGGGTCTGGTCAAAATAAAGACCTCCTGAAAAAACAGACGGTGGTTGGACAGGGAAATGAGGAGCGTCAGCATGGGTGGTAACGCCTTGGTATTTGAATTGCGCCAAAAAGCGGAATTCGATAAAGGGGAACCTGAATACAGGTTTTCAAAACGGTTATTATCGATCATTGCGTCATCATCGGCAATCTTGATTGGTTCACTGGTTCTGGCATCGTGTTCGGGCGGAACAAAACATGGCGACGGGTCGCTTTCACTTGAGAGCAGCCAGCCGTCCTATTCGCAAAGCTCCCATAGATCTTCGATTGTTAAGAGTAAACGCAGGCATATTCGCCAAGCGCGCAACATCCCTTTGGGTGGGGGAGTGCGTAAAATTGGCAATCCCTATAAAATACTTGGTCGCTGGTACACGCCAAAACATCAGCCAAATTACAATCATGTTGGTATTGCGTCGTGGTACGGAACGAAATTTCATGGCAAGAAGACCGCTAATGGCGAAATATTCGACATGAATAACCTAACGGCGGCTCATCCAACGCTGCCAATTCCGTCTTATGTGCGGGTGACAAATCTCAAGAACAATCGCTCGCTGTTATTGCGGGTAAATGACCGTGGGCCATATGCCCATAATCGGGTATTGGACCTTTCGCGAAAAGCCGCCGAACTTTTGGGTACCAAATCCCAGGGTACGGCGCGCGTTCGTGTACAATATCTCGGCCCTGCACCCCTTAGCGGCGATCTCTCGCGCGAACATGCTCATCTTGCCCGCCAACCCTGGTATCGGTCGCGCAATGCCGTGCGCACGCCTAAATCTTCGTGGGGAAGCCGCCTGGCACTTGGTGCGACGACATTATCTGACAAGTAGATGTCTCAACATTAGATGTTGCACATTAAGGGGCGGTGTTAACGAGGGGCGGTGTTAACATGCCTCTTTATGATGGTTGCCGCCGATTTTTCTTATGCTTCCCCATAATTCGCCCCCTTGAGGTTGATTTTAGGACAGTGCAATTGGATAGTGCCTAGAATTAATGCATTAACCATGCGATCTATATCTTGAGGGCGGACCACAAAAACCATGCGACCAGAAAACATAAGCCAGAAATCCGGCACATCGCGTATTATCTTGCAGAACCTTGGCTGGGCCAAAGCCTGTACCTTGATCCTGCTTGCTTGCCTGATGGTTTCATATGGGGCGATGTCGGCGTCCGCCCAGGGTGGATTTAATACAAAAGGGCGTTTTGCCATACTGATGGACGCCGAAACCCAGGCTATTCTTTACCAGAAAAAAGCCGATGAGCTGATGCAACCTGCAAGCATGAGCAAGCTGATGACGCTAGCGGTCATATTTAAGGCGCTTAAAGAGGGGCAGCTCAAATTTGAGGACGATTTTCACGTCAGCGTAAATGCCTGGCGGAATGGGGGGGCACCGTCGAGGACGGCTGCGATGTTTGCACCCTTGAATACACGTATAACGCTTTCGAATCTGTTGCAGGGCATAATCGTGCAATCCGGCAATGACGCATGCATGATATTGGCCGAAGGTGTGGCGGGATCAGAGGACGCATTTGCTCAAATGATGACGACGGAAGCGCGCCGCATCGGGCTTAAAAAGTCGACATTTGGAAATTCCACCGGTCTTCCTCATCCCAAGCAGCTCATGACCGTCAAGGAAATAGCGCAGCTTTCCCGCTACATAATTTATAATTATCCTGACTATTACAAGTATTTTGCACAAAGGGAATTTCGTTACCGCAAGCACAGGTTCTTTAATCGGAATCCTCTAATTTATATGAAAATTGGTGCTGACGGGCTTAAGACCGGATACACAAACGCGGCTGGCTACGGTCTGGCTGGATCTGCGGTCAAGGATGGACGGCGCCTTATTGCGGTTGTTAGTGGTTTGAAATCCAAAGCCGAGCGCAAAAAAGAGGGACGCCGCTTACTGGAATGGGGTTTTAACAGCTTTAGGCAATTCAAGCTCTTTGACGCTGGCCAGATTGTTGGCTCTGCACGGGTATGGGGCGGGGACGCCTTTTCGGTAGATCTGACCGGTGATGGCGACGTCAAGGTATTCTTGCAACGCTATTCATCAAAGAAAAAAGTCAAAGCCTGGATCGTTTATAATGGTCCCCTCAAGGCACCAATTGCAAAAGGGGATCAGGTTGCGACCTTGCGCGTTGTCAGTGACGGCAATGCGGTGAACGAAATCCCTCTTTATGCCGCCACACATGTTGAGCGGGCAGGGGTGATAGGTCGCGGGTTTGACAGTATTGTTGATCTCGCATTTGGCTGGTTTTTATAGGCCAATTAGTGTCCTGCAGATTGTTAAATCCACTTTTAGTCTCGGAATAACCGCGATATAACCCGGAACGGTACGGATGGTCTTGAAGCTGTCTGTAATACTATGCAGGACACATACATGACGCTTGGTAAGTTCATTACATTTGAGGGGGGCGAGGGGACGGGCAAATCAACCCAGACCAGGCTTCTGCGTGATCGTCTTTTGAACGTTGGTATTAACTCGGTTTTAACCCGCGAACCCGGCGGCTCTCCATATGGTGAAGACATCCGCCGTATATTGCTTGATCCTGCATATCAGGACCGGTCATCCCTTTCAGAAGCGCTGTTGTTTTATGCAGCCCGGGACGATCACTTGCGGCAAACCATAATACCTGCGTTGAATGAAGGCCACTGGGTCATATCTGACCGCTTCAGCTGTTCAACGCGCGCCTATCAGGGAGCAGCGGGGGGGGTGTCTTCTGAAATTCTTGCTACGCTGGAGAGTTGGGTGGTGGGTGCGCAAAAACCCGATCTCACGATAATTCTCGATATGGAGCCTGAACGTGGACTGGAGAGGGCAGAGACACGACGGGAGGGCGGGGAAATTGACCGTTTTGAAGGTCTCGATCTCGCCTTTCATAAACGCCTGAGACAGGGATTTCTGGATATCGCACGGGATGAGCCTGAGCGATGCCATATTGTTGATGCTGATCGCGGCATTGAGGACATATCAAACGATATTTGGCGCATCGTTGAGGAGCGTTTGGTCAATGGTTGATGGCGCAACATCGTTTCTACCGCGGGCTGAGGATCTCAAGCCTGAGGCGGACCGCTTGGAAGATTGGCCGCATCCGCGTGAGATGCTGCAGCTCTTTGGCCATGAAACGGCTGAGCGCGAACTCATAGACGCCTTTCAAAGCGGCAACATGCATCACGCCTGGATATTGTCGGGTCTTGAAGGGATCGGAAAGGCGACTTTGGCTTATCGCATTGCGCGGTTTGCACTAGCCAGTGTGGAGAGCCGTGAGGCGCTTGCCCCCCAGGATCTAATGTCTGATCCCGAGCTTGCAACCAATCGGCAAATTGCCCATATGTCACATCCCGGGTTGATGGTCATCCGGCGCGTATGGAATGAAAAAACAAAGAAACCCTCGACCATTATTCCGGTCGATGAAGTGCGCCGATTAAAGAGCTTTTTACAACACACCTCAACCACCACCGGAGCCTGGCGCATGGTCATCGTGGACCGTGCAGATGATCTCAATGTTAACGCAGCTAACGCCCTTCTTAAATCGCTTGAAGAGCCTCCTGAAAACTGCCTCTTTCTGCTCATTTCTTCAGAACCGGGTCGCCTGCTGCCGACCATAAGGTCGCGATGTCGTACATTGGAGTTATCGGCGCTTGCGCCTTTGGAGCTGAAAAATGCAGCTGGCTCGGTTATGGGACGTTCGCCGGGTTCGACGGATGATCGGCTGTTTGATCTGGCCGATGGCTGTGTTCGTCGTTATTTGGCATTGAGTGCTGGTGATGGTTTGAAATATTACGAGCAGTTGCTTGGGCTTTTGAGCTCGCTACCTAACCTCGATCAAGGGCGGCTGTTGAAACTTTCTGATGAGCTGTCGCTGGTGACGGCGCAACAGTCATTTGAGATATTTTTTGATCTATTCTTCTCCATGCTGGCTCGTAACATCCGGGGACAAGCTGGCGGTGAAGGGTTGTTTGAGCATGAAAAATCAACTCTGGGGCATATGATATCGACAAGTTCACTTGCGCAATGGGCAGGCTTATGGGAAACAATCGCGGCAGAGAAAGCTGATGTTGTCAGACTTAATCTCGATAAGAAATCCTTCGTTTTGGAAACCTTTTATCAGATGCAGAATCTGGCGCGTCGGGCGGCTCGATAAAGCACCCGCCAGCGGTGCGGAAAACACGATCATTGAACCGGGTTATTAAGTCCGGAAACTTTTACACACGAGGCACAAAATATCATGGGCGACAAACCGTCCTTTTACATCACAACGGCGATTTCCTACCCTAACGGTGCGCCGCATATTGGCCACGCTTACGAGGCGATTGCCACGGACGCGCTTGCACGCTTCAAGCGCCATGATGGCATGGATGTGTTCTTTCTGACCGGGACCGATGAGCACGGTCTCAAGATGAAACAGACCGCGACCGAGATGGGGCTTGAACCGGGTGTGCTTGGTGAGCGCAATTCTCAGGCGTTTATCAATATGGTTGGTGCGCTTAATTGCTCGAATGATGATTTTATCCGCACCACCGAGGCGCGTCACAGTGCTTCGTGCCAGGAAATCTGGCGCCGCATGGCAGCGAGCGGTGACATTTATCTTGATGGCTATAAAGGCTGGTACTCGGTACGTGATGAGGCCTACTACCAGGAAAATGAGACGACGGTAAATGATGACGGTGTTCGTCTTGGCCCGCAAGGCACGCCTGTGGAGTGGACGGAAGAGCAGACCTATTTCTTCAAGCTCTCGGAATATGAAGATAAGCTGCTCGCCTATTATGATGCCAATCCCGACTTTATTCTGCCCAAAGAGCGCCGCAACGAGGTTGTGAGTTTCGTCAAGGGCGGGCTCATGGATCTCTCCATCTCGCGGACAACATTTGACTGGGGTGTCAAGGTGCCGGGTGACGACGGTCATATTATGTATGTCTGGGTTGATGCGCTGACCAATTATATTACCGGGGTCGGTTTTCCAGACGAGGAAAGCGAGAGCTTTAAAAAATTCTGGCCGGCAGATCTGCACATAATCGGCAAGGATATTTTGCGCTTTCACACGGTCTATTGGCCGGCCTTTCTGATGTCTGCCGGTATAGCGCTGCCCAAGCGGGTCTTTGCGCACGGCATGGTGCTTTATAACGGCGAGAAAATGTCGAAATCGACCGGCAATGTTCTCGATCCCCTCTCATTGGCCGAGCAGTACGGTGTTGACCAATTGCGCTATTTCCTGCTTCGCGAGGTGCCATTTGGCAAGGACGGCAATTATAACCATGAGGGCATTGTCAATCGCACCAATGCGGATCTCGCTAATGATCTTGGCAATCTTGCGCAACGTTCATTGTCGATGATCGCCAAGAATTGCGGCAGTGTGGTTCCCGATATGGGCGAGCTGACGGATGCTGACAGGGAAATATTAAAAGCCGCTGACGCGATGCTTGATGAGGCGCGCGAACTGATGGACCGTCAGGCCATCCACCGGGCCATCGAGGCCATTTGGAACGTGGTGAGTTCGGCCAATCGCTATTTTGCGGGTGAGGAGCCCTGGGCGCACAAGAAGGATAATCCGGCACGCATGGGGACAATTCTATACGTCACGGCGGAGGTCATTCGACAGGTGGCTATCATGGCCCAACCCTTTACGCCGGAAGCGGCAAGCAAATTTCTTGATCAATTGGCAATCCCCGATGACAAACGAAATTTTGGCGATCTGGGTGAGGCGGGGCGCATTGGCTCAGGCGGCGAGCTGCCAAAGCCCGCACCTGTATTCCCTCGTTATGTTGATGAGAAAGACGGGGCATAAATAATGATGCTTGTTGATCATCACTGTCATCTCGATTTTCCGAAACTGGCTGATCAGCGCGAGGACGTTATTGCGCGCGCGCGGGACGCGGGCGTCGGCATTTTGGTGACCATTTCAACACGTATCGCCCAGCGGGACGCGCTCATCGAGATTGCTGAAAGTGATCCTAATATTTTCTGCACATTGGGCACCCATCCTCACAATGCTGATGAAGAGCTTCACATTGGTGCTGACGAGATTATACGCCTGTCTGATCACCCGAAGATCATCGGATTGGGGGAGGCGGGGCTCGATTATTATTATGATAATTCACCGCGCGAGGCGCAAAGACAAGGCTTTCTCAATCACATCCATGCGGCGCGTGAAACCGGACTGCCGCTGGTCATCCATGCCCGTGACGCGGATGATGATACGGCTGACATATTAGAGACTGAGATGGCGAAGGGCCCTTTTAAATTTGTGCTCCACTGTTTTACCGCCGGGCCTGATCTCGCGAAACGCGCATTGGCACTGGGCGGCTATATATCCTTCTCTGGCGTGGTGACGTTTAAAACCGCGACCGAGTTGCAGAAAATTTGTGCGGATGTACCCGCAGATCGCTATCTGGTGGAGACTGACGCGCCATTTCTCGCGCCAATGCCCATGCGCGGCAAAACCAATGAACCGGCTTTTGTCCGGCACACAGCGGAGTTTGTGGCAGGCCTGCGCGGTGTCGATCTTGAGACGGTGGCGCGCGAGACGACAGAGAACTTCTTCAGGTTATACGACAAAGCAAATCCTGATACAGCAAAGGGTGGGGCTTGATGAGCGCGCGGCTTCGCATATTGGGTTGCGGCTCATCTGGTGGGGTGCCGCGCATTGGCGCCAATTGGGGCGTATGTGATCCTGAAAACCCCAAAAACCAGCGCCTGCGCAGCTCTGTCCTGGTTGAGCGTTGGGGTGATGATGGTGAGGCACCTGATGCCACCCGTATTCTTATTGATACAAGTCCAGATATTCGCCAGCAATTGCTCAGCGCTAAGGCAGGTTGCCTCGATGCGGTTCTATTTACCCATGATCACGCCGACCACACGCATGGTATCGATGATCTTAGAGTGGCTTGCTATAATGCCCGGTCCCGCATCGATACTTACGCGTCCGAGCAGACATTCCGCATGCTCTCATCGCGTTTTGGTTATTGTTTTCAGTCGCCAGAGGGAAGTGAGTATCCACCAATTCTCAACGGGCATCTGATTTCACCAGGCCAGAAAATATCGATTGACGGGGCGGGCGGCAGACTTGACGCATTGGCTATTGAACAAGAGCACGGTCACATTCGTTCTCTTGGCTTTCGTTTTGGTTCATTGGCCTATTCAACAGATGTCAGCGCCCTTGATGACGCCGCAAAGGCGGCGCTTCAAGATCTCGATGTGTGGATCGTTGATGCACTTCGCTATACAACTCATCCCAGTCATTTTTCCGTCGATCAGGCGCTTGAAATGATAGAGGAGCTCAAACCCAAACGCGCAATCCTCACCCATCTCCATGTCGATCTTGACTATGTTGAGCTTAATGCCTATCTGCCGGATCACGTTGAGCCCGCCTATGACGGCATGGTGGTTGAATTTGATCTTTAAGAGAAACTGTCGTCATCCCGTCAAGATAAAACTCCGATTTCCTCGTGCAGGGCATCTAGATGCCGAGGATCCAGGCAACCATCCAAGAATACGCGGATTGTGGGAGAAGGGCTGACTGGTTTGAGTTATTGCTTCAACGTAGAGTACTCGCCAACCCTATTACCATCACTTGCAGGGCCGCGCCTCGACATTGCATTTCCAATAGCCGCCGGAGAGGCGCTGGCAATTGCGCGTGCGGTTCGCCGCCCGCCGCCAACGAGCCCAGTCGGTGCCATATTCCCAGGCAACAAAACCACGCCAGTCTTTTACCGCCATGCGCAATGCGCTGGATTTTGACCGGGCTGCATCGCCGTTACCATAATGATAATGACCATCCATGCAGAGCCGACCGCGTTCTCTCTTGAGCATATGCAAACTATCCGCCAGCCCCGTATCATCGCTCATTGCCGGCGTTGCTGCGTTAATGTTTAAACCCAATATGACAAGCGCCGCGCCAATTCGTTTATGCATGGTTTTCCCCAGTGATATGCATTGATTGCAACCCGATTTGGTTTAAGCATTACGGTGCTGGAGCCGAGGCGTATTTGACCGAAATCAAGGCAAGCAGCCAGAATCGAACAATTTTACGATAATCCACCTATTCCTTGTCATTTTGCCCCCAACCCTTTATTCAAGCCCCCATGACATTACGAGCATTTTATCCAGGCAGTTTTGACCCTGTCCATAACGGCCATCTCGACGTGATTGAGCGCGCGCTGAAATTCTGCGATACGCTCGTCATTGGCGTCGGTGTACATCCCGGCAAAAAACCGCTTTTCACCGCCGATGAACGCATTGAGCTGATTGAGGCGGATACGGGATTGATCGCGGAAAAGATGGGCAAGGAAATTACCGTGGTGACGTTTGACAATCTTAGTGTGGAAGCGGCGCGGGATAATGGTGCTGACGTGATCATTCGTGGTCTGCGCGACGCCACCGACTTTAACTATGAAGCCCAGATGGACGGCATGAACAGTCGTATGGCACCTGATTTGGAGACCATATATCTCAGCGCATCACCTGAAGTCCGCCATATCGCGGCCAATTTAATCCGGCAAATAGCAGGCATGAAGGGTGATGTCTCACAATTTGTATCGCAAGATGTGGCGTTAGCTCTCAAACAGAAATGCAACTAACCGCAGTGGTGCTCACCACAATGACCCTTCACTGTGATCGGGCGCAGATATACATAATGGCGCGCCATTGAGGCGCGAGCAAACATTTGAATGATTTGATAAACGAATAAAAATGGGGAAGTTTGATGAAAAGTGTTTTAAATCTCATGGTTTCAATTGCTGCATTCGGATTTTTATCCGCATGCGGCCCAAGCGAGGTCGTGCAAAAAACAGCAGATATCTCCAATCAGGCGGCTGATATTACCACGCTGAACAGCCCCGAAAATACCATCTATCTCGACACCAAATACGGCCGGGTGACAATGGTGATGCGGCCCGATATTGCCCCCAATCACGTAGCGCGAATTAAAAAGCTCACACGCGAAAAATTCTATGACGGCATCAAGTTCCACCGTGTGATGGTGGGTTTCATGGCGCAAACCGGCGATCCAACGGGCACGGGCACGGGCGGCTCAAAGTATCCTGACCTCGCCGCCGAATTTTCAAAAGAACCCTTCCTGCGCGGCACGGTCGGCATGGCGCGCTCTAATGATCCAGATAGTGCAAACAGCCAGTTCTTTATCTGTTACGGCAGTGGTTGCCGCTCATTGCAGGGCAAATATACAATCGTCGGACGCGTGACGAACGGCATGCTGGCGGTCGACAAAATCAAGAAGGGTGCACCCGGCAGTGGCACGGTTTCGGGTCCTGATATCATCAAGACGATGCGCGTGGCTGCCGACGTTAAAAAATAACGCATAAAATATTATTGCAATTAAAAGAAAGCGGAATAGAAAATGACCGAAATTAAAGATCCAGAAAATACCCTTATCCTCGAAATCAATCATGGCACAGTGACGATTGAGCTCCGGCCTGACCTTGCCCCCAATCATGTGGCGCGCATCAAGGAACTTGCACGCGAAGGCTTTTATGACGGCCTGGTATTTCACCGCGTGATCGACGGCTTCATGGCGCAAACCGGCTGTCCACAGGGGCGTGGAACGGGTGGCTCTGGAAAAAACCTTGATCAGGAATTTAATTCAGAACCTCATGTGCGTGGCACATGCTCCATGGCGCGGGCGCAAAATCCAAATTCGGCTGACAGCCAGTTCTTCATCTGCTTTGGCGACACGGCCTTTCTTGATGGTCAATATACGGTCTGGGGTCAGGTCACCTCTGGCATGGAACACGTCGATGCGATCAAACGCGGTGAGCCGGTAAGTGATCCTGATAATATTGTTTCCATGAAGGTCGCTGCTGACGCGTGAGGCGGGGCCATACCAAGTCAAATTATCTGCGATTTCCCCGCGAAGTCTGGGATCCAGGCGAGGGTCCAAAAATAAACCTGTTTAAAGGTTTGACAGGACGTGCCTGGAGGATGGCTGCTTGGGCCTCCACCTGCGTGGAGGAATCGGAGGCTAATTGTGAAGTTGTGACCAAACGCTATGAAAGTTGATCTTTTTGATTTCGAGCTGCCGGAGGAGCGCATTGCACTTCATCCAGCCCAGCCCCGTGATCACGCGCGGCTGCTTGAGATCAGGCCTGGGTTTGAGCCTGCGACCAGCGACCGGCAGGTGCGGGATTTGCCCGATCTTCTGGCGCCTGGCGATGTGCTGGTGATCAATAATACCTCTGTGTTGCCCGCGGCCCTTTCTGGTACGCGGGTGCGTGGTGAATATCGCGCGCAAATTTCCGTCAACCTGCACAAGCGCATTGATGCCTCGACCTGGGCTGCTTTCGCAAAACCCGCAAAACGCATGCAGCCAGGCGACAAAATCCATTTTGGTCATGAGAATGATACCTGTTTGGCGGGCGCATGTGATGCGACCGTTACTGCATCTCGTCCAGGTGGCGAAGTTGAACTTGCATTTGATCTCAGCGGGCCGAACCTCGACACCGCCATCGCATCTGTCGGAACCATGCCGCTCCCTCCTTATATTGCCTCAAAACGCGAAATCGAGGACCGTGACAGGCTTGATTACCAAACCATGTTCGCAAGCCATAATGGTGCTGTGGCGGCCCCAACCGCCGGGCTCCATTTCACAGATGATTTGGTCGAGCGTCTGAAAGCCCGCAATGTGGCCCTTGCGCAAACGACGCTGCATGTGGGTGCTGGCACATTTCTGCCCATGAAAGTCGATGATACGGTTGATCACAAGATGCACGCAGAGTGGGGCGAGATTAGCGTTGGGGTCGCTGAGCAGTTGAACGAGGCGAGGGCGCGCGGTGGGCGCATTGTCGCTGTTGGCACAACATCGCTCCGCTTGCTCGAAAGTGCTGCGGATGATGATGGGGTCATACAACCTTTTAAGGGCGAGACAGACATCTTCATCACACCAGGATATGCCTTTAAAGGGGTCGACTTGATGATGACCAATTTTCACCTTCCCCGATCGACGCTTTTTATGCTGGTATCGGCTTTTTCGGGGCTTGATACCATGCAGGCGGCATACGCTCATGCGGTCCGAGATGGTTACCGGTTTTATTCTTATGGGGATGCATGTCTCCTGCATCCAGAACAAATGGCAGGGGCCTGACACAATGAATGAATTTTCCTATCAATTAGAGAAAACATCCGGTCAGGCACGCTTGGGGGAAATAACCACACCGCGCGGCAATATCCGCACACCCGCCTTCATGCCCGTGGGCACGGCGGCGACCGTCAAGGCGATGTTTCCGGGCGACGTCAAGGCAACGGGTGCGGATGTGCTTTTGTGCAATACCTATCATCTCATGCTGCGCCCCGGTGCGGAACGGGTGGCGTCTTTTGGTGGCTTGCACGGCTTCATGAACTGGTCCGGTCCGATCTTGACGGATTCTGGTGGCTTTCAGGTGATGTCACTTTCCAAACTCGCCAAACTCACGGAAGAAGGTGTGCAGTTCCAGTCCCATCTCGATGGTTCCAAACACAATCTGACGCCGGAGCGCAGCATCGAGATCCAGTGCCTGCTGGGTTCAGACATTCAGATGCAATTTGATGAATGCACAAGCTTTCCCTGTGAGCGGGATGTGGCTGAAAAATCCATGGAGCTGTCGCTCCGCTGGGCCAGGCGCTCAAAAGAAGCTTTTGAGAAATACGGCAATCAAGGGCAAGCCCTCTTCGGGATTGTCCAGGGTAGTGTTTATGAGGATTTGCGCGAACGGTCCGCCCACGGTTTGATGGAGGAGGGGTTTCACGGCTATTCAGTCGGTGGCCTGGCAGTTGGCGAGGGACAAGAGATTATGTTCGACACATTGAGCCATACCTTGCCGCATCTGCCAAAAGACCGACCACGCTATCTCATGGGGGTCGGTACACCGCTCGATATCGTCGGCGCGGTTGAGCGCGGCATCGATATGTTTGATTGCGTCATGCCAACGCGGTCCGGGCGACACGGTCAGGCGTTCACTTGGGATGGGCCGATTAATCTTCGCAACGCAAAGCATAAAGATGATATGCAACCTATTGACGGAGAAAGCGCATGTCCAGCCAGCCGCGATTACAGCCGCGCCTATATCAACCATCTCATCAAGGCGGGTGAGTATCTCGCACCGATGCTGATCACCATGTCGAATGTCTGGTTTTATCAGGATTTAATGAGCGCCATTCGCACCTCCATCAAAGAGGACCGCTTCGCCACCTTTGCCCGCGATTTCCGGGCGCGCTATCAGGGGTGAGGGACTATTATTTTCACCCTTGAAGAAAGCCGCCATACCTCGCATTATCATCGGGATTATTGCACACCAATCCATTTGAAAGCCCGCCCAAATGCTCGCCGAAATGCTGAACAATTGCATGCTTTTTTCTGGCCTCGATGAGAGCGTACTCAAGGCGATCGTCGCGAAGATGAAGCCGGTATCGCTCAAGACCGGGAGCATTTTGATGATGCAGGCAGACGCGCCTGATGGATGCTATCTGATCATCGAGGGAACGCTCAAAATATCGACCATGTCAACAGAAGGCGAGGAAACGGTATTGGCTGTGTTGGGAGCAGGGGAAGTCGTCGGAGAGATAGGCTTGATTGATGGTGATCCACGCTCCGCCACGGTAACGGCACTTAAAGATTGCTCTTTAAGTTTCCTCTCAACATCAGAATTCATCGCGCTCGCTGATAATAACCCAAAAATTTATCGGCATATGCTAACAATCATTGCCGAGCGCCTGCGGACCTCAAATGCGACCCTCGGGGCCAATCAAAAACTTCCCGTCAGCGGTCGTCTGGCGCATATTCTGCTGCGCCTGTCGGAAGGTTTTGGCGAGGAGCTGGATGGCGGTCGTATTTTGATCCGGCATAAATTCACCCAGGAAGATATCGGACTGATGGCAGGCACGGCGCGTGAAAATGTATCACGCCAGCTAAACCAGTGGCGCAAGGAGAATACCATCAGCAAAATTAGCCGCTATTATTGCATTGAGGATGAGGATAAACTCCGCAGTCTAACCAATATTTAACAGCCAGCTGTAGGCGACCTGGAGCGGGATGGATATTCTTCAAAAAATTTGGTCAAAGATCAGGCCACTCATAGAACTGTTTCTCAGCTTCGGTACAGAGCATTACCCACCCGAAACGCGCAGACGTTTGCGGGTCATGAATGCAGTCGCCTATCTCATCATCATTGCAACGCTTGCTTATTCAGTCCAGCATCTTCTTCATGCCGATATAAAACTGATGCCCGTGGCGATCATAAATATAGCACTTGTTTTTGTCGCCGCCTGGGTACCATTTGCCCACCGCTATAATGAGATCGCGGGTGGCATGTTGCTTATCATTGCCGAATATTCAGCCCAATTTGCATTTTCAGCATATTATGGTCATGGCGCTGGCATGCAGATGCACTATTTTGTTGGCGCTGCTGCCCCCTTCGTCATCCTTGGACTGCATAGAAAGAAGCTGGCATTGGCGCTGGTGTTGTCCGGAGTTGGTTTGCATCTCTTGTCATGGAAACTATTTCCCGCCTCGCGCGCCCTTATCAATGTCGATACCGAAATGCTGGAGCATCTTTATGTCAATGCGACCGTGACGACAACCGCACTTATCGCAGCGTCGGTCTATTATGCCTATGCATTGGTTGAGCGCGCGCAAGGGGAGGTTGAAAAACTTCTCCGTAACATATTGCCGGTTAGTATCATCGCGCGACTGAATGCGAAACCTGATGAGGTGATTGCCGATCATTATGAGAGCGCATCGGTTCTTTTTCTTGATATATGCGGCTTCACGCCATTGGCACTTAAACTTGGGCCGGGGGAAACGGTAAAAATTCTAAATGAGCTCGTTACGGAATTCGACCAGGTTTCCGCCAGATTTGGTGCGGAGAAAATCAAAACAATTGGCGACGCCTATATGGCCGCCAGCGGTATTCCGGAAATCGATGAAAATCATTTACAAAAATTGGCCAAAACTGCTCTGGCACTACAAACGGTCGTCAAAAGAGTGGCCCTGTTAAACAATATTAAGATCGAAGCGAGAATTGGCATAGCTACAGGACCACTTACAGCAGGGGTCATTGGTACGCATAAATTCAGTTATGATATTTGGGGAGATACCGTCAATCTGGCATCCCGCATGGAATCGACAGGCAAGCCGGGATTTATTCAAGTGCCGTCAGGCGTGAAGTCAGCACTTGAAAATGATTTTATTTTTGAAAGTGCTGGCAACATACCGGTTAAGGGTTTTGGTGAAATAACCACCTACTATCTCATCGACACAAAGAAGTCCTGAGTTCAAAGCCCGCAGACGGGATTGTCGGGACAGGTTATAATTTCAGCCGGTAAAATGAAGAACGCCCTTGCCATATAGGCCTGTGGCGCAAAGCTTTATAAAGTGCAGAGAATGCAGACGTGTAATCAAGCCGCGTTTTCTTTTTTAGCTTCATCACGGGCCTCAAGAGCCGCCATATCAATTAGATAGGCGAGCATGGGCAATTTGCGTCCAACAGCTAATTCTCTTAAAATAAGGAGCTGGTCGAATATATCGGCGGCCGCCTGGGCGCTCGTATACTCAATCGAATTGCTCGTGGTCGGGTAGGTCTTCTCTGTCATCTCTTACTCCAAATTTGGCCATCGAATATTTATCGAACGCTTTGTAATCGCTATCCGGTAACATGGGAGGTTTATTGACTTTAACGAGAGCTTTGCCGAGTTTCTTACCGTTAAATGCGCTAAATACAGTGTGAACTCTTCGGAAATGTTTGACTTCTCAATGAATATGGGAAAACTGGGTAATGATGATTTCACGGTCGTTTAACGGTTAAACGCAATGTCCAGCTCAGTAAAAATCAATTTGCCAGAACCAGTTAATGATGACGAGGTCAGGCTGGCGCTTAAATCAATACTGGCCAGCGACGAGTTCAAGCGCTCAGAACGCCTCAGTACTTTCCTCACCTATCTCGTCGACAAAACACTGAACAATGAAACCGAGTGCCTGAAAGGCTACGCACTTGGGCTGGATGTGTTTAACCGCGGTGAAGGATTTAATCCTGATACGGATACAATCGTCCGTGTGCATGCCGTTCGTTTGAGGGCGGCACTTGCCAAATATTACCTAGCCGATGGTCAGAAAGCCGAAATCCAAATATGTCTGCCGAAGGGGGGCTATGTACCGGTGTTCCGACCAGGAACAATAAAATCTATCGGCAAAACCGATGAAGAGACCGGTACAGTTTCGCCAAAAATATTCCCGATTGGACCGAAAGTCGTTATTTTACCGGTTGAGGACATCTCCCCCGGAAATGAATTTTCGGATCAGGCGCGCGGCTTGACCCTGCAAGTGATTAATGACCTGACACGGTTTAAGAACCTTCGGGTTTTGTCGATGACGTCGGCGCTAGATTACCGCCAGGGTGAAAATTCTCAAGACGAAATGTTCAGAGAGTTGGGTGTCGATTATATCCTTACCTTGTCGCTGATGAATAATGGCAGATTGGTGATCGTTTCTGCGCAATTACTGTCGCCTGGCGATATGCAAACGCTTTGGTCGGATATGATTGAACGTGAAATTGAACCAAAAAACATCGCTCGTATTTTGCAAGGAATTTCGTCCCAGATAGCCGCCGTCGCCGGTTCAAATTATGGGGCTATAGCGCAAGCTGAAGCTGTCCGTGTCGCAAAACATCCTGAAACAGTATCTGATGCCTATAAATGCCTGCTCAATTTTTTTCAGTATGTGACCCAAAAAACGGTTGATAGGCATGTTCAACAAAAAGCATGTCTGGAGAAAATCGTTAAATTGCATCCAGATACCTCAAGGGCGTGGGCGATGCTGGCCAGGATATATGGAGATGAATACCGCTTTGAGTATAATCCTGTTCTCGCCAATGAGGCGAGCAAACGATCACTACGCGCCGCCCGCCGGGCAGTTGATATAGATCCAACAGACAGCTTTACCCTCGCTCACCTTGCCCAGAGTTTTTCGGAAGATGCACAATATGATCTTTGCAGTGAGTATTATGAAAAAGCCTTGAAGTTTAATCCAAACGACACCGAAATATTGGCTGTGTCCGCACTGCATTATGCAAATCAAGGTGATTGGGAAATGGCAAAAATGCTTGCTGATCGGTCAATTGAGTTGAGCCCCAAGCATCCAAACTGGTTTCGAGCTGTGCCTTACATGATTCAATTACGCAATGGCGAATATCGAAATGCCCTGGCTGAGGTTGAGCCGCTCTATGAGGAAGCTTCACCTCTTGTCGATCTGGGCAGGCTGGTTGCTTATGCCAAGCTTGGCCGAATTGATGAAGCAAAACAATTGCTTAAAAGTCTTGATGATGAATTTCCAAGCTACACCAAAAATATTGTGGAGCAGTTCAAGCATCGATATCTACCCAAAGAAATTGCCCTGACAGTCCAGGAAACGGTTGATGGTTTGCGTTAGCAGGCTGTAGAAACTCACTTGTGGATCGCCGTCTCCCCCAAAATTTCGAAATTTCTGTCCATATCCCGGCAGCCAGGGCGTTAAAAAACTCATTATCGTCTAAAACACCGAATTGACCTAAATCAATCACCTGTTTACCGATTCCTTATATTCATATGATTGAATATGAGTATGCAAAACCCTGCCCGCTATCGTTTACCAATCGGCATGGTTTGGATCGTGACAAGGATAGGACAATGGATTTTACACCATTATTGGAATTGGCCGGTGAGGGCGTCGTGCTCGCAGTGGGCGGTTTGTTGATTGGATTGATGTTTGGTGTCTTTGCGCAACGCAGCCGGTTTTGCCTGCGCGCCAGCACAGTTGAATTTTCTCGCGGTATTCTTGGGCCACGCTTTGCCATCTGGGCAGTTGTATTTGCGAGCGCCGTTGCATTTACCCAAATCGCAATCGGTACCGGGTTTCTGGATGTGTCCGAGGCCCGGCAACTAGCCGCCAAGGGCTCTCTTTCAGGCGCGCTCATTGGCGGATTGATGTTTGGTGTGGGCATGATTTTGGCGCGCGGTTGCGCCAGCAGGCTTTTGGTTCTATCCGGCACCGGTAATATGCGTGCAATTATATCCGGTCTCATTCTCACATTGGTGGCTCAGGCATCCTTGCGGGGCGTGTTGTCACCGGCACGAGAAAAGCTGGCGTCCCTGTGGACGATTGATGGTGGTTCATCACGCGATCTTCTGGCTATGGTCGGTCTTGGTAACGGCACGGGCATTCTGCTCGGACTTATCTGGCTCGGGCTTGCGTTCTGGATTGTGCGCAAACAGGGCATCGGTGCCTGCAAGGGCTGGCTTGGAGCTTTGGGCGTTGGTGCGGCTATTGCGCTTGGCTGGATGTTTACATTTGCCCTGTCGCAGCAATCTTTTGATCCGGTTGCGATCAAGAGCATCAGCTTTACCGGGCCTTCTGCGGACACGCTAATGGGCCTGATCAATGTACCGAAAATCGAGTTCAGCTTTGATATCGGCATGGTGCCGGGTGTGTTTTTAGGTGCCATGATTGCGGCCATCATGTCGGGCGAGTTTAAACTTCAGGGCTTTGATTGCGGCACCTGCATGGTGCGGTATATTTCAGGCGCTAGCTTGATGGGCTTTGGCTCAATGCTCGCTGGTGGTTGTGCTGTCGGTGCGGGCGTTACCGGTGGTTCGGTTTTTGCCGTCACGGCCTGGTTGGCACTTATCGCCATGTGGGCAGGTGCCATGGCTACCGACTATATTGTCGACCGGCGTGCGGAAATGATCGGCGGGGACGCGGCAGAAGCTGGCCAGCCGGAGAAAATATCTATTGTGATCGAGCCCCAGCCCGCGCGTTGAGGTTTGTCGGTTGCGCCATTGCGATGTCCGGTATTGACGGTTTTCCGGTAGCAACTACAACCCGGAAAACTTCGGGATGTGACCCAAAGGGAAAATAGACGCAAGCTGTTTGGTAAAATCCGGCGTTTCGCGGTTGTGCGCAAAACGAAAGGCAGATCAAAGGCGATGACCGGACCAAGGCTCAAACCTTTGGCGCGGCGGCCATCCGGGGGGACGAGAAAGCCGAACTGCCTGTCAACTTCAGCTCGCTTCGACGTAAGGGTCACCCCAACCAGTTGTACAGCGGCCTGGTGTCCAGTTGAATAGGTGTCCGCATTCGCGTCCATATGACACTGTGCCGAGCAAACCAAAAGACCCACCGGCAAAATTTAAATCAGGGACATAGAGCATAGCGAACGCTCCGGTCCTCGTGTCATTTTCAAGACCATCAAGAAGAGCAACCCGGTTGCCATTGCCGTCGAAGAAATCCTCCGATTGACCGCTGGCAGCAACCCCTGCCACATATATATACCGGGAGGCGGAAGGAGGGCCGAGCGCATATTGGAACCGCCCGCAATACCAGCTGCGCTGCTTCCTTCAGCTGCCAAGCCGAGATTGGGCATTAAGACCAGGAAGAACAGTACAAAAGAAACAAAATCCCTACACATGAACGCACTCTTAAAAAACACTGTTGAAGCCGCACCAATAAAAAATATAAAAATGGTCAGCGTAAAGAGGGGCGCATCATCGCATGTTTGGCAGCAGTTTTTCTATTTCATCAATGACCTTTGTGGTGTGTGTGTAGAGCAGGCAGTGGCCTGCATCGGTAACGATCTGGCCAGATACGCCCTCATGTTCACGGCAATAGGTTTTTGTGGATGAGGGCAGCACGGATTTATTCATATCCCCCTGAATGAAGCAAAGCGGTGTTTGAGCGACAACTTGGTCGGCAATCTTGCTCCAGTCCGAATACCAAAGACGTATGACTTCTGCACAAAGGGTGCAATCGGCATAGGCAAAGCGATAGTTTCGGTAAAAAATTTCACGTATTTCGGGATCCTCAAGGTCGCGCTGGTCGGCGGGGTGGTCGCTAGCCATCACGTCTACGAAATAGCGCTTGGCGGCATCGTTCTGGCTCATGATACGCCGCATGAAACGAATGGCCAGTTCTGTCCCGACGGGATAGCCGCGCGCCACTTTAAACAGACTTGTCGCAGCTGGTATGAGATCGGTTGGCAGCTCCTTTGCGGGAGGGCTCATGTCAATGGAGAGCACGCCTGATGCCCGATCAGGATAGGTGGCGGCAAAATGAGCGGCATAAATCGCCCCTTCACGGTGGCCCACGACAACACAATTTTCGATGCCCAGGGCCTTCAGCAATCCATGGGCCATTTTGTTAAAACTGGTTATGTGCTGATCCAGATCTCCAGTATAGTGAACGTCCTCCATCAGTGGCGCGATCACTCTGAGGTTGGCACGTTGAAAAGCCTTTTCAGTGCGTTCGCCAAGAACGGGATCCGTTGAGACATGCATCATCAGGACAGGGTGACCACCCGGTGCACCATAGGTGTGATAAGTGAGGCTTTTTCCATCAGCGAGTTGGATTTTCTCCATTCCATTTTCCAAAGCCGCGTCCGGTTCTTCTGCGACCAGAGCAGACACAATGGAGAGCAACTTGTTCTGGCTGGTACAGTTCGTCTTGCGAAGGATATTCTTGATCTGTGTACGAACGGTCTCAATAGAGCGGTCGCGATGTTCGGCAATTTCTCGCACCTTTAAGCCTTGGGACAAGAGATGAATAAGTTCGGCTTCCGTTTTCGTTAAAGTGAACATGTCCATCAGGCGCTTGTCGATGCCGTCATGCCAAGGCTGTCCGATCAGGCGGACAAGCAGCAGACATCCCATTTCTCCAAAAAACGGCTCTATGGCCCCCAGCCGTACAGGGCCATCAGGGGCGAGCGGCACGATCTTGGCCGATTTGTCCAGCGTAGAAGTCAGCGTACTCATGGATTGGCGAATGGCATTCAAGGCCTCCATATCCAGATTGCCAGAAGCAATATCTTGATCAATGTCAAGATCAAGCAGGCGTGCCATGGGCTCGGAAATGACAACGATGCGGCCACTATGATTGACCAGCATAGCACCTGTTGGGTGTTTCGCCTGAAGGTCTTGCAAAACCTCGCTCAGCTCATCATCCGCCCGAAAGAGATTGTCAAGTTGAGAAGAATTGCCGCGTTTTTGACCAAAATCCGGTACACCCGCAAACAGTTGTTCCAGACTACGAAATGCATAATAGGCTTCTATTAACCCATCAGGTAGTGGCCATTTATTATCTTCTTGGGGATCGTCTTTGGAGCCCTTCATAGTTGCTGTGTCCTGCTTTCTCGCTTCATCAACCGCCATAAAATAGTCTTACACAAAAAAAGATTACGGGCATACCCAACCTTGGGTATGCGGGATTTGAGGCTATTGCATATGGTCGATTTGTGAGCGGAAGCTCCAGAGTTGTGAACCGGATGTTGGTTCAGTCAAACTATATGAATGTAACGATGGGTATAAGGGAAAACGAAAATGAAACTTTCAAAAATATTGGTGATATCGGCAATTTCGGCTGTTGCTTTTGCACTTCCGGCCAATGCTGGTTGGGTCGATGGCGGCGGGAAATCTTGTAGTGCTGTATGTAGCTCGGCGGGAAGTGCTGCGGTAAATTCTGGTACCTTCCAAAACGGCAACCCCTTCACAATTTGCGCTGCCAATGCGCATGGGGAAGGCTACCGGGCCGGATACAATCTTGAGCCAAGCTGGTCCAATGCATGCGTGGTCGGTTATGGCGGCAAAGAAGAGAAAAATTCAAACTACAAATGCCTTTGCCAAACCAAGCCGGCTGGATAAATTTTTTCCCGGCCAAGGGAGGTTGGAAACGTTTTTTCTTGGCTGAGGAAGCAGCTGACCCGGAAATAATTGAAAAGGTTTTAAAAGATGATCAGCAATATGAGTAAATTGTTCGCTATAGTTTTTTTTACGGCTATAGGGTTTGCAGGTAATCCTGCAGTGGCAAGTCCGTCCTGTTACTGGATGTCAAATAATGCGGGAAACCCCTGGGTTCCGGCACCACAGGGAAAGGTGTCAAAGGAACAGTGTTTCGACCTCGATAGTTGTAATGGCGGCAAGGGCACTTCTGGCGGGGGGTGCTATAAGTGGGCGGCCAACGCGGGCGCGAAAGGAACGTCCTGGTTTTTTTCTCGACTATCAACAAAGTTCCGCGGTGATGGTAAGTGCCTTGATGTGTTCAATGGCGGGCCAAATAATAACATGGTCCATCTAACTGATTGCGCGGATTTATCTGGACAATATTGGCACCTGAAAGGCCCGGACAGCACCGGCTACCACCGGCTCACCACCATGTTCCGGGGCGAGGAAATGTGTCTCGACATCTTTAATGGCGGTAAGCACAATAATCAGCCACACCTAACCAAATGCGCAAATTTTTCGGGCCAGTTGTGGAAACTCAAAGGTCCTGAAGCAGGTGGTTGGAGCCGTTTGACGACGCAATTTCGAGGCGATGACATGTGCCTCGATATCTTTAACGGCGGCGCTCAGAACAATCAGCCACACCTGACCAAATGCGCAAATTACACCGGCCAGTTCTGGAAAGTGACCAAGACCAGCAAGATGACGCCATAGGTCGTCGCTTTCGTTGGTATGCAAACAATAAAAAATAATCAAAATCAAGAGGACAAGAGGAATTGTTATGAGGAATATAAATATATTGCCTACGGGACTGATATTTGGACTTGCACTGATGTTTGGCCTAACGGCAATCGCGATGAATGCCAATAATGCCCAGGCCGGTAGCGGTCCAAATTATTGTCATGATGAAGCTGCGAATAAAAAGGGCACCAATCGCTGTAGTTCAAATAATGATTGTGACGGAGCGCGGACCTGTAGTGGTGCCGGTTGGTGCGAAGGAACATCCAGATCAGGTCGTGCAGCCTGTACTCCTGCAAAATTCTACCGCCAGGCCAACAGGCCAGAAGTACTTTACCAATACACGTCAGACCTCTATTGCCGTGTGCAAAACGAGTCGCAGATGGCTGCGTGGGGGGGATTTGACAAGGTCCAGGTGGTTAAAAAAATGAACGCCGCTGGACGCATGACCGGAGATTGCGGCTGGCCTAATGGTTTTTATCGTCGCAAAAGCCACCCCGAAGTCTATCACCTCAGCGGTAAAGGGATCGCTCCACGCATCGGCCCATCCGCCTGTCATGTAATCAATGAAACCCAGATGGCTGCCTTTGGTGGTTTTGACAAGGTGATGGTTGTCGATGACAAGTCCGAAATTGGCCGTGGTCGCAGCGCTGTCACGAAGTGCAATAACCCTTAAGCGCGAGCGGACTGAAAAAAATGCTGTCCGGCGTCATGTGTCAGGCGCCAGGCACCTAAAGCCAGATGCCAGTATCTCGAATTGGAACAACATTGAGCGGGCGGAGTTTATCTCCGTCCGTTATTATTCATTCTGTTTGAGAAAACAAGAAGTGCTGGCAAATGCACTTTAAACAAAAACAATGATACCTACTTGTGTCGCTCCTTGTCGCTCTTTTTCGCACCTTTTGGCTCCTGAATGATGGTCATATCCACGCAATTAATAGGATTGTTTAAAGAAAATGGATGCCAAGGGCCTCAAATTCTGCTTTCTCAAATGTCTCTTCCTGCCACTAACCCTCCGGTTCAGGATTGACCGGTCCAGGGTACAAACCAGCCATCCCTATTGAGTGTGGTGGCCGGTTTTAAATCACGCCTTGAGGGACTTTTGTGGCTCTCGACAGGTTTGTCGTTATTTCACGACCTCACCCACGATCTCAGCGAGAAGAGATGAGAGCTTTTTGTTCACATCACGCATCTTGCGTGACTGGCCACTTATCGGTGTGCGGTAGCCTACAAAAATTTTGCCGGGTTCAATATTGAGTTCATAGATGAATATGGCAACCGGGCAGTTGGCAATATTCTGCGGGCTTGTGCTGATTGCATCATGAGTTATTTTTGCCGGGCAGAATTGAAGGTATTGTGCGTTTTTATAGGGAGATTTTTTGCCCTCGGCTGTGACGCTTTCGGCAACTTCGCTGGTGCGCTCGAGCATCTTGTTGATATGGCCAACATAATCGACCACGTAACCGCGATTGATAATGGCGTCCTCAAGATCTGATCTGACCTCTTCAAATTCTAATGTTTTGGATTGGAGCGTATAACCATAACCAGTGTGATCAGCCGCGTGTGTTAAGGCCGGAAGTGCGAGAATAGCAATGAACATACTTAGGATTGCGGGGCGAAAATAACGCATTTGGAATAATTCTCCGGATCAAAAGTTTCTACCTGTATAATTATATATCGAATTTTCGGATTGATCGAGATCAAGATCAAATTCTACATCGTCAGGGGACGCATTTTAACAAGCACCTGCAAATTTAATTCTCAAATTTAAAGAGCTGACCGTTATCAATTAAGTCGGGGCTTGCTAATTTAATAAAGAGCTCGCCAAGTTCATCCGGTAAGGGAAGCGTTGCAGGATCTTCACCGGGATAGGCCTTGGCGCGTAAATTGGTGGCAAGTGGGCCCGGATCGACGAGATTAACACGGACATTTGTACTGGCGCACTCGGCCGCGTAAGTTTTAACCAGCGCCTCAAGACCAGCTTTTGATGCCGCATAGGGGCCCCAATAGGCTTTCTCGCCAGCTGAAGCTGCCGCAGTTACAAAGATAGCCCGCCCGGCTTCCGCCCGTTTGAGTAGCGGACCAATGGTGCGGATCAGGCGCCAGTTCGCTGTTAGATTAATATCAAGGATATTTTGCCAGTCATCATTACGGATGTGATCAAGCGGCGATAAAGGACCGAGTTGCCCGGCATTCCCGACCAGAATATCAATATGCGGGAATTTCTCAAAAAGGCTTGGCCCCAGTGCATCCAGCTTGTCAAATCGCGTGAGATTGAGAGGAACGAGCGTGGCACCACCACTACCATCAACTGATGCAATAACCTCACGGATCGCATCATCCGCTTCTTCCAATGCGCCGCGTGTACGCGACACCAATATGACATGCGCACCCTCACGGGCATAAGCTTTCGCGACGCTAAGTCCCAGACCGCGGGAGGCACCTGTAATCAGGGCGGTTTTGTTTTCGAGCTTTTTGGTCATGGATATATACAAAAATAGATATGGATATGAAAAGGGGCGGAAACCGGCGACAAGTCGTTTTGCCGCTATTTCCGCCCCTCGTTCTTGATATATTTATAACCGATTATGGTTGTGCAGGCTCTTTAGCACCTTCCACCAATTCACCGGCTTTCTTCGCCGCATCACTGGCCTTTTGCTTCGCCGCATCAATCATCGGCTTGGCTTTTTCAACAGCGTCCGCCGCTTTTTTCTTGGCCGCGTCTAGCATAGGCTTGGCTTTCTCAACCGCGTCTGCTGCTTTTTGTTTGGCTGTATCAATCATCGGCTTGGCCTTATCCATCGCACTCGTCGCCGCATCCTTGGCACGGTCAAGGGTAGGACGAGCCTTGTCCATCACCTTTTCACCCATGTCGCGAGCCTTGTCGAGCATCGGCTTGGATGCCTCTCGTGCTCTCTCAGTTGCAGCCAGCGTTTTCTCTACACTCTTTGCAGAAATGGCTTTTGCTTTTGCCCAGGCCTTTTTAAAGAGGTTCTGTTTTGGCTGAAGGTCTGCCGCCTTGGCTGCCTTGAGCGTCGTGATCATGTCGGCGTGATTTGCCCGCGCGTCACCAGAAGCAACATCTCCATTATTGCCTGTAAAGAGAACCATTGGCGTGCAAGCGGTTACCGGATTTTCGCCGGTTTTCAACCATGAACCCGCACCAACATCGGCATCTTGCGCATAATAAATCTTTTCGCCGCCAACTTGCTGACGAAGAATATTGCGGTCGATAACAGGAATGATACGGCCTTTAAGTTCCTTGATGCGTTTAAAACGCGCATTGTTCGGATCAGGGAACTGCACGAATAATGCGACAGTGTCATTGGCACTCATAGCACCCTGGATCGCGTCTTCGACACTTGATACGTGAACGACATCCGTTGCCTGACCGAGACCTTCCGGATCAATCTGCTGGAGGAATTCGAATGTTCCCGTGCTGCCGCTCTTTGCTGGTGGCAAAATGAAGCGAAGGCCGGAAGCGAGAGCTGCAACCTCACCAAAGTTTGTGATCTTGTCGTTCTTGGTGACCATGAAAAGGCACTCACGGACGATATCGGACCGGATGATTGTAAAGGGGTCTTTGCCACCACGCATGGAGCGTTCCAAAGCAAATACATCAAACTGTGCAAAACCCAGATCCGAGGGGGAACCGGCTACACGCTGAATGTTTTCGCGGGTACCGCCAGAAGTTGTGCATTTATAATCGAATTTTGCATTTTGCAGTGCTTTTCCCACTGGTGGACAGAAAGTATCCTGATAAGCACCACCAGCTTCGGCAGTATTGATCTGACCTGCGGATGCACCACCCATTGCCGCGATTGATGCAAGAGTTGCAACTGAAAATTTAGCGAGTGCAAATTTAATGCTGGAATGTCGCAATTTTAAATTCCTTTTTTAATTAGCAGGCACTGAAATCCCAGCGCCCATGTCAATATCTGAATGCCGTTCGGCTTCAGCATGTTCTATTCTCGGTTCATTCGGCGTTCTATTTTTATGTCATGTTCCAATAAATGTTTTATTCGATGTCCACGGCTGTCCTTCAAATAGGAACCAGGGACGATGTGTTCAACATTACGTTACCACAATATTTCAGGCAGTATTGTGATCAGATTGATCGAGATTTATTGCTGATATTGTTAAAATTATACGCTGAACAGGCCAGTGATAGTTGCGCGGGACACTCAAAAAGACGTTTCGAATATTATCAGCTGATTTCTGCGAGCAATGATAACTGACGATCTTCAGGCTCTCCCTCGCGGTCTCTCAATCTGGTTGGGTAATCGCCGGTAAAACAGTGATCAGTATATTGTGGCATAATGTCATCGCGTTTACCGGACCCCATGGCCTTATACAGTCCATCAACGCTCAAAAATGAAAGACTGGTTGCCCCCATATGTTCTCTCATGCCTTCAAGGTCAAAATTGGCAGCAAGCAGTTTCTCCTGATTGGGTGTGTCGATGCCGTAAAAATCAGGATGGGTAATGGGTGGGCTTGATATACGCATATGCACTTCCCGGGCACCGGCTTCGTACATCATTTTTACAAGCTTGAGAGACGTCGTACCGCGCACAACACTGTCATCAATCAAGATTATGCGTTTTCCTACAACAGCACTTTTATTTGCCGAGTGTTTGAGTTTCACGCCAAGCTGTCGAATGCGCTGTTCTGGCTCAATAAATGTGCGCCCCACATAGTGGTTTCTGATAATGCCGAGCTCAAATGGAATGCCGGACGCGCGTGAATATCCAATCGCAGCGGGCACACCCGAATCCGGTATCGGGATGACAACATCTGCATCCACATGTGATTCAGACGCAAGCTCAATCCCCATATTTTTGCGCACATCATATACGCATTGGCCATCAATGTATGAATCTGGGCGGGCGAAGTATATGTATTCGAATATGCATGGCCGTGCAGGGCGTTTGGGAAACGGGCGATGGGATTCAACACCATTTTCCGTAATAACAATGACTTCGCCATTTTCAACTTCGCGAACAAACTCAGCGCCCATAATATCCAGGGCACAGGTTTCTGAAGCCAATACATAAGAACCATCAAGACGACCGAGAACAAGCGGACGAATGCCAACCGGGTCGCGCGCACCGATCATCATATCATTGGTCATGGAAACAAACGCATACGCACCCTCAATCTGGCGAATAGCATCAATGAAACGTTCAACCGTCCCGCCGCGCGTACTCATGGCAACCAGATGCAGGATGACCTCTGTATCAGACGTTGATTGGCAAATAGCACCACGCCTGATGATATCATCGCGGATTGTCAGTGCATTGGTCAGGTTGCCATTGTGACAGACAGCGAATCCGCCGGTATCAAGATCGGCAAATAGCGGCTGAACGTTTCGAAGCGCCGTTTCCCCGGTGGTTGAATAACGCACATGCCCCATGGCGCAATCACCCTTGAGACGCTCGATAACGGGCCGTTTGTCAAAATTTTCACCAACGAGCCCCATCCGGCGCTCAGCATGGAAATGCTTGCCGTCATAGGTGACAATACCCGCGGCTTCCTGCCCGCGGTGCTGAAGGGCATGGAGCCCCAGAACAGTCATTGCGGCTGCGTCATCATGTTTGAAAATTCCAAACACACCGCATTCTTCGCGAAGACGGTCATCGCCATAGCGATTTTCACCCGGTTGAAAAGGGGAGTTATGATCCATATCGCAATTATGGGTATGGGACATCAATTGGTACTTCTCGGCCATGAAATCCCCGCGAATTTAGCCGTTAAATTAATCAAGTCGGACATTGAATCGTCTACCGATATTCAAGATAATCTTTATGCTGGCTTGTCCCAGATGCATGAGTATCACGATGGTCAGCCAAAAAATAATTTAAAGGCCCAATTACGTAATGCTCTGTAGTCTTATATAGCCCTCAGAGAAATGATGTACCACTCTTTGTGCACAAAATTCACTGAAATTATTGAGATGTTTCGGTTCCCGCGCTGGATCCACCAGCAAGTGACGTCGGCATGACTTCGAGCAAGACCGATTCAATAGTCTTGCCTGTTGATTTTATGTAGGGGAGTGATTGGGATTCGACGATCCATTTTGGCTGGGTTTCCTGCTCAACAAGGAAATCGAAAAAGAGATAGGCAATGACGACGATCAAAAAGCCCCGGACCATGCCAAACGCAAAGCCCAATATACGGTCGACCATGCCGACCCGGCTATCCAGTATGCGGTCAGAAATTTGCGCTGTTAAGAAATGTACGACAAGTAGCACAAACAGGAATACTCCTGCCCCCAGGACAACTTTCGCCAAAGTTTCAGATTGGAAAAACTTCTCCGCAAGTTCTGCCGACAGTTCAGGATAATTGAGGACCGCATAAATAGCCGTGGCAGCAGCCGCCAGCCATGACAGGATGGACAGGAGTTCGCGGGTGAGCCCGCGATACATGGCGAGAAAGCCTGAAAAAACCGCTATGAAAAGTAGCGCTACATCAAGATATGTCAATGGACCGAGCATTTAGGCTTTCCTATTCTGTCGCAAGCCGTTGTGGAGGACGTGCGGTGTTTAAAGCATAATTCAGGCGCGCCATGCAACGCTATCTTGATGATCAATGATGTGGAGCAATTTGGCATATTCTGTGACACAGGCCTATCGTTTACATGTCATTAGATTAATCTTCAGTTGGCCTGGTCACCCTTGGGCCCCACAAGCTGCGTCACAAATGGTTTAAGCTCGCCCATGCGGGTGACCTCAATGCCTGAACTATCAGCTTCATATTCACCCTGTTCCGGAACTACCGCCGACTTAAAGCCTAATTTTTGAGCTTCTTTAAGGCGTGATGTTGTTTGTGCAGATGTGCGTATAGCACCTGACAGGCTGATTTCGCCGAAATACACTCGATCTGAGGGTAATGCACAACCAGAAAATGACGAAACAAGGGCGGCGGCCGCAGCAAGGTCTGCGGCAGGTTCGGTAATTTTAAGCCCGCCAGCAACATTGAGGTAAACGTCATGACTGCTCAACACCAGCCCGGTACGTGCCTCAAGAACAGCCAATAACATGGATAGCCGGTTTGGCTCCCAACCAAGGACGGCCCGCCTCGGTGTACCAAGACTGGATGGCGCAACCAGCGCCTGGATTTCCACAAGAATTGGGCGTGTGCCCTCAATTCCGGCAAATACGGCTGCACCAGGAGCGGGGTTGTCGCGCTCACCCAAAAAGAGCTCGGAAGGGTTGGCAACCTCAGCAAGGCCCTTCTCGACCATTTCAAATACGCCAATTTCGTCCGTCGGCCCGAAGCGATTTTTAATCGACCGTAAAATACGAAACGGATGCCCCCGATCACCTTCAAAATAAAGCACTGTGTCGACCATGTGCTCGATCACTTTCGGCCCTGCGATTTGGCCGTCTTTGGTGACGTGCCCGACGAGAAGCACGGCCGCACCCGATGCTTTGGCGTAACGGATTAGTGACTGGGTGGTGGCGCGCAATTGGGAAACGGTTCCGGGGGCAGATTCAAGCCCCTCCGCCCAAAGCGTCTGCACACTATCGATAATAACAAGATCGGGCGTTTTGCCTTTGCGCATGGTGGCGAGAATATTCGCAAGATTGGTTTCAGCAGCGATTTTTACCGGGCTGTCCTCCAGCCCCAGCCGCTTGGCGCGAAGCCTGATCTGGGCAGTGGCCTCTTCACCGGAAAAATAGAGCGCAGTGCGACCCACTATCGCCAATGCAGATGCAACTTGCAGAAGCAGCGTTGATTTGCCAATCCCCGGTTCACCACCAATAAGGATGGCGGATCCGGGCACAAACCCACCTCCCGTTACCCGGTCGAGCTCCTTGATGCCGCATACCATGCGTGGTGCTTCTTCCGTGTCCCCAATAAGGCCTTCAAGTTCAACCGCTTTACCCTTTGTAACTGCTTTTGGTGTCCCGGGTGGCGCAAGGGCCCCCGCGCCCGCTTCCTCAATAAGAGAATTCCAGGCTTCGCACGCCGTGCATTTTCCGACCCAGCGCGCATGTACTGCGCCGCAGTCCTGACAGACATATTGTGATTGTGCGCGCGCCATCTATTCAAGATTTTCCCTGAGTGTAAATCCGGTGATACCGGGGACCAAGTGCGGTCAGGATTTCATATGCGCTTGTGCGCGCCCGTTTTGCGACATCATTGACGGTGTTTGTTTTACCAATCAGCTCAACCCAGTCACCTTTTGCACATTCATCAGGTGCTATGTCGGTGAAATCGCATGTAATGAGATCCATGGAGATGCGGCCCAGTATTGGCACTTGCTGTCCTCTAAAACATGCGAATGACGGACCATCAGAAAGGCTTGAACCCAATATGCGGAAAATGCCGTCTGCATAGCCCGCAGACAAAGTTGCGATGCGTTTGGGTTTGGTCAATGTGTGGCTTGCCCCGTAACCAACGCTTTCACCTTCTTTTGCGTCATGGATCTGGAGAATGCGGGCATAAAGGCTGACAACGGGCTTGAGACCGAGCAAAATTGTCATGGATGGCTCGCCGCCATAAAGTGCGATACCCGGGCGGGTCAGCTCACAATGGTATTCCGCCCCAAGGGTCACGCCGGCAGAATTTGCAAGACTTGATCTGATTTTTGGAAGCTTGTCCAGATAGTGATCAAATAGTGACTTCTGGAGACGGTTAAGAGGATGGGTTGGATCATCGGCACAGGCAAGGTGGCTCAAAATAAGTGCGAGATCAAAATGTTCCATGTAATCGGGATTGGACGCCAGACTGGTGATTTCGTAATCTGGAAGGCCGAGGCGGTTCATTCCGGTATCGAGTTGCAGGGCGGCGGATGGAATATAGCCCTTTAACTTCGAAGCAGATGATTTGACACCCTGTGACTTTGCCTCACCAGATTTTGAACCCTGTGACTTGGATCCAGGCGATTTGGAACCAAGCGATTTGGAACCAAGCGATTTGGAACCAAGCGATTT
>Ga0209633_10000996_pt1 | contig 30778 bp, 25 predicted proteins | sample Cruoilmetagenom1_FD_187290 | JGI IMG/M metagenome (GOLD analysis project Ga0209633, IMG submission 187290) | Oil polluted marine microbial communities from Coal Oil Point, Santa Barbara, California, USA - Sample 1 (SPAdes) (version 2) | ecosystem: Environmental > Aquatic > Marine > Oil seeps ... | reverse complement strand
CCTTTGGTCCACAGGTGGACGATGCTCATGGCCTGATTGGCGAAGCTCATATCCATCACCGTGGCCGGGTGACCCTCCGCAGCAGCTAGATTGACGAGCCGTCCCTCCGCCAGCAGCCTGATCGTGCGTCCGTCCTTCAAATGATATGCTTCGACATTGTGACGCGGGCGCTGTTTTTTGATCGCCAAGGCTTCCAATGCCGGAATGTTGATTTCGACATTGAAATGGCCGGAATTGGCGATGACGCAGCCATCTTTCATCACTGCAAAATGGGGGGAGTCGATCACATGCTTGTCGCCCGTCGCGGTGATGATGAAATCTGAACATCTGGCCGCGTCGACGAGGCGCATGACCCGGAAGCCATCCATTGCCGCTTCCAGTGCCCGCAGCGGTTCGGTTTCAGTGACGATGACACTGGCGCCGTGGCCTTTGGCGCGCATTGCAATGCCTCGTCCGCACCAGCCGTAGCCGACGACGGTGAAGACTTTCCCAGCGAGCAGAATATTGGTGGCCCGAATAATGCCGTCCAAGGTGCTTTGGCCGGTGCCGTAACGGTTATCGAACAGATGTTTGGTCATGGCGTCGTTAACCGCAATGACGGGAAAGCGGAGTGCTTTGTCCGCCGCCATGGCACGCAGACGAATCACACCCGTCGTGGTTTCCTCGGTTCCACCAATGATATGAGGCAAAAGATCGGTGCGATTTTTGTGCAATTCGCTGACCAGATCGGCGCCATCATCCATCGTCAGCTGCGGGCGGTGATCGAGAGCGGCTCCGATGTGCCGATAATAGCGCGTGCTGTCTTCCCCGCGGAAGGCAAACGTGGGGACGCCGTAATGCTGAACCAGGGCGGCTGCTACATCATCCTGGGTGCTGAGCGGGTTGCTGGCGCATAACACCAGGTTCGCGCCGCCTGCAACAAGGGTTCGCGCGAGGTTGGCGGTTTCCGTCGTGATATGTAGGCAGCCGCTGATACGTGCGCCGGCTAGAGGCCGCTCTGTGGAAAAACGGCCCCGTAATACCTGTAGCACTGGCATTTCGGTCATTGCCCACTCGATTCGCTCCTGGCCCTGATCGGCCAGCGAGGGGTCTTTGATGTCACAACTGGTGCGGCTCATCGCGGCGAAAAGTGTTGTGGGCCGCGTCCCTGGCGCCGGTGGATCACTCCACCTTAATGGTTTTGCGCTTGGCGCTTTTAACTTTCGGCAGTGCCAATTCCAGCACCCCGTCCTTGAAACTGGCTTTTGCTTTATCAGCATCCACCTCTTCCGGCAATGGTAATGTGCGTTGAAATTCGCCGCGGCTCATTTCGCGCCGGTAATACTCACCTTCCGCTTCCTTTTTTTCACAAGAGGTGGTCGCACGGATGGTCACCGAGTGGTCGGTCATCGATACATCCAGATCGTCCTTGTCGACTCCCGGCAGTTCTGCTCGAACCACGATCTCGTTTTCCCGGTCGATAATGTCGACTCTTGGCATCCGTCCTTTGAACGGAGCTTCCAGGTCCGGCCAGCTGGGCCACCCCTGTCGAAGAGGGCGCATCCAGCCCCGCGGAAAAAAGTCCTCGAACCAGTGCTCGGCCTCTTCAAAGGGCGATAACCACCGTTCACTGCGAGCGGGCGCGATCTCTTTTTTTTTAGTGCTTTTTTCTTCGTTTGCCATGACAGGTCTCCTTTGGTTCAGTTCAACCTAAACATCATCAACAATAACGGATTTCTTTTGTTAATCAATTGATTTAGATCAAACAATGGCAATAAAGGTTTCTTTTTCGTCGTCCGATGCGCTGATTTCAAGTGTGTTTTCCCCTCCGGTCCTGTCCCATTCCCGGTGTCGAACAATTCACGATTTTTTAGGGCCGGTTCGATGGCTGTGAAGGAAAGAAGTACCCGACTCCGGTGCCCAGCACGTTACTTGACCTTGAACAGCGAAAGGCGCAATGGGACGGCCAATCTTCCCGCGCTCGGCGTCACCCTCCTTGGCCGACTCTATGAGAGCGCTCTTGTTTCAGTTCTCGATGAAAGTTGAATAAGGTTTAAAGTTCTGGGTATCGTGCTGACTGCAGACTGTAAACTGATAGCTCCGGCCATCGATCGTGCGGCTTATCCGGGCCAGGTTGACAGTCCGTGTGCATTGAGTTCCTTTGCCGGTCACGGCCTGACACTGTGTGGCGGTCTCGGATGAAGTCTCTGAAATTTCGGATGCCTGTGGGGTATTGTCCTCAACCGGTTCCGGCTGTTGGACAACCTCTTCAACGACCGCTGCGTCTTTCGCCGAACTCGACCCATGGTCAGCCAGATATCGTGCAACCCGTGTCGCAGTCTCATCCGTTCCCGTCTTCTCTTTGCCGGCCAACTCCTGATCTGCGAGATACTTCTCGACTCCGGTTGCAGGTTCTTCTTTTGCTGCCGACTCTTGCTCGGCTGCCGCCTGCTCCGCCAGGTATTTTTCAACTTTGGTCGTCGGTTGAGCTGTTGTATTCGCCTGTTTCGCCAAATACGCTTCCACCCGCGTTGCCGGCTGCCTTGCGGCGGTTGTTTCTTTTTCGGCGGCCGCCTGTTGTGCCAAATACTTGTCAACGCTGGTCGCCGGCCCCTTTTTCGCCGTCGCTTCTCGCTCGGCCAAAGCCTTTTTGGCTAAATACTTTTCAACCCCCGTTGCGCCTTCACGAAGCGACGGCACTGCTTGTTCTGCCACGGCCTGCTTGGCCAAGTACCTCTCGACCCCGGACATTCCGCTGGGGTGTTTAGAATACGTCGGGTATTCCGTTTCTTCATGCAATCCAGGCAGTTTGTCGCCGAACATCGAGATAAACTGCTCAAATAAATTCTTTGCCATGTATGGTGCCCTTTTATTTTATTTTCAAAAAATCCAGGAGGCTTGCTTTCGCCACGATTGCTATTCTCGGAGAGCCTCACCAGGATAAACGCACATGATAATCCAAACGCCATTCCGGGGTAAAGGGGGGAGCCCCCGATGCGCGGCAAATTTATTCAAGAAGGCGGTTTTGGGAGGCTTGACGCGCGCAAGCGTGATGGTCGATCATCTCGGGCCATTGGTCGGTCCCTCCCCGCAGATGATCTTTTCGCGCCGGGCCGGGTTCGGCCTGTTGTCTGTCTGTCCACCACTGGGCGGGCAGCCTCCTACGCAGGAATCAGTTGTCGAACCGGCACGGCGGACATTCAGGTTATAATGAACCCATGAAAAGGCTGATTCCACTCTTCTTGCTGCTTTCCGGCATGAATGGCTGCGCAGGCTACGGATACTTCCCGTCAAACTATGGCGATTATGGACCCGGCTATTACCCGCCTTACGGGTCGTACTCGGCGTACTGTACGTACTGCTACCGCGAACGCTCGGTCGACCCCAACCTCGAGGACTATTACAAGTCGAAATGGTTGCGCAACAACGTCTCGAACGAACAGTACCGCAATTATTTGAAGCGACAATATCCGGACAATTACTATAAGTCGCAATGGGCGCGCAAAAATATTTCGAGCAAACAGTACCAGAACTATATGCTGCGGAAATATCGGTAAAAGTCAGCTTGGTTAACCGCCTGCATTCGACACGTTCATCCCAGTCGATTGGTGCGCGCGGCGCACCCTACGTTTGACGTCGCCGCGCCGGAGGACTGTAGGGTGCGCCGTGCGCACCATGTCGGACGATACAATAGCCATTGAAATATCATCATGCCTAACTTATTGCGTGCAAATTTCTTATTGAACATTTGCGCGCTGTCGCGATTAACGTTTTTGAGAAGTGAGAAATACCGTGAATTATCTGATTGAATGGTCCGCAAGTTTTGTGGGCGTTGTTTTCCATGTTCATAGTGGCGGCGGGCTCGGATTGGTTGAGATGGTGGACCGGTTTCTTGCTGCGGTTTCCAACATCGAACTGTCCGGGCTCGGCCGGCTCCTGTTGCCGGGGGTGAGCGAAATGGCGAACGTGCATCCCCTCCTCGTTCATTTTCCGATCGCTTTGTTGACGGCTTTCCTGATCGTTGAGCTGCTCGCGGTGATTTTCAAGAAAGAGAATCTGGAGATTGTTGCCAGCTGGATGCTCTATCTGGGTACACTCGGAGCTATGGCGACAGTTGCCGCCGGGTGGCTTGCCGCCCAATCTATTCCACACGGCAGTGCTGTGCACGATGTGATGGAGACGCACGAAACGCTTGGATTCTCAGTTCTGGCGCTGGCGGTCGTTCTGTCGCTGTGGCATCTTTTCGCCGGTGCACCGGTTTCAATCATGGGTCGGGCGCTCCATTTGCTCCTGGCCTTCGTCATGGTCGGGCTGTTGACCGCAGGGGCCGATCTTGGCGGACTGATGGTCTATAAATACGGCGTAGCGGTCAAGGCTGTTCCGCAACCGGAAAACCATGACCATTCCGGGTCGCAATCGGAAAACCATGGCCATGCCGGGGGGCGCATGGAAAGCCATGAGCCTGTCGGGACGCAACCGGAAGCCGATGACCATGCCGATTCACAAGCGGAACACCATGATCGTGCTGTTCAAAAACCGGAAAATCACGACCGTCACGCGCACACGCACTGACCGGTTACTTCTTTTGGTCGGCAGTCGGTGAGGTACTGCGGCGATTGCGAAGCAGGCCACGCAGCAGAAAAGGTATGGTGAGTCCCGTGAACGCCGCAATGCACAGCAGCGCATACGCCTGATTCGACCATTCGACCGGATAATGATCCGGTGTTTCTTCGGCTGTCAGGCCGGGAATGCTAGAGAGGTCGCCGTCGCCGCCATCCACTTTGAGTTGGGCTTTCATCCCGTTTTCCATGTGTTGCGGAACGTCGCAGTGAACAAGATAGGTTTTCTTCTCCTTCGGCGTAATCAGGGTGCCGGTTTTACGGCCCTTGCCATTCAGCTCGATCGTAAACATGCCGAACGGTGGATGAAGATAGACCGGCAGTTCGTGGATCATCAATTGATGCCTGATGTCGTCATCATTGACCAGCGTGATCCGAACCCGTGTGCAAGGCTGGACAGACCACTCCTGTCGATCGAAGGCAAAGATCTTGCCGTTGAATCGCCGGGCATGCCGGCGTCCGGCATGGACGGTGATTTCGGCTTCGCCGGCGATGCGTTCGCACCCTTCCGGCAGCGTTTCGCTGTTCTTGTTCATTACCATACCATCCATGTCGATATGCATGCGATGATGCTGATGGGGGGTTGTATCGGGAGCAGGACGAACGGTCATCGGCTCCGATGGCTGTGATTCGGTCGACCGTGTCTGGGTGACAGCGGTTTGGGACAGCATGAACAAAACTATTGACAGCGGAATACGATGCATGGCGATTCGATGAGCTTAGCGGCTGCGTGAAAAGGAGCGAAAAACGATGACCAGTAGGCAGAAGCCGATGCCGACAAGCAGGCCGGCGGCGATGACCCGGCCTGTGGGCGGAAACAGTGGCGCGGTGTCGCCATATAGCTGAGCGGCTTCGCCCTGCTGCCAGACTGGGGTCTGACGGGCTTGAAAGCGTTTCGAAAAGAGCTGCTGCACGATGCTCCGGTCGACGGCAGGCATGCCCTGTTCGGTCAGGAATTGATCGTAAACCAATACCGAGATGTTGCCGCCCGGATTCAAGCCGTTGGTGGTGATGCCGGATTCCACATGGTCGTGAAACAGCCAGATGCCGGGCCCGTAGCTGTGCAGGCCGTCATCGGTCGTCTGCAGATGCAGGTCGACCCGCTGAGCGGGTGCGATGTCGAACACGTCGCGGGTTACCTGGAGGCCGAGCGGTTGTTCCACGCCGTCGAGCGCAGTGACTGCCGCCTTGTGCCCGTGGAAATGCAGTGCCAGCAGGCCGCGCTGCGCATTGACCACCCGCAGCTTCAAATGCTCGTCCGGCTTGGCGACGATCAAGGCATCGCGCAGCGTATAGGGAAAGGCGTGGCCGTTCAGCAGATAATAATCCTCCGTCGCATCGGTCAGATCATAGTCACGGTTCATCGCTTTGGCGATCAGCCGCGGGTCGTTGGCTGACTGTATTATGGAACCCAGCTCCTTGTCCAGCGCCTGATAATGCAGGTCATATTCACGGTCATAGCGCTCTTTTACCGCGGCCGAGGAGTGGCGCACGTGGCCGGCGCCGACATTGAATGTCTGCAGCCAGTTGTTCGGGCGGTTCTCTTCGACCACGAACATCCCATTCAAGCCCATCATCAAGTGCGTGTCGGTCTGCACGTGGCAGTGATAGAACATGGTGCCGGTCTGTCGTGGGGTGATGGTGTAGGTCTTGCGCTCTCCCGGCAGCACGTGTCGTTCACCGGTCTGCGGCACCCCATCATTATAATTGCCGGCGGCGTCGCGCCAGGGGTGATCGACGCCGTGCAGGTGTATGCTGTGCGGAAAGTAGTGCGTGTTTTCCAGAGTGATCATGACCGTATCGCCCTGCTCGACGCGAATGACGGGGGAGGGCGCCCGCAGCATTTCGTTGGCTTCATCGGTAAACAGGTGCTTGATTGCCATGCCGCGTGTTTTCGGCGCAAAAACCCACAACCCCGGCTGAATTCCGGGTGCAATATTGTAGGTGGGAAAGAGGTAGTCACCATCGGGTGAGCTGCCGTTCAGTTCGATCACCTCCAGCGAAATGTGAATGACGTCGGGATCGCCGTCGCCGTCGCGATCATCGCCTTTGATCAGTGCGTCGCGGGCCAGATGGGTGCGCATCAGGGTCTCCATCGCCACGCGGTCGGTGCCTTTGACGAACGCGGCCACCGCATTGGGGTTGTCCGGTTCACACATCGGCGACGCGCTGATCGGCACGTCATCGATTACCTGCTCCTGACGCCAGGCGGCCCGCTTCTTGTTGCGGCACGGCGGCTCCAGGTCTTCCGCGCTGGGTTGCGCTATCGGTACCGTTACCGGGGCATTGACACCGCTTTCACCCTCGCCCCTGGGAAACAACAAGGCTGCCGAGGCAAATGAAAGAATGGAACAAAATAAAAGGATCAGACGTTGCGTAGGACTCATTGTTGTTATCGTTTTCCTTAGCCCTTCAATCAAGATTGCTGTGGAGCCATCATTTTCGCACCTTTTCGGAGATCTGTGGCCGTCGCTGCTTGCGCTCATTTCAAGCCATAGACTTTCAGTTGACTGCATACCTTCAGCTGGTTATCGGGAACCGAACAATGATCTATGTTACTGACCCGATAGATCATAACGTACATCCTGCCTGGCGACCACCGGCGGGATCATCTTGGACAGCGTGCCGAGGCCGCCGCGGGTGTCGTTTCCGGTTCGGAACAGACGCTTCAGTTTGTTGCCGGGCAGAATCGTGGTTGCATCGTAGGCGACCAGTTGACCTTCGGCGAACCCTTTGTTGACATCACCGTATTTGGGAAATACCGCCCATAGAATGGCCGTGCCGAAATCGACGGTATAGGGAAAACGCGACGTGGTCGACGGCTTGCCGGGCACCATCGACAGTCCCCCGGCATGCCGCCGGGAGAGCCCATATTGTTCGAGGCCAATTCCGTGCCTTCGGCGCGAAACGTTGGGCGCTTCCCGGCCGGGGCCGAAAAATTATACGTCTTCGACTGTCGCGCCTCATCGACAATCGTTTGAATCATTGGAGCGGTGGCGTCCAACGTGCTGCGTGTCAGGAGTGTTCCAACGATAGTAAAAGCATAGTCCATAGTCGGTCTCGGGCATCCCGTTGAGGCCCCCTCCCGATCAAAATGGTGAAAAAACGTGCGATTCAGCACGTCGTTCGAGCGGTGCCGATCGGGAAAGGGCTTCCTGGCTGAACTCGGCATTTCGAGCTCGAAATGATTGAACCGATCGACGATGCGGATATAATGAAAAACCCGCACCTTGGACATGACGCCTTGCCGACTCTTTAAATGAAACAAAAGCCCCTGATCGAACTCAGAAATCTGACCAAGACTTATGTCGAAGGCGATCGGGAGCAGGTGATCCTTTGCGACATCAACGATACGATCGGCGAAGGCGAATTCATCGTTCTGCTGGGGCGCAGCGGGTCCGGCAAATCGACCTTCCTGAACCTGGTCAGCGGCATCGATCTGCCGACGAGCGGTGAAATCCTTTTTGCCGGTGCCAGCCTGACCGGGTTGTCGGAGTATGAGCGCACCATTTTTCGCCGCCGGCACATCGGGTTTATTTTCCAATACTATAATTTGATCCCTACCCTTTCCGTCGAAGAGAATCTGCTGCTGCCGCTGGAGCTCAACCGGCGGATCGGCCCGGCCGAGCGGGATGCCGCCCTGTCCGTTCTCGACGAGCTGGGTCTCCGCAACCGGGCGAAGAGTTTTCCGGACCGGCTCTCCGGCGGCGAACAGCAGCGGGTGGCCATCGCCCGTGCGCTGCTGCACGACCCGGCGGTGGTGCTTGCCGACGAGCCCACCGGCAATCTGGATCTGGAAACCGCCCGCGAGGTTCTGGATCTGCTCGACCGCCGCGTCCGGGCGCTCGGCAAGACTCTCATCATGGTGACGCACAGCGGTGAAGTCGTGGGACTTGCCGACCGCATCCTGACCATCGAGAACGGACGGCTGATCGATACCACGGAACCGGCATGACTCCGATTCTCAGACGGGCAAGCAGCAATTACCTGAAACGTCATCGTGGCCAACTGGCGCTGACCATGCTGGGCATCGCTCTTGGGGTGGCCGTCGTGGTTTCGGTGGAACTTGCCAAGAGCAGCGCGCTGGAGGCTTTCGATCAAGCAGTGCGGGTCGTGGCTGGGCGGGCGACCCACCGGATCAGCGGCGGCGCCGAGGCGTTGAATGAGCAGGTATATGTGAAACTGCGGCAGAGCGGAGCAGTCGGCTTTGCGGCGCCCAGGGTGGAAGGCGTCGCCGCAACCGATGACGACGCCCGGCACGTTCTTCGAATACTCGGCGTCGATCCGTTGGCGGAACGGGAGTTTCAATCGGACTGGTATCGATACGCCGGCCGCAGCGGTGCGGCCGGCAGCATCGACCTCACCCGTCTGATGATCGAGCCCGGTACGGTATTCGCCACCCACGAGACAGCAAGGCGTCTTGCCCTTGAACTGCAGCAATCGTTCGCTCTGCTGATCGGAACGCAGCGAAAGGAGGTGACCTTCAGCGGCATTCTTTCCCCGCAGGATTCGGCCACGGAAGGCGCGCTCAGCGACCTGTTGATCACCGACATCGCAACCGCGCAGGAGCTGCTGGGCATGATCGGGCGGCTCAGTCACATCGATCTGATCGTGCCGGAGGGAGCCGATGCCGAGGGGGGACTCGACCGAATCAGAGCCTTGCTGCCCAAGGCGGCGGAACTCACGGCACACGGCTCCGGCCAACGTTCGGTCCGCGAGATGACCCGAGCGTTTTATACTAACCTGACCGCTTTGAGCATCCTTTCGCTTCTGGTCGGTATGTTTCTGGTATACAACACCATGACCTTCCTGGTGGTGCAGCGACGAGAGTTGATCGGCGGCCTGCGCGCGCTCGGTGTCACGAGACAACAAATCATCCGCCTGATCCTGTCGGAAGCCGTGGTGATTGGTCTGATTGCCACCCTGGCCGGGGTGCTCATCGGCATTGTCCTCAGTCACTTTTTTCTGGAACTGATCGCGAGAACGCTGACTCAGGCCTTCTTTTTCCAGACCTCACCAGGCCTTTCGGTCTCCCCGCTCATCGTGGCAAAAGGCATCGTGCTGGGTGTCGGCGCCACCGTCGTCAGCGCGGCATTGCCGGCAGTCGAAGCGGCCCGTTATTCGCCCCTCCAGGTGATGCGGCGGTCCCAGATCGAAACACGCACGCACGCGCTTCTGACCCGTACGACGCTGGGTGGTGTCGTGGTACTGATGGCCGGCATCGCCATCACGCTGTTGCCGACAAAAAGCATCGGTATGGGCTTTCTCGGCCAGCTTGCGCTGGTGCTCGGCTTCGCCCTGATGACCCCACTGTTGACGGTTCTCATGATGGCGGTGATTCGTCCGCTGTTGGCGCGGGCTTTCGGCGTGATCGGCTATCTGCCCGCCCGCTTCGTCACCGCCTCATTGAGCCGGACCGGCGTCGCTGTCAGCGCATTGATGGTGGCGGTCGCAGTCAGCGTCGGTCTGCAGCTCATGGTGGGCAATTTCCGCTCATCGGTATTCCACTGGCTGAGCGACCGCTTGGACGCCGACCTCTATGTCTCGATGCCGGCGCTGGCCTCATCCGGTTCCGCGTCGGGGCTGTCCGTTGAACTGAAGCAGCGCATCGCTGCGCTCCCGGGCGTCAAGGCGCTTTCCACCGTTCGCAGGATCAGGGTGCGGAAAGATGGCTCCGTCACCCGAGTGAACGCCTACGAAATGGCGCCTTCGAGCTATGCCGGCTTTCGTTTTGTTCACGGTGCACCGGAGCGGATCTGGCCGGCGTTCGAACAGGAAGATGCCGTCATCGTCACCGACGCCTTCGCGTGGCTGCATGACGTTCACGTTGGCGGTGCTTTGACGCTTCGCACCGACTCAGGCGATCACGCATTCCAGGTCGTCGGCATTTATACCGACTACAACACTGGTTCGGGGATCGTATCGATGAGCCGCCGAACCTTCGAGCGCCATTGGCGCGATCACCGCTTTTCAGGCATCGGCGTGTATGCAGAGCAGGGGGTCGATCTCGACCGCCTGTGCCGGGAAATCGAAACGCTTGGCGGGCCCGGACAGCTCCTGCAAGTGACCCTGCAGAAACGGATCATCGAGCGGTCGATGGAGATCTTCGATCAGGCCTTTGCAATCACCGACGTTCTGCGCTGGCTGGCGGCAACGATCGCCTTTGTCGCTGTGTTCAGCGCGCTGATGGCCATACAGCTCGAGCGCCGGCGCGAATTCGGGATCTTGCGCGCGAACGGCGTCACACCCGGACAGCTGCGGCGCATCATTTACACCGAGACAGGATTGATGGGGTTGGTCGCCGGGGTGCTGGCGCTGCCGCTTGCGGTCTGCATTGCTGCGACCCTGATTTTTGTCATCAACCGGCGCTCGTTCGGTTGGCGCATGGACTTCATCCTCGAGCCCGGAATTCTGCTTCAGGGGCTCGGACTGGCGGTGTTGGCGGCGCTGTTGGCGGGCGTCGTGCCGGCCGTGAAATTGTCACGGTTGAACCCTGCGGAAGCGTTGCGAACCGAATGAGCGATCGGCGTTCACGACGGCTTGGATGGGCAGCGGCTGTTGTGGCCGTCGCTGCTGTCGTGCTGCTGGCGTATTGGAGCTTTCCCGAGCGCGAGGAGAACACCGAGGCCGGCTTTGGGCCGGCGGTAGCGCTGCTCTCAAGGGGTGATGATGACACTGAAAGCTATGCCCGCGTTTTCGGGCCGCGTGAATTTTCCTTTCCCGCCGATCACGGACCGCACAACGACTACAAAGCGGAATGGTGGTATTTTACCGGCAATCTCGACGACTCGGACGGGCGGCGATTCGGTTACGAATTGACCTTTTTCCGCTTCGCCATGCGGAGCCGGCCGGTACCATCCGGCTCCGCATGGCGAAGCCATCAACTGTATATGGCCCATTTTGCGCTGACCGATGTGGAAAACGATCGTTTTCGCTCCTTTGAGCGCTTCAGCCGCGCAGCGCTGGGGCTTGCCGGGGCGAGGGCGGACCGACTGCATGTCTGGCTGTACGATTGGTCGGCATCGGCCATCGGCAGTGCTGCGTTTCCGCTCACGCTGCACGCCGCGGCAGACGGCATCGCCATCGATTTCACCCTGAACAGCGGCAAGCCCATGGTACTGCACGGGCAGGCCGGTTTCAGCCGGAAAAGTAAGGAAGCAGGTCAGGCCTCCTATTATTACTCTTTCACCCGGCTTCCGACGGCAGGGACGATTCGGATCGACGGTCGAGCGTACCAGGTGCGGGGTAACAGTTGGATGGATCGGGAGTGGAGCACCAGTGCGCTGTCCAAGGAGCAGGCGGGATGGGATTGGTTTGCACTGCAGTTGTCCGATGGCCGCGATCTCATGTTCTACCGTCTGCGGCGCAAGGATGGTACGGTCGATCCGTACAGCGCCGGAACATTGGTAAACGCGGACGGAACGGCGCTGCCATTGCGCCACGATGCTGTTCTTATTCGGGAGCGGCGTGAGTGGCGCAGTCCGCGAACGGGCGCACTCTATCCTGTCGAATGGCTGCTGAGCCTGCCCGAATATGGTATCGAGCTGGTTGTTAAACCGCTGATGAGCGATCAGGAATTGGATGTGGCTTTCAAATACTGGGAAGGGGCGGTAAGGGTGCGCGGTACCAGCAAGGGTGAGCCGGTCTCGGGACGCGGCTATGCGGAATTGACCGGTTATGTGCGGTCGACCGATGAAGGCGACTGAGTCGGTGGCGTGCCGACCACAGAACGTGGAGCGACATTCGTAAGGTGGAAACACTCGAGTTACCACTTCTTGTCGGCGCGGCATTGGTCATCCTGAGCATCGTGGTCAGCCCGCTGGCGAATCGTTTCGGGGCGCCCATACTCCTCGTTTTTTTGGCGATCGGCATGCTGGTCGGTCAGGATGGGCCGGGCGGTGTGGAATTCAACGACTTCAATGCCGCTTATGAGATCGGCAGCATCGCGCTGGCCGTCATTCTGTTTAGCGGCGGCTTGGGGACCAGCGTCGCGGCGATCAAAAAATGCTGGGGGCCGGCGGTCGTCCTGGCGACCTTCGGGGTGTTGCTGACGGCCGGCGTGGTCGGCTTGGTGATCTGGCTGCTGGGTGTGCCGCTCTTTAACGCTTTTCTGCTGGGCTCGGTGATCGGCTCCACCGATGCCGCCGCCACCTTTCTGCTACTGCGAAACCGGGGCGTTCAACTGCGGGGCCGAGTGATGGAGACCATCGTGGTGGAATCGGGCCTCAACGATCCGATGGCGATCTTTCTCACCATCGTGTTCGTGGGTCTGGTGGACAGCGGTGCCGACCGACTATCCTGGGATGTTCTGCAGACGTTCGCCATGCAGCTCGGCATCGGTGGTGTCGCCGGGATCGTCGGCGGGCTCGGGCTGGCCTGGCTGCTCGATCGTCTGCCATTGGAGACGGGGCTGTATGCGGTGCTGGCCTTGGCGGGCGCGCTGGCCCTGTTCGTGGGCGTGCAGCTGGCGGGCGGCAGTGGTTATCTCACGGTTTATCTGGCAGGCATCGTGCTCATGCATTCGCTGAGCGACATCAAGCGAACAGAGCTCGAGCACACCCACAACAGTCTTGCCTGGCTCAGCCAGATCATCATGTTTCTCATGCTCGGCTTGTTGGTGACGCCGAGTGAACTGGGGACGGTCGCCGCCGGCGCGGGCGTCGTCGCTTTTCTGCTCATGCTTGTTGCGCGCCCGATCGCCGTCGCGATCTGTCTGGCACCCTTTCGGTTTACCTGGCGGGAACGGTTGTTTATCGCCTGGGTTGGGCTTCGGGGCGCGGTACCGATATTCCTGGCCATTATTCCGGTGATCAGTTCCGGCCCCATCGAGGTCCCCTTTTTCAATATCGTCTTTATCGTCGTGGTCGCCTCGCTGGCGTGCCAGGGGTGGACCATTCCCTGGTTGGCGCGGTGCCTCAATTTGGTAAGCCGGTCGTAAGAGGGCGTGGTCCGAGTATCGCCACGACCGGGTGAACTTCAAACTCGAAATCGATTCTTGTCAAAAATTCGGGGCGCTCCATCGAGCCATCCTATCGTGAAATTTCGGTGCTTGGCACCGGATTTCCACAAAAACCTCCGTTTGCCTCCCGGGAACACGAGAAGCGTCTGAGATTTGGCGCTTATAAGCCCTTTTGATTTTTTAGCCTGCTTCGGTTTCGGACTCCATCGCTTCAGCCGCTCTTTCAGGGAGATTAGGCTTGTGATGGTCCGGGTACTGGCGTTAAAATTCGCTTCTGTCGACGATCTTTGCACTGGCCGAAAACAAGATGGAGTTTTTATTGCAATAAATGGTACGTAATCATTCAGATCCCCTCACCCTAACCCTCTCGCGGAGGGAGAGGGAACTGTGGAATCACAGGCCATTCGCTGCCTTTTTTCAATGACGGAAGGTGGTTGATGATAGGGGGAATGAACAAAGACGTTGATGCACTTTTCATCCCACTTTGCGGCAGCATGTTGAGATCGGACTCCGCGAACGACAAGCGACAAGGTCTCTCTTATCGAAATTTTGTTCGGTACCGGAATCCACTAATTTGCGGGAACCCTTTGTGCTGATCTGATTTCAGTTTCGCCGGCGCATGTAAGAACATTAAACATGCGAACCCTTGCGTTAAGATTATTTCCACGGCTCTACCTCATGTTATAGTGCGCGGTTGAGCGATAGGAGCCCTTGTTTTAACCCTTCTCAGACAATGATGATGAATAAAAGCGTAAATTTGGAAGTAACCAAAGAGCATGATATCGACCCAGATGAAACGCAGGAGTGGATCGATGCGTTGCAATCAGTGTTGGAACAGGAAGGCGGCGATCGCGCCAATTTCCTGATCGAGAAGCTGGTGGCGACGGCCCGGCAGGCGGGAACGGACATCCCATTCAGCGCGACGACCGCCTATATCAATACCATTCCGGTGTCGCAGCAGCCCAAATATCCCGGCAACACGACCATCGAGCGAACGATCCGCTCCTACGTGCGTTGGAATGCGATGATGATGGTGCTGCGAGCGAACCGGCACACCAACGTCGGCGGGCATATCGCCAGTTTTGCATCGGCCACCACCCTCTATGATGTCGGCCAAAACCATTTTTGGCGGGCGCCATCCGACAAGCATGGCGGCGACCTGATTTTCAGCCAGGGCCATTCGGCACCCGGTATGTACGCTCGGGCGCTTTTGCTGGGACGACTGACAGCCGAGCAGTTGGACAACTTTCGGCAGGAGGTCGATGGCAATGGGCTCTCTTCCTATCCGCACCCGTGGTTGATGCCGGAGTTCTGGCAATTTCCAACGGTCTCCATGGGGCTGGGGCCGATCATGGCCATCTATCAGGCACGGTTCATGCGTTATCTGCAGGACCGCGGTCTGGCCGAGACCGACGGTCGCAAGGTTTGGGCCTTTGTGGGCGACGGCGAGACCGACGAGCCGGAAACGCTGGGCGAGATCGGCATGGCCGGCCGCGAAAAACTGGACAATCTGATTTTTGTAGTGAACTGCAACCTGCAGCGCCTGGATGGGCCGGTGCGGGGCAACGGCAAGATCATTCAGGAGCTGGAGGGCAATTTTCGCGGCGCCGGCTGGAATGTCATCAAAGTGGTGTGGGGCAGGCGCTGGGACGCACTGTTGGCCCGGGATAAAAAAAGGTTGATCGTCAAGCGGATGATGGAGTGCGTGGATGGCGATTATCAAACGTTTAAATCGAAGGATGGCGCTTATGTGCGCGAGTTTTTTTTCAACACGCCGGAGCTGCGCAAGCTGGTCGAGGATTATACCGACCGCGACATCTGGGAACTGAACCGCGGCGGTCACGACCCGATCAAGATATTTGCTGCATTTCAGACAGCGGTTCAGCATCGGGGGCAGCCGACGGTGGTGCTGGCCAAAACCATCAAAGGCTATGGGATGGGCAAATCGGGCGAGGCGCAAAACATCAGCCACCAGCAGAAAAAGATGAGCCTGGACTCCCTGCGGCGCATCCGCGACCGTTATCAGCTGCCGGTAACGGACGACGAGCTGACCACGCTGCCTTACCTCACGTTCTCCGAAGACTCCGAAGCGTTGAAGTATATGCGGCAGAGAAGGGTCGATCTGGGCGGATATCTGCCGGCTCGTCGAACCAAATCGCATCCCCTGGAAGTTCCGCCTCTCGAGACCTTCGATCCACTGTTGGCCGGCAGCGGCGAGGGGCGTGAAATATCGACGACGATGGCGTTCGTCCGTATTCTCAACCAACTGGTCAAGGACAAGCAGATCGGGCGGCGCATCGTGCCGATCGTACCCGATGAGTCGCGCACCTTCGGTATGGAGGGGATGTTCCGGCAGCTGGGTATCTGGTCGCAGGTCGGACAGCTTTACACGCCGGAGGATGCAGAGCAGCTGATGTTCTACAAGGAAGAAAAGCATGGGCAGGTGATACAGGAAGGCATCAACGAAGCTGGAGGCCTCTGCGATTGGATTGCCGCCGGAACCGCCTATTCGACCCATGGCGTACCGATGATCCCGTTTTACATTTTCTATTCGATGTTCGGTTTTCAGCGCATCGGCGATCTGATTTGGGCCGCTGCCGATCAGCGCACCCGAGGCTTTCTTCTGGGCGGTACCGCAGGTAGAACCACACTGAACGGTGAAGGGTTGCAGCATGAGGATGGGCACAGCCATCTGCTGGCGGCGGCGGTACCGAACTGCGTCTCCTACGATCCGACCTTCGCCTACGAACTGGCGGTCATCATCCAGGACGGTTTGCGGCGCATGTATGCCGAACAGGAAGATATCTTCTATTACATCACCGTGATGAATGAGAACTACGAGCATCCGGCGATGCCCGATGGGGCTGCCGACGATATTCTCAAGGGAATGTATCTGTTCAGGCAAGGGGCGGCGAACGATGACACGCCCCGGGTGCAGCTGCTCGGGTCGGGTACGATTTTCTGTGAAGTGATCGCTGCCGCACAGCTGCTGCGTGATGATTGGGGTGTGGAGTCCGACCTGTGGAGCTGCCCCAGCTTTACCGAACTCGGCCGCGATGGACACAGCTGCGAGCGTTGGAACCGGCTGCATCCGGGCGAAAAGCCGTGTCTTCCACACGTCACCCGGTGCCTGCGCGATACCAGAGGACCGGTGATCGCCGCATCCGATTATGTCCGCGCCTTTGCGGAACAGGTTCGACCCTGTATCACCGAATCCTATACCGTGTTGGGCACCGATGGGTTCGGCCGTTCCGACACGCGCGAGAATCTGCGCCGGTTTTTTGAAGTCGACCGTTACCATATCACTATCGCTGCGTTGAAGAGTCTGGTCGAACGAGGGGAATTGGAACCAGCGCAGGTCGATATCGCCATTGCCAAATACGATGTTGCCGCGGATGTGGCCGCTCCCTGGCTACGATAAACGATAAGGAATTGACATGGCTTTAACTGAAATAAAAGTGCCCGATGTCGGCAATGTTGCCGATATCGATGTGGTCGAAGTGCTCATTCAGCCTGGTGAGAGGATCGCTGTCGAACAGACGGTCGCGGTTCTGGAGACCGACAAGGCGACCATGGACCTGCCGTCCAGCGCGGCCGGTACCGTGAAGGAGGTGCATATCAAGGCGGGTGACAAGGTGGCGGAAGGCTCGCTGATTGCGACACTGGAGTCCAGCGGCGGGACGAAGCCGGCTGCAGAACCCGCTGCTGCGGCGGCCGAAGCCGAGGCGGCGCCTGTAGAGTCGGAAGAATCTGCGCCCGCGAAAGCGAGTGAGTCCGCCGCCGAGCCCACGGTTCGAGAGCCCGAAGAGAGCTTGGCTGCGCCGGTGCCACAGCCGGCACCGGGCTCGAGTCGGAAGGCGCATGCCACGCCAAGCGTTCGCCTCTTCGCTCGCGAACTCGGCGTGGACCTGAGCCGGATCGAGAGCGGAAGCGGGCGCAAAGGACGCATTCTCAAAGAGGACGTCAAGCGCTATGTCAAACAGGTGATGTCGGAGGGCGCGGTGGCGGCAGGTTCCGGAATACCACCGATTCCTGCGGTCGACTTTTCCCGGTTCGGCGAAGTGGAAGAGCAGCCGCTGAATAAGATCAGGCGTCTGACCGGGAAGAACCTCAGCCGTGTCTGGCTGAACCTGCCCATGGTCACCTATCATGACGAAGCGGATATCACTGAACTGGAGGCCTTTCGTACATCGCATAATGCCGAACTGGCGGACAACGGCGTCAAACTGACTGGCCTGGTTTTCATCACGAAAGCGCTGGTCGCGGCGATGCAGCAGTTTCCTTCGTTCAACAGTTCGCTGTCGGCGGATGGCGAACGACTGATCGTCAAGCGCTACTTTCATGTCGGCATTGCTGTCGATACGCCGAACGGCCTGGTGGTGCCGGTGCTGCGCGATGTCAACCGCAAAGGGATCTATCAACTCTCGTCGGAGTTGTCCGAGAAGAGTCAATTGGCTCGAAAAGGCCGGCTGATGCCTGCTGACATGCAAGGGGGCTGCATGACCATTTCCGGCCTGGGCGGCATCGGCGGCACCGGTTTTACACCGATCGTCAACGCGCCCGAAGTGGCGATATTGGGAGTGACTCGCGCCAGGATGCAGCCGGTCTGGGACGGCGAAGCGTTCCAGCCAAGGCTCATGTTGCCGCTGGATCTGACCTATGATCACCGGGTGATCGACGGTGCCGAAGGCGCCCGTTTCATAGAAGCCATCAAAAACTATCTGGGCGACATTCGTCGCCTGTTGCTCTAATAAGGGGAAGAAGGTTATGGGAGAAACGCATCGGGATCAAGCCGCTGTACATGCCGAAGTTCTGATTCTTGGGGGTGGCCCCGGCGGCTACACAGCCGCATTCCGGGCCGCCGATCTGGGCAAACAGGTGACCTTGGTGGAACGCTATCCGGTTTTGGGCGGCGTCTGTCTCAATGTCGGCTGCATTCCCTCCAAGGCGCTGCTGCATGTCGCTCAACTGATTCATGAGGCGCAGGCATTCGAGCGCCATGGCGTCAGCTTGGGCAAGCCGGTCCTGGATCTGGACAAGATTCGTGCATGGAAACAGAGTATCACCAAGAGCTTGACTCAGGGGCTTGCCGGGCTGGTCAAGCAGCGCAAAATCGATCGGATAGAAGGCGTCGGCCGATTCACATCGGCGAACAGCATAGAGGTTCAAACCGAATCCGGCGCACAGACCGTCACCTTCGATCAGGCAATCATCGCCGCAGGTTCGCAGCCGGTTCGGATTCCCGTTTTCCCCAATGACGACCCGCGGCTGCTGGATTCGACCGATGCCCTGGAACTGGAGACGATTCCACAAAAACTGCTGATCGTCGGCGGCGGCATCATCGGGCTGGAAATGGCAACGGTCTACCATGCACTGGGCTCGGAGATCAGCGTCGTCGAAATGATGGAGCAGATTATTCCGGGGTGTGACAAGGATCTCGTGACCCCGCTGCACAGACGCATCAAGAAACAGTATGACAACATCTGGCTGCAGACGCGGGTGCAGTCGATCGAGCCGGTGGAGGAGGGCCTCAAGGTCTTCTTCGAAGGCAAGAACGCTCCCGAATCCGAGCTGTTCGATCAGGTACTGGTGGCGGTCGGGCGCAGGCCGAATGGCACGCTGATCGATGCGGACAAGGCAGGAATCGTAGTGGATGAAACCGGCTTCATCCCGGTGGACAAGCAGCAGCGCACCAATGTTCCACACATTTTTGCCGTTGGCGATATCGTCGGCAATCCCATGCTGGCGCACAAAGCCACGCACGAAGGAAAAGTCGCGGCGGAAGTCGTTGCCGGCATGAAAGTCGGCTTCGATGCTCTGACCATTCCTTCCGTGGCCTATACCGACCCCGAGGTCTCCTGGATGGGTCTGACCGAAAACGAGGCGAAGCAGCAGGGCATCGACTACGAGCGAGCTGTATTCCCGTGGGCTGCCAGCGGTCGGTCGCTCAGCCTCGGAAGAAATGAGGGATTGACCAAGATACTCTGCGACAAGGAGACCGGCAGGCTGCTCGGCGCCGGAATGGTTGGACCCAATGCCGGTGAATTGATCGCCGAGGCCGTGCTTGCCCTGGAGATGGGCGCCGATGCCGAGGACATCGGTTTGTCGATTCACCCGCACCCGACGTTGTCTGAAACGTTCGCTTTCGCCGCGGAAATGATCAGCGGCACGATCACCGATCTCTATGTGAGAAAGAAGGGGCAATGATCGGAAAGCTTCATCCGACAATGGCGATGGCGACGAAACCAATGGCAGGATTGTGACACCATTCAAAAAAACAGAACCCTGGGTTTCCATTTTCCCCAAAGTTGTCTATAGTGACACCGTCATTGTTATTCTCCGACGATGAAACTACGCACAGGACAAGGATGTCCTGGAAATCAAGCTGGGGGTTTTGGAAACCCCCAGGCTTTTTTTCGGACATCTTTCGTCAGAAGCGCCAATCAGCCCCGACAAAAGGAAGGCCATGAACGGCGCGATCGGCCATTTTCATCCGATCGACTGGGTCGTGCTGGTGGGATACTTCGCCGGGACGATGGGGATAGGGTTCTATTTCTATCGCCGGACAAGGTCGACCGAAGGATTTACCGCCGCCAACCGCTCGCTGCCCGGCTGGCTGTGCGGACTGTCGATTTTTGCAACCTTTCTGAGCAGCATCAGCTATCTGGCCCTGCCGGGCAAGTCCTTCGCGGCGGACTGGAATCCGTTCGTATTCTCGTTGTCGCTGCCGCTGGTGACGTGGGTCGCTGTCAAATGGTTCCTTCCGTACTATCGCCGCAGGGGCGAGGTCTCCGCCTATGCGGCTCTCGAGCATCGCTTCGGCCTCTGGGCAAGGATGTACGCCAGTCTGTTCTACCTGCTCACGCAAATTGCACGGATCGGCGTGGTGATGTATCTGATGGCTCTGCCGATGCAGGTGATCTTTGGCTGGAACATCGATACGATTCTGATCGTCACCGGACTCTGCGTCACGGTCTATTCGTTCGTCGGCGGCATCGTGGCGGTCATCTGGACCGATGCGATTCAAGCGATTGTGCTCATGGTCGGCGCAGTGGTGAGCCTTGTCGTGATGTTGGCGACCATTCCGGGCGGAACCGCTCATCTGATCGAGGTTGCTGCAGCACATGACAAGTTTTCTTTGGGAAGCATGGGGCCGAGCTTCACCACTCCCACCTTCTGGGTCGTATTGATCTACGGCGTCGTCATCAACCTGCAGAACTTTGGTATCGATCAGAGTTATGTGCAGCGATACATCGCTTCCAGGACCGAGCGGGAAGCGCGCCGCGGCCTTTGGCTTGGTGGGTTGTTGTACCTGCCGGTCAGTGCTCTGTTTTTCTTGATCGGCACAACGCTGTTCGTCTATTACGGCGCGAACGGCAGCCCGACTCTCGAAGACGCGAAACACGGTCCGGAAATCCATGCGACGCAAGACATCGAAGAAGTGCGGGCAATCGTGGCGCGGCAGCGGCTGATGCAGCAAGGGCTCTCTCCGGATGATCCGCAGTTTGCAGCGCAGCAGGCGGAGACGGCCTCGTCGCTCACGTTGAAAGATGTCGGCGACCGGGTTTTCCCTCACTTCATCGCAAAGTATCTGCCGCCGGGCTTGACCGGACTGCTCGTTGCGGCGGTGTTTGCCGCGGCGATGAGCACGGTTTCGACCAGTCTCAATTCGTCCGCGACTTTGATTATGAGCGACTATTACCGGAGGCTGATTCGGCCAAAGGCGACAGAACGGGAGTCGTTCCGCGTTTTGTCCATTGCAACGGTCGCTTGGGGTGCTTTGGGGACCTGTCTGGCGTTATGGCTGGTCCGATTGACCGAAAGCGCTTTGGACATCTGGTGGACTTTGGCCGGCATCTTCGGCGGTGGAATCACTGGACTGTTCCTGTTGGGAATGATCAGCCGCAACGCTCGAAATCCGGCGGCGGTTATGGGAGTCATCGCGGGCGTTATCGCGGTCTTCTGGTTGTCGCTGCCGACCGTGGTCGACTATTTATTGATGTTGCCTGACAATACTACCATCCACGGGCTTGCCGCGAGCATGAAGCAATCGATGGTCGATTGGAGGAGTCCGTTCCACGCTTTTCTCGTACCGGTATTCGGTACGATGATCATTGTGATTGTGGGAATGGCTGTCAGCCGGGCAACCGGAAGCCGCAAAAGTTCACCGTAGCTGGCTCAAAGCAACGGTTCTAGAAGAGCGAAACGATCGATGAATCCGGCAAAGGACCATACCCCAATGTTCCAGGGCATCATTCCACCGCTGGTGACGCCATTGACCGGACGCGACACTCTGAACGTTGCAGGCCTTCATCGGCTGATAGAACACGTGATTGCCGGCGGCGTCAGCGGCATCTTCATCCTCGGTACGACCGGCGAGGCGCCGAGCCTGAGCCATCGGCTTCGGTGTGAACTGATCAAGCGGGCATGTGACATCGTGGCCGGACGCGTCCCCGTGCTGGTCGGCGTCACCGACACGGCATTTGTCGAATCGGTCAACCTGGCCCGAACGGCGGTCGATGCAGGCACCGCCGCGGCCGTCCTGTCCACGCCCTATTACTTCCCCGCCGGACAGGTGGAATTGATCGGATACATCGAACATATCACGCAAGAACTTCCGCTTCCTCTCCTGCTCTACAACATGCCGAGCCTGACGAAAGTCTGGTTCGAGATCGAAACACTCAAACAGTTGTCTTCGATCGAATCGATCGTCGGCATCAAAGACAGCAGCGGCGATCTTGCCTATTTTCAACGCCTGCTCGAGCTGCGCAGCGAGCGGCCGGACTGGTCCATTCTAATGGGCCCTGATTACCTGCTCGTGGACGCACTTCGGCTGGGAGGCGATGGCGGCGTTGCCGGTGGAGCGAACCTGTTTCCAGGGCTGTTCGTCGAATGCCACGAAGCCGTTACGCGTGGCGACGAACCGCGTGTTCGCCGGCTGCAGGAGCGGATCGACGACTTCCAGCAAATCTACAGTATCGGGAAATATGCATCGAGGTATATCAAAGCGACAAAATGCGCGCTGTCGCTGATGGGCATCTGCGACGACTTCATGGCCGAACCGTTCCATCGCTTCAAATCGGCCGAACGTATGAAAGTGCAGAAAATGTTGAATCAATATTTCTAAGGCGGGAGCGATGTGGATGTCATTATTGAGATCCCTTCACCCTAGCAATGCTGTCGACTCAAGCCCTCTCCAACGGGAGAGGGTTGGGTGAGAGGGCAATAAACAAAGGGTCTCAGCCATAAAGCCCCTCTCATCTCAGCCTTCTCCCCGAAGGAGAAAAAACAACCCATCTTAATTCAACGGTATTGACCCTAACCCTCTTCTGGAAAGAGAAGGAGCTGGGGATTCACCGACTTCTTACGGCCGGGCAATCGAGTTCAAACGTCAGGTGCCCTCGACAACCGCGATCGAGGTTTTTGATCGTCGATTTCGCCGACAGCGTACAATAAGCGGCTGGCATTCGGTGTCGGCGGCACCGGTTCGGTTTACAAGCCAGATGTGTGAGGTAATCGTTAGGACTATGAATAAAGAAACGCTCAATCATTGGATGCACCAAGGGATCAGTCATCTGCTGCACCTGGAGCGCCGCGCGGTGCTGATCGTCGGCTTGGTCGTTGTCCTGATCTTCGGCGGCTATTGGCTGGAGCAGCATGTCGCTGCAGTCGAAGCATGGATTCAGGGGCTGGATCACTGGGCCGGCATTGGATTTATCGCGCTGTTCGTGCTGCTTACGCCGCTGTTTTTTTCGGTGGATCTGTTATGTGTTCTGGCCGGAGCGCTGTTCACCCTGCCCGAAGCAATCGCCTACGTTCTGCTCGCCACCATGCTCTCCGCTGCGGTGATTTTCTATATCGGGCGGTATCTGGCGCGCGACAACGTTCAGTCTCTGCTGCAGAAACATCCGAAGCTGAGCCTGATCGATCAGCTGATTGGAGAAGGCGACTTCAAGATTTTGTTTCTTTTGCGGCTGCTGCCTTTGCCTTTTGCGCTGCTCAGTTATGTTTTTTCGGTGAGTCGGGTGCAGTTTCGACCCTATTGGATGGCGACAACGGGGATCTTTTTCTATAACGGGGCGATCGCCTATTTCGGCTATATCGCCAAGCATATGTCCAAACAGCTGACTCAGGGCGGTCAGTATGCCGGACCGCACAGCGCGTTGCTGATCGCCGGAATCATCGTCAGCATTCTGGTGCTGATCCTGGTCTCGCGGATGGCCAAAGCGGAAATCAGCAAAATGAACCCGGCGGCTGCGCAGCTTTCCGACCAATGAGTCTTTAGGAAAATGCGGCCGCCCGCGTCCCGCCTCCGGAAAAGGCAGGATGACGAAAACGCTGTCGTTGCTGCCCGGGTGCTTGATATGGTTCTGAAGCCGATAGCCGGCTGCCGGATCGACCTGCTGCAGCGGCGGGTTTGTTGGATACGACGCGCACCCAACAACGAGCAGCAGCGTGCATGAAAGAATGAAAAAAGAGCGTATAGGCATCGTACGTCAGGTTGTTCTGATTGAAGGCCTCGATTTTCTCCATCTCCATGGCGGGTTGCTCCACCGATTCAGACAATCGCTCTCTTTCCCCATCAGAACGGCTTGAGCGTGGCGAGGATGACAATGGCAAAAAGGAACAAAACAGGCACTTCGTTGATCCAGCGGTAGAAGATGTGGCTGTGTCGGTTGCGATCCTGTTTGAAGTCCGACAGCCATTTGCCGCAATACAGATGATAGGCAACGAGCAGGACGATGAGCGTCAGTTTGGCGTGAAGCCAGCCGGCGGAGCCGTAAGCCGCCCAAGCATAATCGATAAGCATCCAGATGCCGAAGATCAGCGTCAGGATCATGCCGGGCGTCATGATGCCGTAATAGAGTCTCCCTTCCATGATCTTGAACCGTTCGCTGCTCACTTTATCCGCGGTCATCGCATGATAGACGAACAGACGGGGGAGGTAAAAAAGCCCCGCGAACCAGGTCACCATAAAGATTATGTGGAACGCTTTGAGCAGCATCATGTTTTCTCCTGTTGCAGCATTTGACGGATCTTTGACCGGACAAGCGCGAAATCAAGCAGTCCGGTTTTATGCATGCCGATCGAACCGTCCGGAGCGATCAGAAAGCTGGTCGGGGTCAGTCGTATGTCGCCAAAGGCCCTGGCCAGCTCGGCCAGCGGGTCCAGGACAACAGGGTAGGGAAGGTTCTCGGCTCTGGTTAGGGCAACGACCCGGCTGGGCATGTCATAATACATCGCCACGGCGATGATCCGCAGCCCATGTCGAACGTAGTCCTGATGCAGTTTTTTCAGATGAGGAATTTCCTGGATGCAGCTAGGGCAGTCGGTCGCCCAGAAGGTGACGAGCAGCGGATGGCCGCTCAGCTCCTGCATGAGGATCTTTTCGTCCGTGATGGTCACGAAGGCGACATCCGGTGCCTTGCGGGTGGTGCTCGGGCTCAGCCAAAGCCAGGCGGTTGCGGCCAGGATGGTGAGTGCCGCAATGCTTTTTATGAAAACGGTGCGCTTCATTCGGTGGATCGGTCGGGCTTTTCGGTGCTGGCTCGCTTCTTCTGCTTGTAGGCGTCGCACAAAGCGCGGTACAAAGGGACAGGGCATATCAGTTTGGACGTGCCGGTTGCGAAAAAAGCCGTTGCCATCAGCGGAATCAGGATTTCATGGGTATCGGTGATCTCCATGACGATGACGAATGATGTGATCGGTGATTGCAGCATGCCGGAAAAATAGGCGGTCATCGTGAGCAAGATCATCGCCGTGATGGGTGCGATGGGAAACAGGTGACCGAGGTCGGCGCCCAATCCTGCGCCGACTGCCAGCGAGGGTACGAACAGGCCGCTTGGGATGCCGCTGAACACGGTAGCGATGGTCGCCAGCATTTTCAAGAAAGGATAGGCTGGGTCTACTCCGCTGCTGTCGTGCAGAATGGTTTGCGTCTGCTGATAACCGGAGCCGAATGTTTCCCCACCAGAGAGATAACCGATGATTGCAATAGCAAGCCCGGCTAGGAAGGCAATGAACACGATCGAACGCTTGCTTCGACTGATGATGCGTCCGCCGGCAATGATGATTGTGCTGAACAGACCGCCGAAAAAACCGCCGACGATGCCGCATAGCGGAACGGCAATCCAGCGCTGACCCCACGGCATAACCAGGGAGCGGTCGTCGAAAAAGACGTAGGTGTGTAAAATCGCGTAAGCCGTAATTCCGGCAAAGATGATGGCGGTCAACACCAGGCTGCTGATCTCTTCTTCAAGCGCGCGGCCCATCTCTTCGATGGCGAAGACGATCCCGGCGAGCGGGGCGCTGAACATGGCGGCGAAGCCGGCCGAACTTCCGGCCAGAATGAGCCCTTTTTCCAAATAATGAGGCGGGAATCGAACGGCTCTTCCCAGCGAAGCCATGATGGAGGCGCCGATTTGAACCGACGGCCCTCCAAGGCCGACGGATGCGCCGGACAGTAATCCTATAATGGCCAGTATGATCTTGCCGGCGACGATTCGCAGCGAGAGCAATTTCGAACGCTCTGCGAGGTTGCCGGTGATTTCCAGCGCCACTTTGACTTGTGGGACGCCGCTGCGTTCAGAGCCGGGAAAAAAACGGAAGGTGAGCCAAGCGGTAAAGGCCAGTCCCAGCGGTGAAACGATAAAGCTGAGCCAACGATAATCCTGATAAATCTTTTGCGAAAGTTGGCTGGCCCATTCACTGAGCAGTATGAGCGAAACGATCAGCAAGCCCACAACGGTCGCGCCGGCCCAGAAAACCAGTCGCTGCTTCCATGCGGTGCTTGAAAACAGACTGTTTGACGGGTTAGGTTGATCCAGCATGGTGAAAAATTATACCAGAAGGATGGTGCGGCCGATCGAGAAAACGGTCTGGCTCACAGTTGCCCTTTTGTCTTGGATCATTTCCGCGTTAACATAGGCCTTTTATCTTGAAGATCGAGGGCTATGATTCAAGCAGGCATTGTCGGTGGAACCGGTTACACCGGTGTGGAGCTGCTGCGCATTCTTGTGCAGCATCCCGGAGCGGCGATTCGGGCGGTGACATCGCGTTCAGATGCCGGTCAATCGGTGGGCGATCTTTATCCGAATTTGCGGGGCTTTGTGGATCTCGAGTTCAGTCAGCCGGAAATCGAGCTTTTGGCGGAATGCGATGTCGTATTTTTTGCAACGCCGAACGGCACCGCGATGCGGATGGTTGAAGCGTTGCTGGCGCGCGATATCAAGGTTGTCGATCTCTCCGCTGATTTCAGGCTCAAAGATCCTCTGATCTGGAAGCAGTGGTACGGCGAGCCCCACGCTTGTCCCGATTTGCTGCGCGAGGCGGTCTATGGCCTACCTGAAATGAATCGGGATCGGATCAAGAAGGCACGGCTGATTGCCTGTCCCGGATGCTATCCGACGGCAGTGCAGCTCGGGTTTCTGCCTTTAGTGGAGTCCGGTTCGATCGATTTGCAAGGGCTGATCGCCGATGCAAAATCGGGTGCCAGCGGAGCCGGGCGAAAAGTGCAGGTGCCGGTTCTGATGAGCGAAGCAGGAGAAAGTTTGAAAGCTTATGCGGCCGACGGCCATCGCCATTTGCCTGAAATTCGTCAGGGGTTGAAGCAGATGTGCGGCGAGCCGGTCGGCTTGACTTTCGTACCGCATTTGATTCCCATGATTCGCGGAATTCATGCCACTTTGTATGCCCGCATCACCGGTGAAGCGGATGATCTTCAGGCATTGTATGAAGCACGTTTTTCAGATGAATGTTTTGTCGATGTATTGCCGCCGGGCTCACATCCTGACACACGCAATGTGAAAGGCGCCAATCGCTGTCACATCGCTGTCCACCGACCGCAGGGCGGCGACACGGTCGTGATTCTCTCGGTGATCGATAATTTGGTGAAAGGAGCGGCAGGGCAGGCGGTTCAAAACATGAACCTGATCTGCGGTCTGGACGAGTTGGCCGGCTTGCATGCGCCGGCGCTTTATCCATAACGAGCGCCGGCCGGCGGCCGTTCGGTCTGACTCGCGGCGCGGTCGTGCTGTAGCGTGCGCTGTGCGCACCATCCTTTAATGGCTTGCATTCACGGATATTGCGGTTTTGCCAAAAGATAATCGTTATAAACGGATGATCGGGGTGATTGCGATCATTCTGATCGCCTTCGGCGACGGCCTGCTGCTCGGACGCTATCTGGGCAATGAGGGAAGCCGGCGAGCGGCGGTCGAGAATGCAAAGCTACGTGAACAATTGGAGAGTGTTCAGGCTGCACATGCGGCGCTCCAGGAAAAGGTCGCAATTTTGGAGAGTTCGAGCGAGTTGGACCGTCTGGCGCTTCTCAATGCGCAAAATGCCCTGGCGGAGCTGCAGGAGGAGTTGTCCGAAGCCAAAAAGGATTTGGAGCTCTATCGGCGGATCGGTTTATCTGAGAAGTCGGACGAAACGCTGGCGGTTCAGGACTTTCAAATCGTTCATGACGGAGGTTTGCAGTATCGGCTGACATTGTCGCAAGGGGGCAGCTGGGAAAGCGAAATCAGAGGAACTGTCCAAATCTCTATCAGCGGGCGCATCGATGGTGAACAGCGGACCCTTGCGTTGAAAGACTTTGACAAAGAACATGCCAACGGCCTGAGCTTCGCTTTTCAATATTATCAGTTGCTTTCAGGGAATATACTGTGGCCGAAAGCGTTCGTTCCTGAAACGGTTGAAATACGTGTCATTTCACATACGCCGGGGGCCGGCAATGTAATGAAACGCTGGGCCTGGAAGGACGTTGCAACAGGATGATAACGGCGGTGGCCCGGCAATCATATCTTGACTGAAATCATGGGAATCGACATAATCCTCTTTTATTCACTGCGTTCCGAGGTCCTGATTTTATGACTGAAACAGCAATCGTGTTTACCGACACTGCAGCAAACAAAGTGAGCGAGTTGATCAAGGATGAAGGCAACGACAATCTGAATCTGCGTGTATATGTAACCGGCGGAGGATGTTCCGGTTTCCAATACGGGTTTACCTTCGATGAGGAGGAGAACGAAGATGACACGAGGATCGAAAAGGGAGGGGTGACCGTCCTGATCGACTCCATGAGCATCCAGTACCTGACCGGCGCCGAAATCGATTATACGGAAGACCTGTCAGGGGCTCAGTTCGTGATTCGCAATCCTAATGCCTCGACGACCTGCGGCTGCGGCTCTTCTTTTTCCGTGTAACATACGACTGTTCCACATTTTTTTCGAGTGCCTTACCGTTTGGTATGGTCTTGCGCGTATCGCATTGTGTTTCTTTGTGCCTGACAACGATGGAGTAATGACGAAAAATGTCGGAATCTGATGCGGTGGCCCTGTTTTCCCGGGGCGCAGAGGAGATATTGCTTGCGGAAGGGCTGGAAAAAAAGATCAAAACCGGGCGGTCGTTGCGGGTCAAGGCCGGTTTTGATCCGACTGCGCCGGATCTGCATCTGGGGCACACGGTTTTACTGAACAAATTGAAGCAATTTCAGGATGTCGGCCACGAGGTGATGTTTCTGATTGGTGACTTTACCGGCATGATCGGTGATCCGACCGGGAAGAACGTGACGCGCAAGCCGTTGACACGGGACGAAGTCATCGAAAACGCCAAGACATACGAGCAGCAGATTTTCAAAATATTGGATCCGACCAAGACCTTGGTGATGTTCAATTCCAGCTGGATGAATGCAATGAATTCGGCGGAATTGATCCGGTTGGCATCCAGACATACGGTCGCGCGGATGCTGGAGCGCGATGATTTCAGCAGGCGCTACCGGAATGGTCAGCCGATAGCGATCCACGAATTTCTTTATCCGTTGATACAAGGCTATGACTCGGTCGCAATGAAAGCCGATGTCGAGCTTGGCGGTACCGACCAGAAGTTCAATCTGCTGGTCGGCCGGCAATTGCAGGAAGCGTATGGTCAGGAGCCGCAGGTCGTGATCACGATGCCGATCCTGGAAGGTCTGGACGGTGTGCAGAAAATGTCGAAATCGTTGGGTAATTATGTCGGCATTACCGAGCCGCCGGATGACATGTTCGGGAAATTGATGTCGATCTCGGACGATCTGATGTGGCGGTATTATGAGCTGCTGAGTTTCCGACTGATGGACGAAGTCGATCGCTGGCGCAAGCAGTGTGAGGATGGGGCGAACCCAAGAGATTATAAAGTGCGCCTTGCACAGGAAATCGTCGAACGGTTTCACGGCGCGTCCGCCGCAAGCGCTGCACTGGAAACATTTGAGGCGCGTTTCAAGCGTGGCGCACTGCCGGATGATCTTGAGCTCCTGCAGCTGCGGGCGCATGATGTCTCCTACGCCATTGCCAACCTATTGAAAGATGCCGGTCTGACGTCAAGTACGTCGGAGTCCTACCGAATGCTCAAACAGGGGGCGGTGAGGATTGATGGGGAGCGTGTGTCGAATCAAAAGCTTCTGCTTACTGCGGGTACGACGCACATCTATCAGGTGGGCAAAAAAAGGTTCGCGAAAGTGCAAATTTTATCTTGACACCCTCTTTGTCCGGTTTATAATGATCGGCCCTTCGGATGGTGAAGTTGTTTTTTGGAATTTGGAAGGGGATGGAGAGGGAGTGCGAAAGGAATAGGCGATGGGGTGTTGACAGGGAAGGGGATGGATGTATAATGATTTGGCTCGACAGGCGCGAGCCTTGTTCTTTAACAAAGCGGTCAAATAATCTGTGTGGGTACTTGTGTTGATTATTCGGGTAAAGAATGGTCATCGTAGGTACTTTAACTTACGTTGATTTGAGAGATCTGGTAGGCTTCGGTCTGCCGAGCAGTATTGAACTGAAGAGTTTGATCATGGCTCAGATTGAACGCTGGCGGCATGCCTAACACATGCAAGTCGAACGGCAGCGCGGGGAAGCTTGCTTTCCTGGCGGCGAGTGGCGGACGGGTGAGTAACGCGTAGGAATCTACCCAGTAGAGTGGGACAACTCGGGGAAACTCGAGCTAATACCGCATACGCTCTACGGAGGAAAGGGGGCCTCTTCATGAAAGCTCCCGCTATTGGATGAGCCTGCGTTGGATTAGCTAGTTGGTGGGGTAAAGGCCTACCAAGGCGACGATCCATAGCTGGTCTGAGAGGACGATCAGCCACACTGGGACTGAGACACGGCCCAGACTCCTACGGGAGGCAGCAGTGGGGAATATTGGACAATGGGCGCAAGCCTGATCCAGCAATGCCGCGTGTGTGAAG
>Ga0209633_10000995_pt1 | contig 30780 bp, 29 predicted proteins | sample Cruoilmetagenom1_FD_187290 | JGI IMG/M metagenome (GOLD analysis project Ga0209633, IMG submission 187290) | Oil polluted marine microbial communities from Coal Oil Point, Santa Barbara, California, USA - Sample 1 (SPAdes) (version 2) | ecosystem: Environmental > Aquatic > Marine > Oil seeps ... | reverse complement strand
CATCCGCTACAAGAAGTACTTTTACCTGTCCTCTCATAAGAGCTTTCAAAGTGGGTTTAACTCCGTTTACGGCATATCTTGAGCCAAGTTTGTCTTCAAATTCAGCTAAAAGTTTCTTTTCTTTGTCAGCTTTGGATATTTCTAAAGCGTCAAGAGTCACTTCATTCAGCTGGTAAGACTTGGTTTTATTGACATCTACTGCAATTTCTCCAGCTAGTCTGCCTCGAAGATAAGAATGCAGGTGATGAGAGAACTCAGATATATTCTTAGAAGTGCCTCCAAGCACTAACAAATTGAATTGACTCTCGTTGTAATAGGCAAATAGTTTGTCGGCAATATATTTGTAGTGCTGATGTATTTCATTTTCAATTGTTCTGTGAAAGACGTGCTCACCGTATCCCTGGACAAGATTTCCTGTGCCGCTTGTGGGTGATAATTTCTGTTTGAATTTGCCTTCGGTTGACTTGAATTTCTTCGTTCTGGATGCCTCTGGATAGAAAAAATCAAGGATTTCATGAGCCCCGTTCAGATCCAGTCTAAAGATTCGGGCTTTTTTTCGGTCAACAAGGACTGTGACAATATTTCTGTAATCATCATTTATCTTAATGAGCTGTCCTAAAGTCAGAGAACGATCAACTGAAAGCTGATCGCGGTAAACCAGCGGAAGCTTGAAAACTTCCCAAATATTGCTTTTGGAATCGGAGAAAATGCAAACTCCTCTGCATTGTGTGAGGTGATCGTTATCATCAATATAATTTTTCATTTTATTAAAATCCGACTCTATTGATTCTAAAACATTTTCACCAAGATTCATTTTGCCGATATTATCTCTCTGGTTCTTAATAAGATTTTTTAGATTTGTTTTATATTTAAAATTCTCCCTATCGCTGGGCGCTAGCTTAAGATAAAGAGAAGTAATAGGATATTTATCGTTTTTATATTCCAACAATTTCTCAATGCGATTTTCAAGATCCATATGTTGCCTCCTTATATTTGTATATTTAGCTTAGTGTTCATTGATTTTTCATAGATTGCCCGCGCCCACAAATTACTGAGCTCTTATCATAAGAACATATCCCTATAGATCCGGCCTGGTAAATATTAAATGTAATCCAGGCGTCCTCCGGAAGATTAGATATATCCCCCTCAAATATTACCCTTAGCTCTATACCTGATTTTATGCCTCCTGGGTAGCCTATTTCTGGAAGTTCCTTTCTTTCTTTGGCATACAGGGACAGTATCTTCCCGAAACTTGGATTTTCAGACGGCGTCACAAGAATGCCGCCGCTCCCGCCTTCTGAGAGCAGATACGCCGTAAACTCATTCGGCTTTTCCTTTTCTACAATCACTTGACCTTTAGCAAGCTTAACCGTGTGGACTTTCTGCGCATGCGATGGACTAGGCCATGCCAAGATAAATGATATCAATAGTATAGACATAGTGGCAACAAATATTCGTATCATAGCTTCTCACCTCATGTTAAATAGAATAGAGCCCGTCTTAATTAACAGGATCAGAAAAATTAATTACATCGGGATCTACTAATCTTATATAATCTTTATAACTCATTCTTATCGCGTCCGTATGAGTGCCGGCATTGAAAACGATTTCTTCATCTTCCGCTAAAGCTGAAGCGGCATAAACCGGCATGTCGTAAAAGTTTCCAAAAGGCGGCATAGCTCCGACTTCACAGTCCGGGAATAAATTTTCAATTTCATCTTCTTGTGCTAATCGAAGTTCTTTGGCGGCAATTTGTTCTTCGAGATAACCAAAGTTAATCTTTCTCGAAGCAGGGAGAACAGCCATCATATAACTGCCGCCGGCTTTTAGAATAACTGTTTTGGCTATCTCCTTGCCGGATATGTGAACGGACTCAGCCAACTCCTGTCCCGTGAAGGCAGGAGAGTGATCTATACTTATATACTTGATTTTATTTTCATCCAGATACTCTTTTAATCTTTTTAAGACGCTCATTTTGCTTACCCCCCATTTATAGTTTTCATCCTCATTACCCTGAGTTTAACCGATTTTTATTTATGATGCTTCTGCGCTTCTCCGGTCATGGGAACAAAGCGAACCGGCGTTACCCTTTTTTCCTTCAAGCCCTCTCTTGTCCTCTTAAGAAGTATCAGCTCTTGAAAATAATCCCCGACTGGTATTACCATTTTGCCGCCTTCTTTAAGCTGGTTTGTTAAAGGCTCCGGAATCTCTGGCGGAGCCGCCGTTACTAATATTGCATCGTAGGGAGCGTTTTCCTCCCAACCCATGTAGCCGTCGTCTACTTTTAAGCGAATATTTTTATAGCCTAGGCTTTGTAAGACTTTTTTGGCTCTAAATGCCAAGATTTCGACTATCTCTATTGTGTATACATCACAGCCGATCTCTGCAAGTATAGCAGCCTGGTAGCCCGAACCTGTCCCTATTTCTAATACTTTGTCTCCTGTGTCTAGGTTTAGAAGCTCGGTCATATAGGCCACAATATAGGGCTGAGATATGGTCTGTCCCATGCCTATCGGCAGAGGGGCATCGCTATAGGCATAATCTCCGAGATGCTCAGGCAAGAATTTATGCCTTGGGATTTTCAGCATAGCATCTATTACCCTTGAATCAGTAATCCCTCTTGGGACAAGTTGATTCTCAACCATTTCCCGGCGCAGCTCAGAGTAAATGTCCTTATTATTTTCTATCATATTAACAGTGACCCGCAGAAGAAGGATGATGAGTTTATTAAAGCGATCTCTCTATCTTGTAATCCTTCCTCAATTAGAATATGAAAGGCTTTCTACAAACCTCTTAAATATGTATAAAGCAAATACAATGCCACTAAGATTTTTTCCTATATCAAATAAATTGATGGCAATAAAAGGGACTTGAAAACGGAGAGAATGAACGGTTATAAAGAACTTTAATTACGCAGAACTAAAGAGAATCAGTCAAAAAAATTTCTTGTAGATTACCAATAAGAGCGAACTAACATTCTGTGCAAAAAAAGTGTCCGAGTATCTGACATCTTACACATCTCTGATCTTAGCAGACTATTTCTTTTCCTCTCGCTCATACTAATGCCGGTTCGTGGTATAGTGTTTGCAACAATAGCTATAATATTAGGAAAAGTGCTACATAAAAATGAAGAAAAATATTCTCATCAGCTCACTTAAATCTAATCTGCCGTCCGAGCAGGATATCGAAATTGTAGAGAGAAAAGGTCTCGGACACCCCGATACAATTTGTGACTACATTGCTGAGGAGATTTCAATAGCGCTTAGCAAATACTATATAGAGGAATTCGGCTCCATTATGCATCACAATGTAGATAAAGCCCTACTTATCGGTGGAATGGCCGAACCCTCATATAATGGTGGAAAGATAGTTAAACCAATCGAACTGTTTATTGCTGGAAGAGCAATCAAGGAAAAGGACGGAAAAAATCTTCCAATAGAGGAAATTGCCAAGCAGGCCGCTAAAAAGTTCCTAAGTAGGCAAATAAAACATCTTAATATTGAAGAGGATGTTGTTATAAATATACGTATCAGACCGGGTAGCAAGGAATTAATAGAACTATTCAGCAGGTTTGGGAAAGGGGAAGTACCGTTATCAAACGATACTTCCGCAGGGGCCGGTTTTTATCCACTTGATCTACTAGAGAATACGGTTTATCAAACGGAGCACTTTCTAAACAGTTCTGAGGCCAAAGAGAAATATCCCTTTATTGGGGAAGACATAAAAGTTATGGGTCTAAGGGACAAAGATAAAATAATTCTAACTGTAGCCATCGCGGCTATAGATAAATATATATCTTCGTTAGAAGATTATATAAATAAAATCTATCAGGTTAAAGAGGCACTGATTAAACAAGCCTGGGTTCTTCCGGGTACGACATTTCATATAAACACTGCGGATGACTATGAAAAGGAAAGCATTTATTTAACTGTAAGCGGAACAAGCGCTGAGTGTGGTGATGACGGTCAAGTAGGAAGAGGAAACAGGGCTAACGGCTTGATCACCCCATATAGACCCATGACCTTAGAGGCGGTAGCCGGGAAGAATCCGATAAGCCACGTAGGCAAGATTTACAATTTATTTGCAAACGATTTGTGTAAAAGAATCGTTGAAGAAGGATACGCTCAAGCTGCTTATGTACATATTGTTTCTCAGATCGGAATGCCTATAAACGAACCCTTGGTTTTAGATGTTCAGCTTAAAGGGAAAGACTTTAACGGCAATGTTATCAGGCGAATTGCTGAGGAGATGCTTGAGAGCATGCCGGATATGTGGAAAAAAATAATAGATAGAGAGTATGAAATTGCATAACAATATTATTATCAGTATTATACGCCGCCTTGTTTTGTAGGCGCATCGCTATGCGCATCATGCTCGGCCCCTAACTTGTTAAGAGCCTCCAATATTTGATCCAACATATCAGAGTTATTACCTAGCATGCTTTCTGAATATCGATCATAAGAGAATTTCCATATCAAGCTCTGGCAGTTCTTAGCCCATTATTGAGAAGTCGGTCTTATAATAAAGGCCCCTCGTTCTCGATGATGCTGGCTACATCAGCCATCTCTTTGCCTAAAAGTATAATTATATCGTCAAGAGTAATTATCCCTTTTAACTTTCCATCGATACCAACTACCGGAAACCTCCTGACGGCACTCTTACGAACCTGCTCAAGAGCTTCGAATAATCCCAGATCTTCACTAAGAACCAAAACCATGTTTTGAGTCATTACGTCATCAATCGGGGTCTTTGTCGGGTCTAAGTTCTTACCAACGACCCTTAGCGCAATGTCCCTGTCTGTGACGATGCCAAATGTTTCCTTTTCACCGCTCACTATAATATTCTGGACTACGACACTTCCGATGTTCTTTTCTTCCATAAGCCTCGCTACTTCATCTACCATAGTTCCGGGTTTTACGGATACAACATTTTTCCGGCACATATTCCCTAAACTCATAGCTGCTACCCCCTTGACTTATAAATTTTTCAATCCTATGCAATTCTATGATAGTGCAAGATGTGTGCCACAATGCGTGTTTTATATAACCCGCTACAATAGTTCAAGAATTAATTTCTTGGAAATTATAAGGGCAGGTGCGCCTGTCAGAGTCTAGGACAGAGGAAAATACAAAGCCACTTTTAAGCACTGCGGACTAAGCACATTTTTCTCTAGGGTCGAGTGACAAGGATTGAGCAATGGGAGGATTTGATAACATTTTCTGCAGTGCTGCCGAGAACGAGCTTTTTGATTCCGGTTCTCGAGTGTGTATTTATCACGATTAGGTCAATATTCTTTGCCAGCGCATAATCGGCAATTGCTACTGCAGGGTTTGTACCGTGCAGCACCTTTGTTTTAATTCTTAAATCATCAGCTTTGCTACCATGAATCCCGCGCTTGGCTTTAATTTCTTCAACTCTTTTAATAAGCTCTTTCGAAGAATCTTTAATAAGCTCGTTTAGCACACTCGGCACAGTATAAAGATGTCCAACCATCCTTATGGAGTAGACTACAAAAACTCTGGCATTGATTACGGCGGCTAAATCAGCTGCGTATTCAAGTGCAGCGCCTTTTTTTTCATATACATCAATGGGCACGAGTATATTCTTTATGCCCGCTCTTTTTTTCTCTACCCTCTTAAAAGCCAGTACAGGAATTTTAGATTTTTTCAGAACTTTCAGAGTCGTGCTTCCTATAAGCATCTTATCCAGCAAACCATGACCTCTTGTTCCCATAACTATTAGATCAACTTTTTCACTTTGGGCAAAATTAATAATCCTAGTGCTGGCTTCGCCTCTTAAGATATTGCCCTTAAAATCCAATCCTTGAGAATGCAGCTTTGATTTAAGGGAATTAAACCTCGCTTCAAAATTGAGCTCCTCCGTTTCGACCAGGTTATTGAAGAGCTTCTTTCTTAAGAGGTATAGTTCCGAGTATAGATTTTTAATCTTTGTAGAGCTTATATAAGTTCCCAATATCTCTGCAGAATACTCTTTAGCAAGTAAAGCCGCATATTTAAGTGCTTCCTGGGCTTCAATCGACCCGTCTGTCGCCCATAGAATTCTTTTTATTTGCATCAAAGCTCCCTAAAGGTTTATAGTAACAAACTTATTATACTTTCAAATAGAGTCAACATTTTTTTGAGGTCAATCAATGCGTCCGGGCTTCATCTTTCTCTGATCTGCTCTTCCATCTTGATAACATTGACTGTGGTTTTCATAACTGAGTCCGGATTGAGAGAAATCGACTCTATTCCTTCTCTTACCAGAAACTCGGCGAATTCGGGATAATCGCTCGGAGCCTGCCCGCAAATGCCGCAGTGCCGGTTATTGCGTTTAGCCCCTTCGATAGTCATCGTGATCATTTTCATAACACCCGGGTCCCTCTCGTCAAAGTTGTGGGCTATTAGCTCCGAATCCCGATCGACGCCCAGCATTAACTGCGTGAGATCATTCGACCCGATCGAAAACCCGTCAAAGAGCTTACTGAATTCATCTATTAGAATCACGTTATTCGGAATCTCACACATTACGTAGACTTCAAGACCGTTCTCCCCTCTCTTAAGACCGTTTTTTGCCATCTCTTCCAGGACTTTTTGTGCCTCATCAATTCTGCGGCAAAAAGGAATCATAATTACCAGGTTAGTTAGTCCCATTTCTTCCCGAACCCTTTTCATGGCTTTGCACTCTAATGCGAAACCCTCTCTGTAGCGTTCATTATAATAACGGGAGGCGCCTCGGAAGCCGATCATGGGATTTTCTTCTCTCGGCTCAAAATACTCTCCGCCTATCAAGCTTGCGTATTCGTTAGTCTTAAAATCACTCATTCGGACAATAACAGGTTTTGGATAAAAGGCCGCCGCTATTGTGCCCACCCCTTCCGAGAGCTTCTCGACAAAAAAATCCTCTTTATTCTCGTAGCCAAAGGTAAGGCAGTAAATCTCATTTTGCGTTTTAAAGTCGGCCACCTTGTCCGGATGAACAAGGGCCATAGGATGTATTTTAATATAGCTTGTGATAATAAATTCCATCCTGGCAAGCCCCACACCATCATTTGGTATCATTGATAGAGAAAAAGCTAAATCAGGGTTTGCAAGGTTCATCATAATCTTGGTCGAGGGTCTCTTTAGCTGTCCGAGATCAACCTTTTCGATATGGAAATCTAAGACTCCATCGTAAACAATTCCCTCAGTACCCTGAGCGCAGCTTAGCGTCACGTGCTGTCCAGTCTCTATATTCTGAGTCGCATTCTCTGCTCCCACTACGGCCGGTATCCCCAACTCACGGCTCACAATGGCCGCATGGCATGTTCTTCCGCCCCTGTTTGTTACAATCCCTCCTGCAGCTTTCATAACAGGTTCCCAGTCCGGTGTAGTAGTATTAGCTACAATTATCTCACCCGGGATTACTGAATGGAGATCATCTATATTTAAGACTACGCGGGCCTTGCCGCTTGCAATCTTTTCTCCGACACTTTTACCCTTGGCAATTACAGCCCCTTTTCCGTCCAGGACATACTTTTCGAGCACTCCCGTATCCCTTTGCGACTGAACTGTTTCGGGCCGTGCCTGGACTATGAACAATTCACCGCTCGTACCGTCCTTTGCCCATTCAATGTCCATCGGCATGAGTTTGCCCAATTTCTCAGAGTAGTGTTCCTCTATTTTCATCGCATAGTCTGTGAGCGTTAGGAGATCATCATCTGAAACCGAAAAATGTCCGCGATCAACCAAGGGTACTTCCACATTACGGGTTAAAGCTTTGCTCTCTCCGGTTCCATATATCATTTTAATTTTTTTTTGCCCGAGATTTTTTCTAATTATTGCTTTGTGCCCCTTTTTAAAAGTCGGCTTAAAAATATAATACTCATCCGGGTTAACGGCACCTTGCACGATGTTCTCCCCTAGCCCGTAACAAGCGGTGATAAGAACAACATCACGAAAGCCGGTCTCAGTATCCAGAGTGAAGATGACTCCGCTTGTAGCGAGATCGGCACGTACCATCTTCTGAACGCCAATCGAGAGCCCAACCTGAAAATGGTCAAAGTTATTGTCTATTCGATAAGATATTGCTCTATCAGTAAATAAGGATGCAAAGCACTTAGAGCATGCTTCTTTAAGTGTGCTGTAACCGCTTATATTGAGATATGTTTCCTGCTGTCCAGCAAAGGAAGCAGTGGGCAAATCCTCCGCCGTAGCCGAGCTTCGAACTGCCACATCCGTGCGGGGTCCGTATTGCTCGGACAGCTTGTCATATGCCAGTTTGATTTCTTCCCATAGGTCTTCGGGAATACCTGCGCTTAAAATTAATTCTCGGGCCACTTTGCCCCTTTCGGATAGATCCATGACATTGCCTTTATCTAGACCCTGCATTAGTTCTTTAAGTTTATTTGTTATCCCAGAGGAGTTCAGCACATGCCAGTATGCATCTGCACTTATTGCAAAGCCGTTAGGAATTTTAACGCCCTTGGGAGTAAGCTCCCGGTACATCTCTCCGAGAGAAGCATTTTTCCCTCCAACAATGGGGACATCTTCAATTCCGACCTCATTAAACCAGTGAATGAACATCATCTTCTTATCCATAATTGAGCCCTCACGGAAATAAATATTGAGATTTCTCTTTATCTGAGATTTGTTCAAATCTATTTATAGTTTTCATATTGCAAGTTCTATACCACTATAATTTGCACTCTTAATTTTTAAACTTTGATTCCTGATATTAATAATACTTGGATGTAAGTATTTATGACAGATTTCACCAAATACCTTCAACGCGGCATCTTCATAATTCTCTAATTCATTTTGAGCGGATTTCTTTGATATTAAGCTCACAATTCAATCTATGCTTGTTTGAATTAATCAATTTTACTAATAGCATGGAATTTGCACACATATATTTCAGAAGTAAAAAATAAATAATAGGGGTTGTTATTATGGCATTAGAAAGATGGACACCAAGTATATAATAATGAAAAGTTAGAACCAAAGAAAAGTTGTGTAAGCGGCTGTTATTATTGGAATGCCCGGGGCCGGACTCGAACCGGCACAAGTTTGCACTCGAGGGATTTTAAGTCCCTTGCGTCTACCAATTCCGCCACCCGGGCTTGTAGGTTGATGCAAAACAATTTAATAGAGCCATGATTTATGGAGGCGGCGCCCGGATTCGAACCGGGGCATTGCGGTTTTGCAGACCGCTGCCTTACCGCTTGGCTACGCCGCCTATAATTTAAACTTCAAACATACATGGAATTTGAATATACGCATTTCTACAAGTGAAAAAGGTATTATGAACTATCTTTTTAGATTTTCAAGCTATTACGTTTACCCAGATCAAACATTAAAGCTTATTTTCCTGGATTGATTAAAACATTTCACCCTAATTCTCTATCTCACCCCTAAAAACTATAACGGCATTTCCCCCCAGCGTAACTCTCTCCCCATTTAAAGATACATGAACAACTCCGCCTCGTCTCGATGCCTGATAAGCCTTAAATCGGCTCTTTCCCAATCGTTTTTGCCAATATGGGCCAAGGCAGGAGTGCGCTGAACCCGTAACCGGGTCTTCGTCTATTCCGGAGCCCGGGGCAAAAAATCTGGAGATAAAATCATATTCTTTAGATTCGCAAACACTTGTGACAATTATCCCCCTGGCAGGAATATTTTTAAATAAATTAAAATTTGGTTCCAAATTTCTCAACATCTCTTCTGATTCAACTTCTACAAGGTAATCGAATCTGTTTTTGCCGACGTAGATGGGATTAATTCCTAAACCCTCCTTAAGGCCGTCGGGCAAAGGGGCTTGCTGTTCCGACAACAAGGGAAAACCAAGCTCTATAAAACCCCCTCTCTTGGATGCGCATAATAATCCACTTCTTGTATAAAACCGAGCTTCCTCATCTGGCCTTAAATAACCCGCCTCCCATAAAACCTGCGCGCTTGCGAGTGTTGCATGACCGCAAAGATCAACTTCCATAGTGGGAGTGAACCATCTGAGATTATAGCCATCCTCTACCCTACACAGAAATGCGGTTTCGGATAAGTTCATTTCACTCGCTACATTCTGCATCCACTGCTCAAGGGCCTCTTTTTCGAGAACACATACCGCAGCCGGATTTCCCGTGAAAGGTTCATTGGCAAACGCGTCAACTTGAAATATTTTTATTCCCATTAGTAATAGAACCTCTATTTTTAAACCCCTCAATCCTGTAAAGAAAGAAGCGCTCTTTTAATAATATTAAACTTCAGATCGCAGACCATAGCAAATATCAAAGTCCACTCTTATTGACATTTTTCTTGATTTCTTTATTGTATAGAGGCTTTATATAATAAGCATTACCGCTTGGATCTTCTCTAGAAGACCGAGACGGAGGAACAGTTGAGAAATATACACTCAGGACGGAACACATGCCGTACCTATATAAGTTGAAATCAATAAGCCAGTAGGGGCTCTGCCCTGATCTGGCTTTTTTACGTTTGGACAAACGATATGGAAAAAATAACCGTGCCAATCATATGCTCAATGAAACATAATGAGAAGATCGTTATGGTTACAGCCTATGATGCGCCTACGGCAAAAATAGTAGACGAAGCCGGAGTGGATATAGTTTTAGTTGGGGACTCGCTTGGAAATGTGATTCAAGGTGCGCCAAACACCCTTTCTGTAACTATGGACGAGATGATATACCACACTAAATTGGTATCAAGAGGCATTAAGAACGCGCATCTGTGCGCTGATATGCCGTTTATGTCCTTTCAGTCCTCAAGCGCAGATGCCGTGAGAAACGCTGGGCGATTTATAAAAGAAACTGGAGCTGAATCAGTAAAGCTTGAGACAACCGTGGATTACATCGACACAATTAAAGCGATAAGGAAAGCTGGAATTCCCGTGATGGGACATATAGGGCTTCGCCCCCAGTCAGTTCACGACATGGGCGGATACAAGCTGCAAGGCAGGGAAAAAAGTGAAGGCAACAAGTTAATAGCGCTTGCAAAAGAAATAGAGGACGCGGGCGCATTCTCGGTAGTTTTGGAGAGCATACCCCAGAAGCTGGCAAAAAAGATAACTCGCACCATAAACATCCCGACAATTGGTATAGGAGCAGGCCAGGATTGTGACGGTCAGGTGCTCGTAATAAACGACTTGGTTGGTTTATCAGAAGAGCCTCTTCCAAAATTTGTAAAGAAATACGCAGATATAAGAAAAACTATGACTAAAGCCACAAAAGACTTTGTTAACGAGGTAAGAAATGGGGCTTTCCCCTCATCAGAGCATTCATATGACTGAAAAAGATTTAATCAAAGTTGTTGATACGGTAAAAGATATGCAGACCCTTTCAAACAATATCAGAAAAGAGGGTCGCATAATTTCATTCGTCCCAACAATGGGAGCGCTGCACGAAGGACATTTAAGCTTGATGCGAAAAGCAAAAGAGAAAGGTGAGTTCCTCGTAGTAAGTATTTTTGTAAATCCTACTCAATTCGGTCCTAATGAAGATTACACAAAATATACCAGGGACTTAGAAGGTGATTTAAAGAAAATCAAAGAAATCGGAGTAGATGTGGTTTTTTCCCCGGATATAAATGAGATTTACCCAGAGGATTTTGAAACTTATGTGGAGGTAGGGGAGCTGCAGAAACCGCTCTGCGGCCAATTTAGACCGGGACATTTTAAAGGTGTGGCGACAATTGTCTTGAAGCTCTTTAATATTGTAAAACCTGACATTGCAATTTTTGGAGAGAAAGATTACCAGCAGTTAAAAATCATACAAAAGATGGCAAGAGACCTTCATCTAGAGATTGAAATAATCGGACTACCTATTATAAGAGAAGATGACGGGCTCGCGCTTAGCTCGAGGAATGCCTACCTATCCAAGAAGGAAAGGGAGCAGTCCAGGGCTCTTTCAGAAGCACTCAAGGAAATACACAAGAGATTTAATCAAGGTCAAAACGACGTTAGTGATCTTGTTCGGGAAGGGAAAGAGATTCTTAACAAATCTTTGATATACGATATTGATTACCTGGAAATACGAAATGGGAACACGCTTGAGGGTAAAGAAAAAGCTAAATCGGGAGATTTGGTTGCCATAGCGGCAAAAATAGGAAAAACGAGACTTATTGATAACATAAAACTTTAAGGTATATAATGTAAGGAGATTATTATGGATAGAACACTTCTCAAATCAAAAATACATAGGGCAACCGTAACGGAAGCTGACTTGGAATATGAAGGCAGCGTCACGGTAGATAGAAATTTAATGGATGCCGCGGATCTACTCCACTATGAACAGGTGCACATCTTCAACATTACAAACGGCCACAGATTCGTTACCTACGTGATTGAGGGCAAGAGGGGTTCAAATGTAATATGCGTCAATGGAGCTGCAGCTCATCTTGCAAGAGAGGGAGACTGCCTAATAATTGCAAGCTTCTCCACTTACAATGAAGCTGAATGCAAAAAACATGCTCCAAAACTAATCTATGTGGACGGGAAAAACAATATTACAAGCATGAAACCCGAGCCAAACAAATTACATGTTGCCAGAAGTTAAGTATTTTAGTTTTACCTACTAGATCGTTAGGGGTATTTAAACATCGTCTGTTGAAAGAAATATTGTAATTGCCAGAAACATGACGGCAAGGAAATGTATCCTAAATATTGACATAAACTGTAATCGAGGTTATAAATTAAAGTTATTATTAAAGGAGGATCACTGATACTTTTTTGTATCTGATCTAACATTTTTACCAAACGATAGTACAAGTAGCAAGAACCATAGCCTTCTAAAGCGGAGAGAATAAATAATGAAAGCGGTCATACTTGCAGCCGGCAGAGGCAAAAGGCTTTACCCTTATACAAAGTATATACCGAAGTGCTTGCTAGAAATTGGCGGCGAAACAATATTAGAACATCAAATAAACCACATAAGGGATTGTGGTATTGATGAGATTGTTATTGTTGTCGGTTTTGGTTTCGAGAAAGTAGAGAACTTTCTTAGAAACTACGACGGGCTTGGCATGAAAATAAAAACTCTCTACAACCCATTTTATCAAACCACAAACAGTCTGATATCTCTATGGATAGCCAGAGGAGAAATGGACAGTGATATGGTTGTTATGAACGGGGATGATGTATTTGAAATAGACGTTTTAGAACAGGCCCTTAGAATGAGAGACGAAAAGATTTGCCTTCCGGTAAAACGTAAAACGAATTACGAAGACGAAGACATGAAAGTTGTAATACAAGAAACAAAGATAGTTGATATAAGTAAAACCTTGACGGGACGGGCCTCAGCGGAATCCGTAGGGGTCAGAGTGTTCAGAGACACTGGAGTGGAACTCCTCAAAAGGTCTATTGAAGAAGAAATGAGGACTGGAGGAGCGGAGAACAAATGGTATATTTCCGCAATTCACAGACTAATCAAGAAAGGATATAAAGTTAAATCCCTCGATATAGAGAATCTGTTTTGGATGGATGTAGATTATCCGAGTGATCTTTTCAAAGCCAGACTTAACTCAGATAAATTCATTAAGAAATCATATCAGGAACGGGTCCTAAGAGTCGTAGAAACTAGTTAAGAATATGGACCATGCAATACTTGTAGCGGCCGGCACCGGTATAGAAGACACCGACCTTAGCATTTCCGGAAGTACCGTTTTTGGATCCCTCCCCCAAATTAAGCGTTTGGTAATAACCGCTCAAAGAGCCGGGATCAAACATTTTACGATAATTACAGAAGATAGCGATACTTCCTTAAAAAAACTCTTAGCAAACGACAATAGAATTGAAGCTGATATCTATTGGACATCCGTTGATTCGGATATAAAGCTCGAATCCACCCCCTATCTCTTAATCCAGTCAAACCTTATCACCACGCCCCAAGCCTTATCGGATTTCATGGATTCAGATATTAACAGTGATGAGATTTTAATATTAACGGACACATCAGAAAATGCCGGGAATAAGGCTAAGGAGCCTTTTGTCGAGGAAATATGTCCAAATGGTGGAAGGGCTGTAGGGGCTTTTATTGCATCAGGCGAATTATTAAAAAAAGTCTTCTCGGACTCTAAGTCACTAAAAGACATTGTCTCTGAGCAGGCAGAGAAAGAAAAAGCTAAGTACAAGGAGTTCTCCGGAAAATATTGGATGAGGTTATCAAATGATAAGGACTCAGCAAAAAAGGCGGAAGATCTCATATTCAACTATGTCGGAAAAACTGCCACCGGATGGATATCACGTAGGATAAACAGCAAATTTTCATTACCAACAAGCAGGCTCTTGGTTAAAACCCCTCTTACGCCTAATATGATAAGCATTGGAATCAATATTATAGGATCTTTATGCGGTATATTTTACGCTATAGGTCACCCGGTAATCGGAGCGCTCTTCATGCATATTGCAACCGTACTTGACAGGTGCGACGGGGAAGTAGCAAGGGTTAAACTAATGGAGACAAAAAAGGGGCAGTGGGTCGATACAGTCTCAGACCAGTTTACAGTGCTTTCTTTCCTGACCGGCGTCCCCCTAGGATATTATCTCATTTCAAATAATCCAATTGCACTTGTTCTAGGCGGGATAAATATCTTTATTTTCCTATTTTTTGTAGCCTGGTCGTTCTATTTCCTGACAAGATATACCAACTCGGGAAGTTTGGTAACATACTTTGAAGTGGACAAACTTGTTGAGCCACAAAAAACTTCGTTCGCTAGAAAAGTAATAAAGATAGTACGTCCCCTGGGTAGAAGGAATGTATATTCGTTCGCATTTATATTGATTGCAGCAGTGGGCGGGTATCCATGGGTACTGGGAATTACGACTATTGCAGCAATATTATTTTTTATTCACTCATTTGAGGATATAATAAAGTTAAGAAAGATTAAACCTGACAAACAGATAAAAGATTAGGGGACAACTTATGAGCGAAAACAATCAAGACAAAACTCAAGCTTCCGATAACAAAGAAAGTATAGAATATCGTAAGGCCGACTACGACAAGAAAGAATTCGCGCCGGGTCTGCTTTCTACTTTTATTAAAATGGTGGAGAGTTTTAATATACGTTTCTCAAAAGTGGGAAACCCTCCCGTGTATGACAAAGAAACATTTCCCTGGGCTGCTGAAATCGATAGGGAGTGGGAGACAATACGCTTGGAACTGGATGAGGTTATGCAGAGAAGAGATGACCTCCCGAGCTTCCATGAGATAATGCCTGAGGTTGAAACTATCACTAAGGATAACCAATGGAAAGCCTACTTTCTGGCCGGATACGGCCTGGAAAGTGAGGAAAACGCAAAGAGATGTCCTAATACCGTTAAACTGTTGAAGAAAATTCCCGGTATGAAAACGGCTTTCTTCTCTATACTATCCCCAAACAAGCACATACCACCTCACAAGGGCCCGTATAACGGCGTTCTGCGCTACCATCTGGGATTAATTGTCCCCGAGCCCAAAGAAAAATGCCGGATACGCATACATGATCAGATTAGGCATTGGGAAGAGGGTGAGAGTATTATATTCGATGATACTTATGATCATCAGGTCTGGAATGATACGTCGGGGTTCAGGGCTGTTTTATTTGTGGATTTCGTACGCCCGGTAAAGTTTCCTTTCAACCTATTTAATAAATTTGTTGTTAGCGCTGCAGCTTTTGCACCTTTTCTCCGTGAGGCTGAGACAAAACACAAGGAATGGGAAAAGAAATTTTATAAGCAATAATCTTATTTGTTGGAATTAGTGCCTCTTAACCCAAAGCAGGTGTATATACCGACGCAATTATAGATCTTATTTTTGTTTATTTATATTCCCTCTATCGTTGCCTGAATTATTAGTCAAAAACGAGCTGGATTGTGGATTTTTCACCAACATTATTATACAAAAAGCCAGCAAGCCCAAAGTAAACCCCCAGGCGGATAACATAAATATTAGCGCATCAAGATTCATTTCTTTTATTATTCCTCCTTTTATCAGCAATAAACACGAGCGCTGCAAGAACTACAAAGAGCATAACCAAATAGGCTCTTGCCACCCATATAGTCCAACTTGTTTTCTCTAACTCCTCAGGGAGCAATTCTATACCCCACCAAAGGATCAGTATCAACATGAAAAGAGGTGTAATATATCTTAAAACATAATAAAAAAACCTGGGTATCTTGATTTTACCGTTTCGATTCATCTCAGCCCAAGCATTGTCGCCTCCGAAAACCCACATAAACATAACAACCTCGACTAATCCAAAGATAACAATTCCTATTGTGCCCGCCCAAAAATCCCACTCATCCAGTGTATCGTTAATAAATACAATCATTAGTACGCTTAATGCAATTATCCCCATGGTTATAAGAACAGACTTTGTTCTACTTATCCCAAATTCATCTTCAAAAAAAGCAACAACTGTTTGAATTAGGAATAGTGAGGAGGTAAGGCCCGCAAAGAAAAGAAGGAAGAACCATAAAAATCCCAAGAACTGACCGGCGGGCATACTGGCAAATATTGCCGGAAGACTTACAAATCCAAGGTTAAAGGCTCCTGACTGAGCTATGGAGACAGCCCCGGCAACGCCGAAGAATGCCACTGCCGCCGGAATGGCAATGGAGCCGCCTAATACAACCTCCGCAGTTTCATTAATTGCCGCAGAGGTAAGTCCGTTCAACGCTATGTCCTGATCCGCTTTCAAATACGAAGAATAAACAATCATAGAGCCGAAACCTAAGCTTAGAGTAAAGAATATCTGCCCGGCAGCGGCAACCCATACCCCCGGGTTTTTAAGCGTGTTAAAATCCGGGGTCCAAAGAAAGTTAAGCCCCTCTACCGCATTCCCACTTGGAGTATCCAAAGTTAAAACCCGAATAAAAAGAATCATAGCCATTATAAAAAGAGCGGGTAAGGCAAACTTTGCGAAGGCCTCAATTCCTGTTGAGATTCCTCTCAATAGAATGACCAGATTGATTGCAAAAGTAGCTACGAAAGCACAATAAGCCATAACCGAAGGACTCAAAAGATCTCCATTCCCGGTCCCAATATATGTTCCTAAAAAGTTGCTATAAGGCTTGAGAGATTCTTGAGCATTGCTTACCCCGTCTGCAAGCTCGGGGCTTGACCCTAAAAGGAAATGAATTGAATAACCCAAGGTCCAGGATTCTATATAAATGTAATAAATTGCAACGATAAGAGGAATCCAAAGACCCAACACCCCGATAAGACGGGATACGGGGCTTTTCCAGAACAAGCTAAATATAGCGGGAGCTGTTCCATGCCCCCTTGCACCCCCGTATCTTCCAATCGACCACTCCGTCCACATCAGCGGTATGCCTATAATAAAAAAGGCGATTATATATGGAACCATAAAAGCCCCGCCGCCATTTTCGGCTGCTTGTACCGGGAATCTTAAAAAATTGCCAAGTCCGATAGCACCACCGGCCATAGCAAGAATAAGCCCTGTTCTAGACCCCCATGATTCTCTTTGGCGCGGTGATTTCTTTCCCATATGAACAATCCTAAAATTAAGTACCTTATTTTAAGTAATCTATTTTTATTAAGCAAGACAAGGATATAGTGGAATACTATGATTAATTTCCGCTATATTCGCTTGCCCTTACAATTACCTTTCTAAATAATTACTCTTGACAAACAATTTTATATCCTTATCTTAATACACCTTCGGTTATTTGGTAGGAGGTACAACTTGTATACAATTCAGTTGGATTATAACTGTAAGAATATTATTGTTGACTAGCAAGTTTCGGGTTTTTTATCTGTAATTCGAGCACCTTATAGCACAACAAGAATTACCACGTTAACGAATTTAAGGAGACTCTACTATAAAGATGGCTACTACAAAAAAAGAAGCGAAAAAAAAGACTACAAAAAAGTCTAAGTCCGGATGGCAAGAAGAAATAAAAACAATGCTTCTTGTTATGAGAAAAGGGCTGCTCCAGGATGTTTCACAATCAATGAGGTCCGAATCAGACCATTTAAAGCATGATATTGGCGATTTCTACGATCATGCTTCCAACGATAGGGATAGAGAACTGGCACTTATGCTTGCAGACCGGGAAAGAGAAAAACTGACCTATGTTGACGATGCAGTAAAAAGAATTGAGCTCGGAACATACGGCATTTGTGAGTCATGCGATGAGGTAATAGATAAAGAAAGGCTAATAGCTATGCCTTTTACCAAGCTTTGTCTGTCTTGCCAGGAAGACCTTGAAAGAGGGTAGATCTACTTAATTAATTCTGACAAACCTTCTGTGAACGGCTCTCCGACTACGGCCTTCTCCGTTATAATTGAGCTAACATTCTCACTTGGAGTTATATCAAATGCCGGGTTGTAGACATTAACATCGGGCGCAATTCTGTTTCCTAAAATATGTGTAACCTCATTAATGTTTCGCTCTTCGATAGGAATAGAATTCCCATTTGGGCAATCATAATCAATTGTAGATATTGGAGCAGCTACATAAAAGGGGATGCCGTGTGATTTAGCTAGAACAGAAATAGAGTAGGTACCAATTTTATTTGCGACATCGCCGTTTTTAGCAATCCTATCCGCCCCCAAGACCACCGCATCCACCATTCCCCTGCTCATAATATGGCCAACCATATTGTCTGTAATAAGCGACACCGAAATCCCGTCTTTATCCAACTCCCATGCAGTGAGTCGTGCGCCCTGGAGAAAAGGTCGAGTCTCTGTTGCGATTACCTTAATATTTTTCCCTGCTTCGACCGCGCCTCTGATTACTCCAAGAGCCGTACCATAGCCCCCGGTAGCAAGTGCGCCCGCATTACAGTGAGTTAAAACAACAGAATTATCCTCTATGAGTTCCGCCCCTACTCTGCCGATATTGCGGCAAATCTCTATATCTTCTAGAAGTATATTATTTGCTTCCAGAACTAGCCGCCTTTTGATCCCTTCAATATCACCCTGCTGTTCATTAAGCACCCTTAGCATCCTCTTTCCTGCCCAGAAGAGATTAACAGCTGTCGGTCTCGTAGCCAAGAGAACATCTGTAATTTTATTAACTTCACCAAAAAAGATATCCCTGTCACTAGTTTCGATCTTAATTGCCCCAAGCGCTATCCCCATAGCTGCGGCAATGCCTATTGCGGGCGCCCCTCTTATAACCATTCTCTTTATTGCATCCGCTACGTCTTCATATGTCTGACATTGAAAATAAACTTCCTCATTAGGCAGCTTTGTCTGGTCTATCATAATTACTTTGTTATCTTTCCACTCAATCGTTTTAAATGAAGACATATATTTCCCCTTAATCATAGATTCTATCTAAAAATGCGAATTAGAGTTTACTTTAGAGCAGCCTTTTATCAATTAGCGACAAATTCAAGCGCTACCCAGTCCCCCTCTCTATACTTGTTGCTTACTAGGAAGCCAGCCTCTTTAAGCCCCCTAAGAGCCTCATCCTGCCTTGTGTGCGGTATACCGGAGACTATTAATGTCCCCCCAGGAGACAATTTAGCCCTAAATTCTTCTTTCATTAGCAATATGGGCTCAACATAAACATTTGCTACGATTAAATCGTAATTCCCTTTAGCGCTTTGAATATAGCCGCAGAAAAAGTTTATTTTATCAAGAACACCATTTTTCTCGGCATTTTTCCTAGACTCTTTAATAGCTATAGGATCCATGTCAAAACCCGTTACATCCCTTACTCCTAGCTTGAGGGCTGTGATACTTAAAATTCCGCTTCCGCACCCCACATCAAGCATACTTTTAACATCACCTCTCTGGACAGCCTTCTCAATAACCTCAATACAAAGCCTGGTAGTCTCGTGGTGTCCCGTTCCAAAGGCTAGTGAGGGGTTTATCTCTATTACTATCTCATTGCCCTCTGCAAGATGTTCTTCCCATGGCGGTTTTATAATAACGGTTTTACCGGCTCTTACCTTCTTTAAGACACTCTTCCAAACCTCCCAGTCAGAACGGTCTATATTATGTGCACTCACAGGGCCGATTGTTACATCTGACATGCTTTGCTTTAGAAGTTCTGAATACTCTTTCAAGCTATCTATTACAATTGCAATCTCTGTTTCCATAGGGAAATAAGCTGATATCTCATAGAGTCCCTCTCCTTTGATATCTTCCGCCACTCCTAGGGATCCGAGCCCTAAAAGAAGATCCGAAATTAAAGGCGCTGCCTGTTCTGAAACTTCTAATTTGAGTTGCGATAATTTAAACAAATCTCCCCCTTAAAGAAATCAGTAATTTTGACAGAAGTAGTCTCAATTTTAAGCAAGGTCATTAATCTTACACTCTAATTAAGAAGAATTGAACGTCTATTTGAACATATTCGACATTTAAAGCTAATCCATGGATTGAGCTAGCCCTAACATTGTTTTACAGGGGTTCTGGTAAGTGCTATAATTTTTCTATGGATAATAAGAAGCTCAAACTCTTTAGGGAGATTCTAATAAAGAAAATGGCCAGCCTTCTCGGCATAGCCGAGAGTACTGTGACACGCATGAGTGAAGGAGACGGCACGTTCCCCGATCCAATTGACCGCGCTATGACAGAATCAAGTACAACAATAGAGCTAAGAAAAAGAGATAGGGAAAGAAAACTTATTAGCAAAATCCAGAAAGCAATACAAAATACAGAAAACGGAACCTACGGAATTTGCGAAATATGTGAAGATGAGATAACGGAAGACAGGCTTATGGTAAGACCTGAAACAACTCTTTGTATCAGATGCAAGGAAGAACAGGAAGAAGAAGAAAAGCAATTCGGATTATAATCTGATAAATCTACAAAGATTAATTACTTCCGCCAAAAACGAACCGCTCTAAGAAATCTGCGTCAGATTCTTTTACAATAAGCCATTTTCCATCGATTTTGGAAAGTTGTATTCTTTCATTGATTTTAAACTTGCTTTTAGTTTCGTTAACTGCGACATCCACAATAGTAATTTGTACTACTTCTGTTTTCTGAGCTTTATCATAGATACTTCTATCCGCATATGACATTTCTAGATTGTCAAAAAGTGTGACATTGGACAAGAAGTTCTTCTTGATCTCTTCAACACCTATAGCTTTATTATTTTTCTCCTGATTATAATCTGGAGAAATCAAAGACATATAGAGATCTACATCTTGAGTCTCAAAAGCATGCTCTCTTTTAGAAAGAACAGCTTCTATTTCTTCATTCTGCTGATTTCCACATGAGGTAATTAATAATGCAAATAGAATGAATATAGAAGAAAGTAATCTCATCCTTGGGATGGCTCTTGGGCGTTATCCTCTGTTTCTTCAGGAACCGGAGCTGTTTTTCCCTGGATGTCATTTAGGAGTGAGGATGCCTTGTTAGAATATTTTTCATTCGGATACCCTTGTACAAGTTGGTTCAGGGTTTCTCTGGCTAGATCGTATTGGTCCTGTTTGGCATAAGCCCTACCCAAGAGATACATAGCCTCAGGTCGTTGTTTTGTATCACTATAATCATTTACGACAAGACTGTATCTATGAGCAGCCGCTTTATAGTTTTTACGCTTTGAATAAAAATTGCCAATATATATCTCTCTTTTTGCGAGTCTTTGCCTGCACTTCACTACTCTTTTCTTAGCATTTGCGACTAACGGGGAATCGGGATATTTTTCAATAAAAATATTAAACCATTTAAGCGCCTCTCTCGTGGTAGTCGGATCCCTATCGGGGCTTTTGACCTCTCTATAGAATGATAGGGCTAAGCGGTAAGTGGCATAAGAGGCATCCGGGTGACCAGGATGTCGTTTTAAGAACTCTTCATATTCAATTGCGGCCTGCTCATATTCACCCTTATCAAAAAACACATCACCAACCCTAAGTTCCGCAAGAGTTGCATAAGGGCTGTATGTGTACCTTAGCTGCACCTCTTTGAGATACTTTAGAATGGTATCGTAGTCTCTTCCACCGAAAATCCAGGGAAAGCCCCCTTTATCCTCATTAATCATTTCCACAGCAGATTCGTATAACTCTTGATCATTTAAGCCTTTCGGGATTGACCTTGATCCGCAATTGACGACAAACAACAACGAAAAGGCAAGAAGAAGTAGCGTAATATTTTTATTCATGAAGTCTATAGTATTTATATAAAAGTTTATGTGTCAAGTTTTATACGTGTCCGTGAATATATATTACTTAGAACAAAGATCTCCAGCACTAATAATGCAGCAAAGCGCCTTAGGATTTCATATTATATTTTATAATTGTTTACCAGACTATTATTGAATAGTCTGAGTTATACGATTACTAATACCACAAGATGACCCTGTCTCAGTATAAGCCTGCATATGAATCGTAACCCCTGAAGCATTTGAGGAAATCGAAACATTTATAGTAGCAGTCCCTGTTCCGTCAGCTGTTGCCGTTCCTAGGTTTGTTTGATTATTTAGATCCAGAGTCCGGCCATTACACACTCCGCCGGATATAGCGCTGATGCCCGTATTGAAAGAGTATTTAAATTTTACCGTTTCTCCCGCAGGAACGCCCATTACGGTTAATGTGCTCGTGCCCCCGGCAATACCCGGGTCAAGGGCTGTTAAGACAGAATCAGACGCTGTAGGTGGTGGTGTTGGTGTTGGTGTTGGCGGACCCCCGGCTGCAAGAACCGCTGCGTTAGCATTTACCCTTCCGTCCCCAAAAAAGAAGGGATCTCCTATATTATCTGCAGAGTCTCTTAGTATCTGATCGACTTGACCGTTTGTCAGGGACATATTGGCTGACCAGACTAGACCTACAACTCCTGCAACTATAGGGGAGGAGAAAGACGTTCCGGACCAAAAGACATATAGGGTGGGTGGGGAAACAAGACTGCTTATGACATTTGCAATGCCTACACCGGGAGCCGCAAGATCAACAAAATTACCGAAGCTCGAAAAACCTGCCAGATTATCGTTATTATCAGTTGCTGAAACCGCAATAGTATTGGCAGCTGAAGCAGGACAATGAAGAAGACTGTTCCCATCGTTTCCCGCAGCAGCAACAATAACCAATCCGCTGTTCCAAGCTAAATTTATAGCGTCCTGCATAGCTTGACTGAGAGGAACGAAAGTAGGCGGTTCGCAAGATCGGCCTAGGCTCATATTAATAATTACTTTTCTAGTGGGATTATTAAGAGCATAATTTCTTGCAAATAAAATGCCCTGTATAACATCTACAGTTGAACCCGAACCGTTATCATTTAAAACCTTTACAGGCAATATGGAACAATTCCAGCAGACTCCGGCCACCCCATCAATATTATTCGTGATAGCTGCCGCTGTACCTGAAACACCGCTTCCATGACCGTTGAAATCATTTGTATCTGTACCGCAAGTGTTCTCGTCAAAGCCCTCAAGGGTACTGCAACCCGGAAGCACCTTTCCTGATAAGTCCTGGTGAGTAGCCTCGACACCTGTATCCAGGATTGCTAGGACTACATCAGGATCCCCGGTTTCGGTATCCCAGGCCATCGGAGCATCTATTACATTAAGATAAGTTTGTAGATTGAAAAATTCGTCGTTAGGTGTGGTTGTTGCATACAGAATATCGTTCTTAACCGCATATTCAAAATTCGGATCCAGGGAAAGGAAATACTCCATATCTTCTAGTTCTTCAGGTGGTATTTTAATAACATATAATCCTAATTCGGGTATTGACTCAACAATCGCCATTCCATCTCGTCCAAATCTTTCCGCAACATTAATCGAATTCGTACCTTCCTTCAATTTGATGATAAGCTGATCCGGAACGAATTCTTCTTGTGCGTATACAGAACCAACATGACTCAATAGCGCAATAAACAGTATTAATACAAACGAATGAATTATAGTATAGAATTTAGACATGGACATCCTCCGTTAAAACTGTTATCTAAAATTCAATATGAATAATTATTGCACCAGTATATCAAATTTATCTCTTTAAGTCTACTAATAATTTACTTTTACAATGAACGGTAACTTATTCTTATGATTTTAGATTTAGGAATAACTTGCCCTTATCCATGTTAAGATCCAAAGTGCGCTTTTATATGATGAGCTTAAATATAAAGAATTAATAACCCAGGCCAAGGGGCTGGAGCTATACTCAAAAGACAAAGAAAACCTTGGTAAAACGGAACTGAGCTCAGAATTAGAGAAAAAAAATAATTATGTGGGATGACAACAAATTTATCCCTTGAAACCTGCTAATAAGTTACTTTCACAATGAATTGTAACCTATTATTGCGATTTCAGATTTACAAGCAATTCCCCGTTCTCAATATTAACGCCCTTAAGAAGCGAAGGGGTATCGCCAATTCTATTCCCCGCTAATTTGAGAACATAGGGAAGAATTGCATTAGATAATGAATGAGTCGAAGTTAATGAGACAAGAGAGGGCATATTGGTCACACAGTAGTGCAATACATTACTTACTTTATAAACAGGGGAATCGTGGTTAGTAGGACGGCTCGTTTCAGAGCACCCTCCCTGATCGATCGCCACATCCACAAATAGACTGCCCGGCTCCATTTTTGAGATCATCTTTTTGGTAATCACCTTAGGAGCCTTTGCGCCAGTTACAAGTACAGCCCCTACCACCAAATCCGAGTCTCTTAATTCCTTCTCGATTATCTCCGGATAAGAAGGTAGAGTTTTAACCTTTCCCTGAAACCGGTCATAGTAGTATTCAAGAACATCCTTATTAATATCGATTACAGTTACATCCGCACCAAGGCCAAGAGCTGATAATACGGCGTTGTATCCCACTGTGCCTCCCCCAATGACAGTTACCTTACCGTTTCTTACCCCTGCAGCGCCGCTTAGTAATACTCCTTTACCGCCTTTTGATTTTTGGAGAAAATGAACGCCAACCTGAACGGATAATCTGCCCGCGATCCTGCTCATAGGCATGAGCAAAGGAAGAGAGCCGTCCGGAAGTTCTACCGTCTCAAAGGCTATTGCTCTGCATTTACTTTTTTTCAAAGCCTGGACAAGTTTTTTATCTGCCGCAATGTGCAAGTAACTAAAGATTGTATGATTCTCAGTAATGAGAGAATATTCTTCCGCAATAGGTTCTTTAACTTTTACTATAAGATCGGATTTTTTAAATAGCTGCTTCTCATTGCCTACAACTACAGCATCAGCGTTTTTAAATTCCTGATCGGTTATCCCGCTACCAAGACCAGCCCCCTTTTCAACAAGCACCGTATGCCCGTGCTGAACGAGAACACTCACGGCTTGAGGTGTAAGCGCCACTCTGTATTCTTGCACCTTTATCTCTTTTGGAATTCCTATAATCATATCATTTTAGAGAATAGCACCTGATCAAATAGATGTAAATTCGGGCAATAGACTGTAACGGCGGCGAGTAACTACCACCAGTACAAAAAATTTACAAATGATGTTTCAACCAGGAAGTGCAGGACATGGGCATATTGATGCCATCCCACTCATGGGAGGTTTTTATAATTAAGAGGGAATCATCCTTGTCTATGTATTCTTTCAATATTTCATGCATCTCCGGAATTGAGAAACTCGTTCTTACAAACCATATGGAACGCAGACAATGTATACACCCCCCGAGCGACTTAATCCCGTCGTGGATTTTTTGATAGTCCTTATCGTGATGCAGCTCATAAGTGACCAGATATACGGACATAACAAGCCTCCCGAAAGAATTTATTATCGACAGTTATAGATTACACCAATTTTATAGCGTTAAGTAGTTTCGCTCAGGAATACGAGCAAATTGGAAAGTAACGAAAAGAGTTGCAAATCAAAAATCTGATCTTCAGCAATTACATATTGCGCTGAGAATTAAAAAGTGATCTTATACCTTTCTGTGTTTTGGTTTCTCTAAAAACATATCAGTTTAGAGAATAGTATTGGTTTTTATAGATGCAAAGTTAGTCAATATTGCTTGATACTAATGTGCGTAAAGATGAAAGATTATCTAATTCTTCTTGTAATCTTAATTTGTTATTTTTATACAAAATTGTAACAGACTGCTCGTATAACTTAGATCAGTGCGACGGCATGATAGGTGGATTTGCAGTTGGAGATGAAATTTCAATAGTAATGAACGGCGGCAACTTCAGGGGAGGTGTTATGGCTTCAGGAAAAGTAGAAAATATGACATCTGGAAATTCTGTTGATTGCGGAGGGAACGAGGCGGTCATGGATACACCTTTACTTTCAGTTCTTGTATGCGAGTCGGAGAATAGTCAAATCTCCTCTTTTACAAACGGGAACTTCATGACGATGCTTGTGGACTTTAGTTGAATTCAGAGTTTTAAACAAGACATTACAAAGTCTGCTTACATTCTTAATCAGAATATAGATTTTGTTGATAATCTGGATTTAAAAAAGGCTCCTTGCGCAAGGATAATGATCGAAACACTCTCAGCTACTGGCCCATAACTAATCTTCAGGATATTCTATTATCGTGAACTGTAGTTATTGTAGCTGGAGATATAGGGATTATGTCGAATACTAAAAGCTTCCCCTGCGCCAGAGTAAAAATTGAAAATATTAGCGCATCAAACTGAGAAACTTTTCTAACTCTAAAAACTATAGGAAGCTTGGCGCTATTAGTGTCGGCTCCCTTTTGTTCGTATTTTTTTAACTGAGTACTCCAACTTCAAGTACTGTAGTTATTTATTTTAATATTTTGGCGCATCTGGTACATCTACGTCAGGCATTTCCGGAGTATCAACTTCTGGAGTATCCGGCGCAAGTGGTGCTTCCGGAGCCGCAGGTGCATCTACTGCTGGGGCATCCGGCACGTCAGCGCCTGGCATTTCAGGTGCTTTTACCTCAGGCATCTTTGGAGCTTCAACCTTTGGCATCTCTGGAGTTTTCACTTCCGGCATTTTAGGAGCCTCTACCTTAGGCATCTCAGGTGCTTTCACTTCAGGAACTTCTACGTCAGGCATCTGAGGTGTATCAACTTCTGGGGTATCCGGTGTAAGTGGCGCATCTACTTCTGGAGCCGCAGGTGCACCCACTGATGGAGCGTCAGGCGCGTCCGGAGCATTCACTTCAGGAACTTCCGGTGCTGCTGGCGCTTCTACCTCAGGTGTATCCACTGCCATTCCTGGTAGTGCTAATAAAACAAATAAAGCTATAACTATAGTTAGCTTCTTCAACATCTTACCACCTCCTTTTTGCTTATCAATAAGCAATGTTAATATAGAATTCACTCCAAGATTAACATAACGTTTTCACGAATCAATCAATTTTTAATCATTACAATATTGAGGGTGTATTTTCTATATATATCATTTACAATAAATCATAACAATTTAACTGGAGGTTAAAATGGTAGGAACTCGAAATATACTAATCATTTCATTACTATTTCTATGCATAGCCTTGATTCCGGCTATAACAGTGCAGGCTCAGGAAGAGGCAGAAACACAGACAGAAGAAACCACTCAAGCGACATTAGAACCAGAGGCGCTGGAAGTGCTGAAAGAAATGTCAGACACTCTTAGCGCTCTAAAAGAATTCTCCTTCGATACGGAAATCACAAATGACATCACATATGACTCTGGGCAACCCATTCAAATGGGCGGTACGTTAAAAACAGTTGTTAAACGCCCCAACCATGTTTACGCCAAATACGTTGGCGACATCAATACAAGAGAGGTTTGGTACAGCGGCAAAAATCTCACACTCTATATTGAAAACAAGAATTTTTATGGACAACTTGAAACACCTGACAATATTGATGCGACGATGGACTTTCTTATAGACAATTACAACTTCTCACTCCCGCTTGCAGACATTATAAACTCTGACCCATACAAATCTGTTATGGAAACAACCCTTGGAGGATTTGTTGTAGGCGACAGCAATGTTGGAGGACAAGAATGCACACACCTGGCTTTCACGGCTAAGTATGTTGACTGGCAGATATGGGTCTCAAATGAGAATCCAGCGCTTCCTTGTAAGCTTGTCATAAACTACACTCAGATTGAGGGAGTGCCTCAGTACCAGGCGACATTTTCCAACTGGAATCTTAAACCTGAGCTATCTAAGTCTACATTTACACCAAACCTTCCAAAGGATGCAGTGAAGATTGATTTCATTAACTTTAAGAAAGAGAAGGAGGTCGATAACAATGAAGAAAAATAAAATAAAATTTCAGACAGCTTTAACAGCTTTTTTACTATTAACTCTAATGCTTATGGCTACACTTGATGCCTACTCCCGAGGTGGCAGAGGTGGTGGCAGAGGTGGTGGTGGCAGAGGTGGTGGTGGACACAGCATGAACCGCGGAGGAGGAGGCGGCGGGTTTGGAAACAGTGGAAGAGGAAGTGTTAAATATTCAGGCCACTCTTCAGGTAGACAGAATGTGGGGGGCCAGAGACCAAACAAAAACATCCAGAGCAGGCCTCAAACCAGACCAGCTCAAAGACCTGGACAAGGCAGCGGTAATGTCGGCAACAGGCCGGGAAATGGCAATAGGCCTGGCAATGGAAACAACAACAGACCGGGACATGGCGGCAACAACAACGGCAACTTTAACAACAACAATATTAAGATAAACAACAATTATTATGGTGGCAGATACAACAATAGATATTATGGCGGTTACTGGAATTCCTGGGGCGGCTACTATTCAGGATGGGCATTTGCCAGCGGAATCATTATAGGAGCTGCAATTGCGTCAATTCCACAAAACTCTTCAACCGTAATAGTTGAAGGGGATACTTTCTATTATTCAGACGGCGTTTACTACGCTCCTAAGGATAATGAATATGTTGTAATCCCACCTCCACAAGGAGCTGTTGTAACAGAGCTTCCCTCAAGCTGCACAACTGTAAGCGCACCAAGTGGTGATTATCGTGACTGCGGCGGAGCGTATTATCAAAACACCGGTAATGGCTACAAAGTGGTCGAACCTCCAGTAGGGGCTATGGTAAATGACCTACCTGAAGGTGCTCAAAAAACTGATGTTGGAGGGCAAACATATTTCTTATTCGCCGGCGGTTACTATCAACCGTTTTATAGTGGTAACTCGGTGGTATATAAAATCGTCTCTCCGCCTGCGTAATAAATGGAAGAAAAGAAGAGTATATTCTTAACATAAGTTTAGATAAGGAGAAAGGCACGAAGGGAGCTTGGTACAGTTAGTGCCGGCTCCCTTTTTTGTTTATATTTCCAGCTTAAATCAAGTTTGACAAAAGGGGTGCAGCAAACTCTCACGATATCACTTAAAGTCTAAATTTAGAGACCTTTTAGTCGCCGAACACCTCTTTGAGCACTGGATCAAGGCCATGCAACAAACGCTCACAATTACCATTAAAACTGGACCCGTGCATAATTGCTAGCGTTTCGGGTTTAAGATCGGCAAGCTCGTACAAGAGTCGTTTTGTATTTTTAGTGTAAGGTAGATAGTCCATCAGCGGTCCCCCCTGATATTCCGTGATAGCCTTGTGCGTCCGTCCAAGAATTTTATCTGACTCCGTGACAGGTTCTACTTTACCCGTTTGATGAAAAAGGTCGGAGCAGAACAAAGTGGCGTTTGTCTCTTCAAATAGCGATCCGGCGTCCCAGCCATGTGGCAAGTGAGGTGTTGAAATAAATCTGAAGCGATGTTTTCCAGTGGTAAGCACATCGTCTTTCTGGAGTCCCCGCGGCGGACGATTTGCAAAGTCGTTAATGTTTACAAGAGCCCCAACTACACTACAGACCGGCTCTGCGGATGGTGCTACCTCTAGCCATTCATTAAGGGCACCACACTCGTCAACCTCAAAATGGCTCCAACTTATATAGCGTATGGTTTTTGGATCGAGCAGCTTAGATACAGCTTCATGCAGTTCCGGAAACATATTACGCATTCCGGTGTGATAAATCAGTGGTTCATCATCTTTGACAACAAAATGGTTAAATTGTAAGTCAAAGCCCTCAACATATATAGAGATACGATACACATCTGGGGCGATCTCAGTAACGGTTGCCATGTTTTCCCTCCTAGATTTTTCTAATCAATTTGTTGAAGTGGCTATAAGTATAAAAACTCTTTTAATTTAGCCTCGTCCAGTCATTCATAAATACCGCCATTGCTTCAGATTTAATATGTTTTGTGGACAAACGTTTTACAATTTTACGAATAGAGTTATTTTCATTTCATCTCATTTTATGCATAAACCTTTTCTTTTACTATTATTTCGCAATTTCAAGTTTATATCAACAAAAACTTTCCCCCTCCTATAATACCGCCATAGTTCATTTTAGAGAAAAACTTATAAAATTATTTGGATTGGGAGTTAACAACAATTGCAGAGAAGAATACCCTTTTCACAATTCTAACATAATCGAGCTTTACAAAAGGGGTGGGGTATAGTCGTGACAGGAGACCAATCAATACTATATTAGGGCTCTAGGACTTGATCTATATTCTGAGCATTGTCCTGATTCTAATTTTGATTGCATCTCTTAAAGAACTCTCATATTTTCTCAGAAGGGTATGCGAAAAATTATAAATTTCCAGTCTTATGAAATGAAAAAGGAATAATAAGAAGAAGGAAAAAATAAGATCTTCGACAATTACATATTGTGCTGAGATAAAGCGTGCTTACGGTAAATTTCATACCCCGCAGTTAAGCCTCACGGTCAGTTAGTACCCATCAGCTCAACACATCGCTGTGCTTACACCTTGGGCCTATCAACCTCGTCGTCTTCGAGGGACCTTAAGAAATCTTTTGATTTGGGAGAACTAGTCTTGGGGTGGGTTTCCCGCTTAGATGCCTTCAGCGGTTATCCCTTCCAAGCATAACTACCCAGCGCTGCCGCTGGCGCGACAACTGGTACACTAGAGGCTTGTCCACT